>Ga0049105_1000193_pt1 | contig 16955 bp, 22 predicted proteins | sample WorMetvaBAHAMAS1_FD_61260 | JGI IMG/M metagenome (GOLD analysis project Ga0049105, IMG submission 61260) | Worm MetaG Olavius vacuus BAHAMAS.1 | ecosystem: Host-associated > Annelida > Digestive system > Unclassified | place: Germany: Marburg | collected 2013-04-09
ATTAATAGTAACTGACATCCTATCTCGTGCCGTTTCGGAGTTATCGCAGCTTATTGTTCAAATTTTGGACACTGCGTTTTCGAGGCACCCTTTGGGGGGCTTACGGACAACGTACGATGTTCATCTTGGGCTCATTGGAAAGCGCGTTGTGGACTTCCTATTAGTGTTAACTGAACTTTTTTTCGCTAGATGTTACGGTTGAGTCGCTACGAGCGAAATGAGATCGAAAATCGGCGATTTCGCACCAACGCGGTCAGTTTGATCCAAGATTTCCGGTAGAGGCGGTCGCCCCCCACCAATCATTTTTGCACGGTCATGCCAATGAATGCCTTACAACTTTGCCGATGACAGTTTTCACATAAAGAAACTTTGTAGCAGACTTTCGTCAAGCGAAGTGCGATTTTTTACGGAAATCGGCCGTTTTGCGGTTTTGAGACCTCCTTTGGGGGACTAAGGGGCAACGTACGACGATCATCTTAGTCTCATTGGAAAGCGCGTAGTAGACTTCCCATTAGTGTTAATTGAACTTTTTTCGCTAGATGTTACGGCTGAGGCGCTACGAGCGATTATCGGTTCAAAATCGGCGATTTTGCTCCAACGGGGGCCGGTAGACTCAAAATTTCAGGTAAAAGGGGTCGCCCCCACCAACCATTCTTCTTCTCAGAAAACTAGGCTAAATGGTCATTCGTATGGTATAAAAATCTGAACAGATCTTTCCACCGTTTTGTCACAATTCACGCGTGTGACAGACGGACGGACAGAATTCTCATCGCTAGACCGCGTCTGCATTCCATGCAGCGCGGTAAAAATGTAGATTTATCTAGCGCATAATCGTAAACACTCGTCCTCCAATGCGCTGCAACACGCTAATATTGGTTGAAGAAGAATGTCTTCAGTGACTGTCAGAATGTGGACTTATTGCATTCGGAGTCTCTGAGTTGGTCTGGAAGCAAGTTCCAGACAGTGGGTCCGGCGACTGAGAATGCCAGACGGCCGAGTGTACTACATGTACGTCGATGGCGTGGTGCGTCAGCAAGGAACGACGTGCGGAACGTAGTCGCTGACGACTGACGACTGACGATGTCTGAGACTGGAACGCAAGAGTCTCCCAGATACCGCGGCACTTTGTTGTGGAGACATTGGTGCACTGTAACGCCGAGCTTGTACCGGACCCGATCTGCCACATCGAGCCAGTGCAAGTCGGCATGTAGAATCTGTGACGTCCACGGTCATACTTGCGCGTGCCGCTTACGAGACGTGCGGCGGCGTTCAGCGCCCGTTGTAGTTTATCAGGCTAAGATCAGCTGAGACGGTAACGCCGAGCACGCGAACGTGGTCGGACGCTGTGACAGTGTCTGAGTCGATCTGTAACGGCAGGCCCTTGCTGCCCAACGACGGCTGGCTGTACTTCGAACCCGCCCACAATAGTTCCGTCTTATCATCATTTAGTTTGACGCGGTTCGCAGACACCAGGGCTGACTTCAAAGCACCGTTCCAGTCGCACGACAGTGGCCGCCATTTCGTCGCAAAAACAATGCCGATAAAGTTGGGTATCATCGGCAAACGCGTGAATGCTCACATCGTATTTCTTGCTCGGGTTGATTGCTCGCCTAACTATCCGTGCAAAAATGATCGGTCGGGGCAACACCTTCTACCTGAAATTTTGGGTCAAACTGACCGCGTTGGAGTGAAATCGCCGATTTTCTATCTATTTTTACTCGTAGCTCCTCAGCTGTATAATACCTATAGCGAAAAAAGTTCTTAACACTATAGGAAGTCCTCTCACTACGCGCTTTCCAATGAGCCCGAGATGAACATCGTATACGTTGTCTCTAAGCCACCAAAGGGGGGGGGAGGGTCAAAACGTAAAGTGTCCAAAATTTGAACAGTAGATCTAAGCTGCGATAACTCCGAAACGGTATTGCACTGGTTGCAGAACAAGCCGATGATGCATGTCAACAAATGACGGCAAATCTTGCAACGCACAGCGTAAAGCTTGGTCTACACATCAGTCTAGACCGTCAATTAGATCGTCTATATACAACGCAAACAAAATGGAGATAAGACTCCACCTTGGTGGAGTCCACACGTTACCGGAGAACTACCACCATATAGTTATTTTACAATCTTACGACACACTGTAGTCGACTATACCAGCCACGCAGTAGCAGCACCAGACATAGGCCTACAGGGACGTTTCTACGTAACAATTTTACAAAAAAAGACCATTACGTTAAACTTTATCAAATGCTTTGCTAGCATCTAAAACGCTGCATAAACTTTATGTCGAGTAGAAGTCGCACGGTCTTTTGCGACAAATAAGCGTTAATGCCTTACAACTCTGTCGCTGACAGTTTTCACACAAAGAAACTATGTAGCAGACTTTCTTCAAGCGAAGTGCGATTTTACACGGAAAACGGCCGTTTTGCGGTTTTCACCCCCTTTAATTGGGGGCTTAGAGACCGTACGTAGTACGTAGGCCTACGATGTTCATCTCAGGCTCATTGGAAAGCGGGTATACTTGACTTCCTATTATTGAACTTTTTGCCACATGTTACGTCCGAGGCGTTATACGAGCGAAAATAGATCGAAAATCTGCGTATTACAAAGGGGTAAGTCAGTATCCGCCAAATTTTCACGTAGAAGGGGATGTCCCCCACGAATCATTTTCGCACGGACGGATAGATATGGCCAACGAATGCGTTACAACTTTGTCGCTGACAGTTTTCACACTAAAAAACTTTGTGGCATACTTGCTACAAGCAAAATGCGATTTTAGTCGGAAAACGACCCTTTTGCGTTTTTGAGCTTGGGGTGGGGGGCTTAGGGGCAACGTACGTCGACGTTCGTTAGAAAGCACGTAGTGGATTTATAGTGTTAACTGCAATTTTTGCTACGTGCTACCGCTGATCAAGGCGCTATGAGCGAATATAAACTGAAAATTGGCGTTTTCGCTCAAATCGGGAGCTTGACCCAAAATTTCAAGTAGAAGGGATCGCCCCCCTCCCGCCTGTGACTTCCTGTCTTCATATAAAACCCCATTGAAGTGTTAGGAGAAGGCATCCCATTCCTGAGTGCTTAAAATATGGTGAAACCATTTGGCGGCCGGGGCTCTGCCCAGGACCCCGCTGGGGGAGCTTACAGCGCTTCCCGATCCCCTCCCAGCTGGTGGGGAGGGGCTTCTCCCAGTCCCAAGAACCCCCTCCCACTCTCGGCCCTAATTATAGGTACTCGATCCTGGGCCTTCGGGCCTCGATTCACGCCCCCCCTAAGTTGAAATCCTGCATACGCCCCTGAAAGGGGCTCAAAAACGCAAAATGTCCAACATTTGATTGAACAATAAATTCTGCGATAACTTCCAAAGGGTACGAGGTAGCTGGATATGTCAGTTAGTATTAATCACTAACAGGAAGTAGCACCAACATCGGTGACCTTGAACGGCATAATAGCCTTTGCGTTATTTCACCGAATTCGATAGCTTTGTAGGCCGATTACATCACAATCACAGTGGTTGAAGATAGATCATAATGTCCGCAAAATATCCCCTTCCGAGTTAAATATATCCAAAACCACCCACGTAGCAGTCGCACGGTCTCTTTGCTCCTAATTCTTGTAATAAATGGGGGGGTATCCTAATGGCACTAGGCCTATTTATCTTGTGTGATACTAAGCTGGCATTTAGCCCGTTTTTCGGCGCATGATACATGACGCATCAATGGCATCATCGCGCATCTTTGAGTAGTAGGCTTACATATTATACCGGTATGGGCTAGGCAGGGCCTACAACAGTCATGTGCCAGCTACTGTCAGTCAAAAGCCTCGTAATTGGGCCAGGTCACGCCCATTGGAGGTCATTGATCATGCGCATGCGCATTGCGCCCGCACGGCAGTGTCGGCGTCGAAATTGTTGAATCATTTTTGTTTGTGGTGTTTAAGTAGGAAAAGCTGTTTGTTTATTGTCGTTGATCGCTGTACAGTTACGTCTTTTCGAGCATCATCAATTTGGTTTAAGATCTGTGGAGCTTAGTGTTAAATAAGAACTGTTTTGTACGAGAATTAAGTTTTTTTGACAGTACGCATTGTGTTGTCAAGCTGATGGTTATTGGGAATTTCCCGTGTTCTTTCCAGAATGGTCGCATTGTGCTTCGAAAGTGCTGTTAAAATTTCGCATTAAACGTCGACTGTCTAACTCATTATTTGCAAACTTAAAGAACCGAAGTATTTTAGAAGAGTGTGATTGGCACATTGTGTCAAACGATGATTATCAAAGATTACTTTGCGGACGGTCTTCTCCAGATCGCCATTGTTCTTAGTCTTTTGCGTTCTGATCTCGATAGTTTCTTAGACACATCGGCGCGTCCGCTGCTAGTTCGCAGTCATCTGTCGGAAACCAATGGCGGCCCGTTATCTGGTATCACACGGACCGATTTCAATCTTCAGTCTCGACAAGTTGTCCGTGAGTACCCAAAGGTGCTGGATAGATACAGCGATCGTTTCTCAACAGTTCTCAGAGATTTGCATTCTCTAAGCTACTTCAGACGTTTCAACGGAATTAGCACAAATGTCGATGCGTGGCTTGTTAACGATGGTGGTCCAGATGGCTCCTCATCTAGCTGTGAACACAGTACAGGAGACGATGCCGCCGAGGCAAATACAACTACTCACAATATCAGCTCTCCTTCTGTAGCTGAGGACATTTCTGTTCTCACACCAGAACCTAATGACATGAACCGGCTTGTTGAGGATGAGCTTTCGAAGGAGGTAGATTACATGCTATGTTTGTATAACGTTACTATGTCTGTGTGTGTGTGCTCTTACGCTCATATAGTTGCAAGATCAAATTTGTGCAAGAACGTGGTGTTGCGAGGTTGTGGGAGGTTGCGAGGTTCCATTTCCTACTTCCTCGCAACTAGGTCCTCGCAAATTAATGTTGAGGCGGCCAATGATGTAGATCCAAAATATTGGCTAAATCCTCGCTCCATCGTTAGCCTACAAGTCCGTGTAGGAGATGTGTGGGTAGGCGTTGTGTGGGCGTGTAATGTATTCTAATATTTGTGTGGTTGCGAGGTAAAAGTCGTGTAGGAGAGTGTTGTTGTGAGGTTGTGGGAAGTTGCGAGGTTCAACAAGTTGCGAGGTGCGGTTTTCTTCCTCGCAACCTGATAAAAACCTGTGTGTGTGTGTGTGTGTGTGTGTGTGTGTGTTTACTTTCATACAGTTGCAAGGACAAATTTGTGCAAGAATGTGGTATTGCGAGGTTGTGGAAAGTTGCGAGTTGCGATTTCCTATTTCCTTGTAACTAGGTCCTCGCAAGTGAATGCTGAGACGGCCAATGATGTACATCCAAAATATTAGCAAAATCCTCACTCTACATCGTTAGGTGTTGTGTGGGCATGTATTCTAACATTTGTGTGGTTGTGAGGTAAAATTCTTGTAGGAAAGTGGTGTTGCGAGGTTGTGGGAACTTGCGAGGTTCAGTAAGTTAAGAGGTACATTTTTCTACTTCCTTGCAACCTGATTCATTGTTTCAATGACAATTTCACCGTTCGGAATTGCCACAAAAACCTCTTAAGTCCCACAAACGACCATATAATGGTAGAAATTTTCCCAGAAAAATTGGACCCCCAAAATTGAATGTACATCATAAATAATGCATTTTGGTGCCACCTCCCCGTCGTCGATTTTTTCAGACTTAATGAACCAAAAGTTTGAAGTCTGATGTCTTCCGGTTTGGCGAAAATAGCTGTCGCTACCTCTAAATGTAGCTAGGTCGTTTGTGAAGCGGGTTATAGCAACGTGGGATAACGGTCAACGTCCTGTAATACTACTTCCGGTTTTCCATCAACCACAAGTTGTTTTATAGCACCAAAATGATGGCCTGTGGACCAAATATGAATGCGTATTGGATGAATATATCGCCTCTATATCTCAAACAATTTCACTTCTGATTTCATCGCTAGCATTGCAAGCGCTTCCGGTGTCACTTATGTACGACTCCGATCACATCAACTGTAGGAGAGTGGTGTTGTGAGTAGAGAACGGACGATTTTCGGATCGGCATCGCATCTCGGCCGATTCGCGCGTATCGAATCGAATCGAAATCGGCCGCAGTAAATGACGTCGATCCCCGATATACTAAGAAGCATGAATAGCGACACCTGCCGCCCATGTGACGATCAGGGCAGATCACACTTCAAAGACTACAGTCCAATATCGGCAATCTCCGCGAAGCAGGCGGCCGACGTTTGATGCCGTGAACGCGCTGTAATTAACAGTAGGCATGTTGGCCCCCACAGCTTCGTCTAGCTTCGTCTGGTCGCGCCGTTACAAGCTTTCTATTGTTCACGCCGTGAAGCGCAGGCGCTTTAAGCCTTTGATCAGCTGCCGCTGCTGGCGAGGGTCATGTAAACACGCCCCCCCCCCACCTAGCCTAGGCTGCTAAGAGCGCACGATCACTGTTACTAACAACTTTATCAAGCCGACTGCCGTGCTATCTCCTTATCTTTCCATCCCACGAAGCTAGCGTAGCCTACAGTCAGCGCCACGCCTGTTATGTGACTGGCGGATCACATGCACGCAGCGCCGCACGCAGAGCGGCGCACGCAGAGCGGTCGTGTGTCAAGGGGCGGCCGGAGTCGGTCGACGGAGTCCCGCGTGCCGACGGCTGGTCTTTCTCGGTACCTCCCCGCGATCCTCCTTTTTGCGAGCTCTCTGTTCTTTCTCTCGTGGCACCTGTCGCAGCAGTGTCTCGGCGTCAATATTCTCTTCAGCGGTGGCCGCCGTCGTCGTTGTTACGTCTAACAAAGTAAGCAATTAAGTAAGCGAATCGTATCGGTATCGAATCGGCCGATATTTTTCTGCATCGAATCGAATCGAATCGTATCGGCTGCTAGGCGTATCGTCTGTTCTCTAGTTGTGAGGTTGTGGGATATTGTGGGGTTCAGTAAGTTGCAAGGTGCGTTTTTCTACTTTTTTACAACATGATAAAAACCTGTATGTGTGTGTGCAGGATATGGAGTTGATAAACATTCTCTATCTGCAAGATATTGACCTTGGTATTGGTCGTGAGGCTTTTGATGATCTCTATGCTGATGCAGCAGTCACTGCAGTAAAAGGCAACGAATGTGCTCAGTTGAAGCAGGTATGATTTTTAGCATGCGTCTAACTAAGTCAAGGCATGCTCTTGCTGTCACACATCTGTCTGTCTGTTTTTCCATCTGTTTTTCTGTCTGACTCACAGATGCGTGGATTGTGACAAAACACAATAGTCGTCTGTCAGTATATCAACACTATACAGTAGAGAATGTTACTATTTTTTGAGGCTGAATTTCATTGTCCTGAGTTGAGGGGTTTACCCTGAATGAGTGTGTTAAAGAGAGGTACCCCTGTCGAAACCGCATATTTAACTGATAATCTGTAATAATTTGGAAACGGTGTAAGATAGGACATAAGTTAGTCTTAATCGCTACTGTAATAGGAAGTCGCATATGGTTTTTGATTGGTAGCAACATTGGTGACCTTGAATGACCTTGAATGGCATAATAGCCATTATTTTGCATTATTTCGCTGAATTTTGTAGTTTTGGGGCCAATTATGTCAAAGTCATTGAAGGTAGACCTATACTGTATGCGACAGAAATGTTGTCCAGAGAGTCTAGTTTTAGCAGTATATGACTTATGGTGATATTTGCAGACGTTACCGAGAAGCATCGGAAATATGGAAATACTCACCCCATTCAAAACACTTGATATAAAGATTAATGCAGACTGCTTGACTGCCTGGTAGGGATGTTACACATACTCAAAGTAGCAATTAAATTTGCCACTCAAGTTATCTTCATTGCTAAAAGAATGCTAAAATGACATCTCCCCAACTCTGGAACGTTTATGGACGACAGTGATAATGTACAGTACGCAGTGAGGGTGTAGGTGCTATCTCACCATGGACCATTGACCACTCTTCACTCTCATGCTCTGTACATTGATGCTTGGTAAACACAAGTCAACAGTTTGCTGATAATTACTGAGTTAATGTTCATTGATTGCCACACTAATCAGGACTATGTTGTTAGTTTTTGAACATATCTGAGGTATTGGAAACACTTGAGTGCTGTGCATTGATGGTCAGAGATGACTGGTGCACTTTAGCAAAATTTTCAAACAGAGAAATGTTGTGAGTTCAGATTTGTGCCTGCTAGTCAATGCCCATACATTCCTGTGTTTTCGGAATCTGTGATTATGTTATATTAAATTAGCGTTGTGTGTGTATTCACATAGAACATCAAGCTGAGCTGACCATGATGTAAGTTGTGAGCTGTGCAAGTTGTGAGTGTATTATATAGCGAATGCTGCTGTAACACTGTTACAGAAGTTGCTGACTGAGAATGATGGTCGTCATGACAGTGACACACACACTGGCAGTGCAGATGACACAGACACGACAAGTCCATCCGAATCTCTCGACAGTTGTCATCTCGGCACACAATATGTCATCGATACAGAAACTGGTACTGACAGCCGTCACGTCATCTGTTTGTGTATGGTAATGAGTGGCACATTGAAGCTAGGTTAGAGACAGACTGGCACTGGCAGACGTCACATCATCTGAACATCGTGTATTGTAATGAGTTTGTGTACATAATGAATAGCACGTTGCAGCTAGGTGAGAGCAGACAGTAAGGATGTTGTGTTATAATAATCATGAAACATCAATTTCTTAGGCGCCAAAATATCGAGTCCAATTCAAGGGGCCTGTGTTGAACAAATGGTCCATCAGAAGAAGTGAGTTGTGTGTTGGGTCGTGAATCAGGTGACTGGATTGTTGCTGGTACATGTAGTCTGTTCCGCCGCGACTGCAATCGTTTTCCATTGCAACTGCAGACGTACGATCACTAAAGTTGGTTTTGGCAGTTATGGGAGTATGGTATTGTGTGTTTGTGTGTTAGGGGAGTTAGTGCTGGCATCATCGTCAGCTGTCAGTGAAACACTTGATGGTCTACCGCCTTCATCACAGTCTCATGTAAGTCCGTCATCATCATCATCTCTTACATACTATCATATAACTGCTTGATCTCTTATCAAACAGAAGTAGTTGAGCAAATTGTCATCTGATGATATGCATTGCTGGCGTGTCACTAAGAGTAATGAGCTCTTGTGTTTATGCAGTGTAATGTCGACCAAGCATCATCAGTAGCAGATGAGACATCGACGTGTGACAATACTGATTTACAGCTTGCCAGCAGTGGCCACTCTGATGACCTGCAGGTACTTTGCACTGAGCACTAGCGTGTGATAACAAACATAACGGAAACAGTGTACCGGTCATGTCTTATGTTGCAAACTCCACAACTCCGGTACGGTAGTTATCACCTGAACTCGTAGTATTAAACATACAGCAAGGCAGTGTACAACAAACGACCTATCACCAGTGCAGTGTACCACACGAGACTGTACACAGATGTACTGAGATGACGTACAACCAGCGTGGTGTATGTTGTATTGTAAACCTACGTGCACAACTGTCTCCAATTGTGATGAATGTGTGTGACAGCAAGTGTGTACACAGATATTCTCAGTATGTACCGGTGTTATCTGTGTATAGGTATTATCAGTGTGCACGGGTATCACTGTGCAGACATTAACAGGTAGGAAATGGCAACTAGTAGTTATGTTGGTTGTGGCTTGTGTAATTCGTGTGCTTGATGATCCAGCTTGTGTCGGACACAGCTGAACGAGATGTGGTTGTATGATAGAGCTATGGTCGTCAGTCGAGCTACGAGGAGAGGTGGGAAGACATGTTCAGTGTGTTGGACTTGCAGTCAGTACTGGAGGGTGACTCAGTGTCTGAAGTAGACACAGACTGGGACAGCTTCAGTTCAGAGCGCAGTGCATCGCCGTCACTGGCACTGATGCACAATGTCTCCATGACTCCACACATTGCAGCTTCATCTGCTGACATGCTCTGTACTCATGGTAAGAGAGCTTCTGCTAGTTTGGATCTGTAAATTAAGTTCTCCATCGGCGTTGAGCCATCTGTCACTGTCTGCTGTAAATTAAGTTTTCTGTCAGCGTTGAGCCTTCTGTGGCTGTCTGCTGTAAATTAAGTTCTCTGTCAGCGTTGAGCCATCTGTGACTGTCTGCTGTAAATTAAGTTCTCTGTCAGCGTTGAGCCATCTGTGACTGTCTGCTGTAAATTAAGTTCACCATCATCAGCGTTGAGCCCTCTGTGATGAGTAAATGGGTGATGTTCTGTGATGGGCTGTGAACAGATGTAGCAAGCGTGCCACCATCAACGTCCTATGACCTAACACCAGTCAACAATGATTCGTTGCCGTTCTTTGAATCATTCTCATCCGCTCGTGACTTAGACATGGCATACATCAACATGAGCTGTGATGCAGTGCTACTAGGTGCGACCAGCAGCAGTGCTGATGTGGCTGACTTCCTCTGTGATGTGCTGGATAATGACGGTCCAGCTGCACATGACTTTGATGATAGTACAACATTGTCAGTGACAATGGAGCACTACAGTTCAGCTGCAGCAGCATTGAACGACAACCTTGCTGAGCCACCAGCAAACAGCTCTCTCACAGACACTAATGCCTTGTTTCAGCAGCTGCTGCGTGCCAACATACTACTTGATGAACTCAGCTATGACAACAGCACATTTCTGCATCGTGGTAAGTGGATATTTCTGCTGTTTCTGTACAATACTGCCATCACTGATGTTAGTTCTCATGTTAGCTTTTTGATTTGTGTATTGTGTATTGACTTATGGTTTTGCACTAACCTCGTACATCATTGACGACACGTGCATGTATACTTGAGCTGTTTTTTTAGCTTTGTCTAAAGCATAAACTGTGTACTGCCATTCACGTTGGTTCCGAGACCTGCATATCTATGTCTGCATTTGAACAACATGTGGAGCTAGAGCATGTGGACCTTGCAGTGGCAGTGCCACTTAGGCAACTCTAAAAATGCTTTGATTGATTGATTGATACTGGTGCAAAGTTTTGTTATAGCAGAATTACAGCGGAGTAGATAAGAAGTTCAGCTCCCGCAAAGAGAGCACACATTGGCAGTCAGATTATCGCCTTTACACTACAGACAGTATGGGTCTGTCTTCAGCCACTTTGTCGTACTTGGCCACCAAAGCTACCAAGTTCACCAGAATAATGCAAAAGTAACCATTATGCCATTCATCTTATTCAAGGTCACCGATTTTGGTACCAGTTTAAAGCACATATGCAACTTCCTGTTAGTGATTAACACTAACTTACATCCTGTCTCTCAACATTTTCAAGTTGTTGCAGATTGGTGGTCGAATTTGTGCTTTAGACAGGGCAGTAAGTAACTCTGCAACGCTCTTTAATGCACAGGTTTGGAGTAACCTCCTAAACTCACGACCACAAAATTTGATCTGAAGAAACTATGAACATCACTCTGTCCTATGGTGTAAAACATTTCAATATCTTGAACCGTTTCAGCATCGCTTACAAGTGTGATGGATGGACAGACATATGGACAGGTGGCCTTTGGCAGTAGCGTGCTCTAATATAGTTGGATACATGCTAGAAATGAGTTGAAATCTGTGTGTCACTGAGTTGTATTGAATGCAGCAAAGGAATGCTTGTAGGTGTGTGTTTGTGTGTGTCACAGAGTTGTATTGAATGCAGTGAATGAAGGAATGCTCGTCACTGATACTCACTGTAGATGTGTGTGTGTTTATCAGAGTTGAGTGTGTATGACAGCTGCTCATCAGCCGACTCGGCAGTCTCATCAATGCATTCTCCAACACTTGAGGTTTCACTAATTTCGTCACATTGCTGCTACTGTCTCTTGCACTGTCTGTCAGTATTTGATCGATACGTAATACTTAATTAGCACAGCTATGTAGTCCATCAGGTCAGTGTTGCATTACTACTGATTGATGCCAGCGATTGTACTGTGTGTGTACAGAGTGCAGTGGATGCACTGACTGGTGGTGCGAGTGATTGTACTGTGTGTGTGTGTGTGTGTGTACAGAGTGCAGTGGATGCACTGACTGGTGGTGCGAGTGATTGTACTGTGTGTGTACAGTGTGCAGTGGATGCACTGACTGGTGGTGCCAGTGACTGTACTGTGTGTTTGTGTGTACAGAGTGCAGTGGATGCACTGACTGGTGGTGCAAGTGATTGTACTGTGTGTGTGTGTTCAGAGTGCAGTGGATGCACTGACTGGTGCTGCCAGTGATTGTACTGTGTGTGTGTGTGTACAGAGTGCAGTGGATGCACTGACTGGTGGTGCCAGTGATTGTACTGTGTGTATGTGTGTTCAGAGTGCAGTGGATGCACTGACTGGTGGTGCCAGTGATTGTACTGTGTGTATGTGTGTTCAGAGTGCAGTGGATGCACTGACTGGTGGTGCAAGTGATTGTACTGTGTGTGTGTGTTCAGAGTGCAGTGGATGCACTGACCGGTGGTGCCAGTGATTGTACTGTGTGTGTACAGAGTGCAGTGGATGCACTGACTGGTGGTGCGATTGATTATACTGTGTGTGTCTACAGAGTGCAGTGGATGCCTTGACTGGTGGTGCGAGTGATTGTACTGTGTGTGTACAGAGTGCAGTGGATGCACTGACTGGTAGTGTGAGTGATTATACTGTGTGTACAGAGTACAGTGGATGCACTGACCGGTGGTGCAAGTGGTTGTACTGTGTGTGTACAGAGTGCAGTGGATGCACTGACTGGTGGTGCAAGTGGTTTCTCTGAGGACAACTCCTCAGTATACAATGCTGCTACTGCTGGCGCTTCCACTGCGTCACATGGTGACAGCCATCACTCCGGAGAGTTTAGTCGTATGCTACGTGACTGTGGCATTAGGGTGTCAGCTAACAATGCGTCATTTTCAAACAAGAGTCATTGTTCAAGTACATCGTCCAGTGAGAATCATCAGAGGAATGTTGAGCACAATCACACGTACCCGCTGTCACCAGGTCAGAGCAGCAGAAGGGAACGTGAGGAAGAGGCACAGAGAGAGAGGGACGAGCGTGCTTCACGCTGCCGTGATGAGAAGAAGGCTAAAGACATGCAGGTAGGCTCTGTGTGCAGGTAGACTGTGTATGTGCAGGTATGCTCCGTGTGCAGGTAGACTGTGTATGTGCAGGTATGCTCCGTGTGCAGGTAGACTGTGTATGTGCAGGTATGCTCCGTGTGCAGGTAGACTGTGTATGTGCAGGTATGCTCTGTGTGTGCAGGTATGCTCTGTGTGTGTGTGTGTGTGTGTGTGCATGCAGGTAGACTTTGTATGTGCAGGTATGCTCTGCATTTACATTCATATAGTTGTGAGGACAAATTCGTGCAGGAACATGGTGTTGCGAGGTTGTGGGAGGTTGTGAGGTTTGATTTCCTACTTCCTCGCAACTAGATCCTCGCAAATGAATGCTGACTGCTGAGGCGGCCAATGATGTAGATCCAAAATATCAGCTAAATCCTCGCTCCATCATTAGCATACAAGTCCTTGTTGGAGACGTGTTGGTAGGCATTGTGTGGGCATGTATTCTAATATTTGTGAGGTTGTGAGGTATAATTCATGTAGGAGAGTGTTGTTGTGAGGTTGTAGGAAGTTGCAAGGTTCAACTTAATTGCAAGGTGCAGTGTTCTACTTCCTCACAACCTGATAAACACTTGTGTTTGTGTGTATTGACTGTAGTGTTGTTACAGATCTCAAAATCTTGTAAGCGGACGGATTCGGACGGATTTTTTAAAAAATCCGCGGATCCGGACTCGGTTTCAGATTCTGGATGAAAGTATTATAAACATGTGTTTACAGACGTGTGGTTTGGTATCCGTACATCAAACGGCCGCAAATGGCGTAAATCAGTACCTCTCACAGACAACAAGCACTGCTATGTTGTTGTTGTAGTATATCTATGGGTAAGTGAAAATGGCGTCAGTGCCATTCCGACGGGGTTTTGGTGGTATAAATTCGAGATATGAGGTGAAAAAAGTTTGGAACATACGTTTCAAAACCGTCATTTTCGGCCGCCAAAAATCCGAGGATTTGGACTCGGACGAACTGGGAAAAGTTCGCGGATTCGGACGCGGATTCGGAATCTGTAACAACACTAATTGACTGTGCAAGGTTTCACGTCCCACCAAACACATTATAGGTCATAACAGGGACGGTGTGCGTGTGTGTGTGGAGGTAGACTGTGTATGTGTGCAGCAGCAGTGCTGGTCTGCATGTATGCAGTTGTCATTCTAGCAGTCGACTCAGTTCACTTGACATGTTGCGCTGAGATGGAACTTGTTTCAGCAGTTGTTGTGACTGTGCAGATACCATTAACGATGGATGAGATGATTGACACAAGCGTGGAACAGTTCAATGAACTGCTCTCAAAACACCGGCTCTCTGATGCTCAGAATCAACTCGTCAGAGACATCCGTCGGCGTGGCAAGAACAAGCTCGCTGCTCAGAACTGCCGCAAGCGAAAAATAGAAGTTATTCAGACCGTAGAGGACGAGGTTAGCAGACGAGTTACAATACTTGCTGTTGGTTTATTGATACTGTAATACAGACTGAGAGACAGTGCTATTCGCTGATTCTGTCTTGCGTTATGCAGTGAGTGCAGGTTGTCTTCACGTTGTGTATGCACTATTGATAATGTATGTGTTCATGTACATACATATACACCATGTAGTTGTATGTTTCATATCTGCTGTGGACTGAAAGATATGTCAACATTTTTATACCATACGAAAGATAATTTAGCCTAGTTTACTGAGAAGAAAAATGGTTGGTGGGGGGCGACCCCTTCTACCTGAAATTTTGGGTCAACCGGCCCCCGTTGGAGCAACATGGCCGATTTCGAACCGATAATCACTCGTAGCACCTCAGCCGTAACACCTAGCGAAAAAAGTTCAATTAACGCTAATATGAAGTCCACCACTCGCTTTCCAATAAGCCGAAGGGGTCTCAAAAACTCATTTCAGGTAGATGTGGTTGCCCCCACCAGCCATTCTTCTTCTCGGAAAGCTAGGCTAAATGATCTTTCGTATGGTATAAAAATCTGGACACATCATTCTTCCATTTTGTCACAAATTATGCGTTTGACAGAGGGACAGACAGACAAAATTCTCATCGCTAGACCATGTGTGCATTCCATGCAGCGCGGTAAAAATCTGAACGACCAGGTAGTATACTGTGTAAAACATGGTGTTTACTACATAAAATAAGATCAGAAGTTTATCATCAGCGTCAATGACTAGATGTGAGCAGCAGCGCAAAGTCCAGAATGGATGCCATGACAAATGACTGCTTCCAGTCGTTGACGATCCTTGGCCATTGTAACGCCCTACCACGATGATGCAGATAGGTGCGCTTCACAATGACGACGGCGTCGAAGATCACGTGAATAGTATTAGTTGCCATGCCGTTTGCGTGAAGTATCCACATGGCCTGAACGCATTGATGTCCACACACAGATAAGCTCTCTGATACAGTAACTCTAAGAATCTTTTTCGAGCTGAAACGATTGATCGTCAGGTAACTTTGGTGCATGCTGGATGCTACGCTCCGCCTCCTGTCAATGAAAGTAATTTCCTGTGACTTACTGCGGTTGAGGGTACCACTCCTCCGCGTGATAGTGAAGATGCTACGCTCCGCCTCCTGTCAATGAAAGTAATTTCCTGTGACTTACTGCGGTTGAGGGTACCACTCATCTACGTAATAGTGAAGTGTTTGGATGTCAGTTCATATTACACAGTAAAGTGACAAATATATACACATTTCCTGAATAGTGCAGATGTCAGTGCACTGCATCAAGTAATGTGTGTGTGTGTGTGTGTAGTTGTTAGAGCTGCGTCGTGAGCGTGACAAACTGCTACAGGAGAAACTGAGTCTCGACCGACACTGGGTGTCATTGAAGCAGAAGTTCACTGCACTGGAGGCGGATTTGTTCCGTCGTCTGCGCAATGAGACGGGGCAGGATTATGATCCGCATAGGTTCTCCGTGCTACAGACCGACGACGGACGAGTGTTTATTGTGCCACGTGACGCGACGATGCCACCGCACGACGACCACAACAAACGCAAGAGAAAACCAGACACGAAAGACTGAATACGGGGAATGTTGTTAATGGTTATGTAGAGATACATAGACGAACTGCAGCACAGCAATTAGACGCACATTGACCGACAGTTTATACACTGTGTGCCTATAAACTCATTATGGTAGCTCTGTTACATCTGGACTGATTTCCTAAATTCTTTTACTGCTGAAACAAAATTGATGTGTAATATTTGAAGCCACACCTGCTGCACAACTTTCGGGAGATAAAAAGTCGAGATTTGTCACTGGGCACCGATTGCTCTGTACTCAGTGCAGTGCGCTACAGTGACAGTGCACGGCATTGATGAACTGAAACAGCACATATTCAAGCATGTTCACAGGCAAATAGTGGACACTTCGAGCATCCATTTCAGAAATGGTTCATGATACAATTTGTACATTTTATTTTTTTTGTTAAGTTTCAACAAATTTGAACTATAAGTGCCTGATAGTATGGTGTTAATTTTATCACTCCTCCAAGCTAAGCTGATTAAACCGTCAACTCCTTCTTGCTGAGGTGTACATGTACGTGATGTATGTGTGAATATATTGTGTATATGTGATATTAATGCTAGTTGTTGCATGTACATAACCTATATGTGTAGGTGCGATTGACGATCAAATGCACAGTTTTTCATTAACAAATGTCTTTCTTTACAGGAAAACGTCTCAATTAGCTAGTTGCCTAATTTATGCAAAACCCTTTCGGCACCCATTTCGTTGACATCTTGCACCCATTTCGGTGCTCGTTTTGGTGCGTTCTTTTATTGAACCGGATGTTTTGAAAACAAGGTACCGTTCGACAATACCGCTCAGATTTATCTGATCAACCTGCACTGGAAATTAGGGTTAGGATTTAAGTTAAGACTC
>Ga0049105_1000194_pt1 | contig 16953 bp, 2 predicted proteins | sample WorMetvaBAHAMAS1_FD_61260 | JGI IMG/M metagenome (GOLD analysis project Ga0049105, IMG submission 61260) | Worm MetaG Olavius vacuus BAHAMAS.1 | ecosystem: Host-associated > Annelida > Digestive system > Unclassified | place: Germany: Marburg | collected 2013-04-09
ATCAGATGAAAGCACGAGTAATAATGTGTCTGTGTGTCACAGGCATCAGCAGGATCAGATGAAAGCACGAGTAATAATGTGTCTGTGTGTCACAGGCATCAGCAGGATCAGATGAAAGCATGAGTAATAGTGTGTCTGTGTGTCACAGGCATCAGCAGGATCAGATGAAAGCATGAGTAATAATGTGTCTGTGTGTCACAGGCATCAGCAGGATCAGATGAAAGCATGAGTACTGTGGTGTCAGAAGTATCGTCCAGTTCTGCCAGTCAGACTAGCAGGGCTCGGCTCCAGGTTGTTATGTGACATTTCACACAGTTTTAGTGAAATTTGTGTTGAGAGTTTTATTGAAAGTTTAATAAATTTCATTCCACCGATGCTCCCAAAACTGGCCTGTTAGCTTGCTTGTGTTGAGAGGTTGATTGTTATAACAGCCTGTGCCATTATTTTCGTATCTATAAACAGTTTTAGATGCTTTGCTGAGTCTGACCTGTCAGAATAGTGACAGTGTCTGCGAGAACCAGTTCGCTCGCTACATTCTATTGAGAACTGATGACATTCTTAAACATCAGTGACTGATGAGTCGACATAGAAGTGACACTCTCATTATTGACACGTTAATCATTCTTGCTACTTACTTACTTGACTTCAACACACTGACATCGTTAACATGTTTATCACTGTGTCTACAAAGCATCATCTTGGTAATAGCATCACTCAAATCAGTACGATACATCTTTTATGCTTTTGTCGACACGAGGCGATGTGAGGCTTTGTGTTGTCTGGCCATTGTCCATCTTGTCCACTGACACCTGTTTCTGGCTGGTTTGCCTGCAAGGCAACTGAACCGACTACAGTCCGTCATAAATTCTGCCGCCCGTCTCGTGTGCTTGGCAAGGAGGAGTGAGCACGTGTCTCCTCTTCTTCGTGAGCTCCACTGGCTGCGCGTCCTAGAGTGGATCGACTTCCGTCTCGCCGTTCTAGTTAACCATTGTATGAACGGCACAGCACCACATTATCTCGGCAGTGAGCTACAGTGGGTCGCCGACATCGAGTCACGTAGGCATCTGCGATCTGCATCGTCACCGTCGCTGCATGTTCCACGGTTGTTGCACAGGACCATCGGCAATCGCACCTTCCCCGTTGCCACGGCAAAGATTTGGAATGCGCTGCCGCCGGCGATCACGTCGCTGGGGGCATTCAAGTGTGCACTGAAGACGGAACTGTTCCGCAGATCATACGGCAATGCAAACTATCGGCCACAGCAGTATTGACATTACAGCTGTAGTGTAATACGTGACACATAGCGGCCATGAAGTTTTGTTCAAGACTTGCGTTGCGATGAAATTCGTGGATGATGATGATGATGACGATGATGATGATGATGTTTCATGTGGCGCAATATCTCTACTTACTGGAGGAATTTCAGTGAAACCTGGCACAAATATTCATCATGTGAGTGGGTATTGCTGAACAGGTTTGCGGTGTCAGAGGTTAAAGGTCAGAGAGGCAGCAAGATGATGTATTGTCGCGGTGCAGGCAAGTGTGTTTCGACAGTGTGGCATCGAGGCTCATTTGTTAGTATTAATAATGACAATAATACTTTGTAAACAGAATAATCATTTTGGGACTGTACAGACCGCTGTTACTTAGCTTCACTGTAAGCATCATAGCGTGTTTATAATAATAATAATAATATTCGTTTATTGAAAATTGACAAACCGCAATTAAACACAGAGATGCTAAAAGTTAAAGTTATACAAAACCTTTTCAGCAGTGCCCACTCACATGATGACTATTTGTGCCAGGTTTCACTGAAATTCTTCCAGTAAGTAGAGATATTGCGCTGCATGAAACGGGTTTCAAGTTTTGAGTGATAAGTCATGATTTAAGTTTACAACTTCTACAATCACATTCTGCTGATGGTACAGTCGCCAGGGCCGCATTAACCTACTCATCGCTGCAAGTTAGCATTTCACGGTCTTGCTGCAGACTTACTTAACTGTTTTCAGCGATGCAGCAATGCAGCAGTCTACAAAGCAGACGTAAACAAAGATGGAGGCTGTTAATACTCATATTACGCAAAATAACAAAATAAAACATACATTTGTGATCTACTGTCTGCTTCGTCCGCCATATTGTAAACACGCACACTCTCGTGGCGCTGCAGCAAACTTTTCAAGAGAGTTTTTCGAGCGCTTTATCTGCTTCATAAAGCGCTTCACTCAAGAAGGCATCACGTGACATTTTGCTGCAGCAAACAGCTGAATCATACCTTCTTGCTGAGTAGCTTAACGTGGCCCAGGCTGCGAGATGTAGCAGTAAAAGCATATGTGAAGTGCAAAATTCTACGGGTAGTACTTTAAGTTAAACTTTCAAATAACTGCACTTGAATTGTTCAGGAATGAATAGTGAGAATTGATACTTTTACAAAGTAAAATATTTTTGTTCGTTTTTGTAACTTTTACGAAGTTAAATATTTTGTGCGTGCTTTTGTAACTGCAGGTGATGAGGAAGAAGCTGAAGGATAAAGATGCGGAGCTTGTTGAGTGCAAAGCTGAGATTCAGCGGAGAGAGAATGAGCTCACAGTGAAAGAGCGGATAATTGCCGAGAGAGACGGCGTCGTTGACGAGTTACAGCGACAGATTTCACAGTTGAATGCCGAGCTGCATGCGTCAGTTGATAATTCAGACTCGACTCAGTCATCGTCAGCTCTCACCGTTAATACGGAGGTTTGTAACTACACGGTGAGCCATAAAAAACTTACCGCTTTGTTTTTACACTGGTGTTTTTTTGAGCGACTTATATGAAAACGGAAATGAGTGTTCTACGGTTTACTTACTTAAGAGTCTGATGACGTCAACTGCATCCCGTTGCATGTAACGAAATTTTACTTCCTAGAAGTCTTAGAATTAAGTATGCCGGGTTAATAAAACAATTTCCCAACAAGAACTGGACAACAGTGGAACATTTTTTGGTGAAATCTGTGAACATCTGCTTCATTTAAATGCACTCCAGGAAGCAGCTGGTCATAATCATCTAAAACTGCAGATAGTATTTCTGCAGTTGCAGTTTTGTGATATAAAATGTCATGCATTTATGACATCAGCAAGGCATTAAGTAATTAAATTTTTGTTTAATAGTTATTCTTGTTTTCAGTTGTACAGAAATTGTGAAAAGTGCTCAAGAAATGCCAGAGTTATAATCTAGAACAAAGTGGCACATTTTTTATGCCTCACTGTGTAGAGGTGGGAAAGAATCTTCATTGCTGCGTTTGGCTGTTGTTTTTGAGTTCTTGGAATTGTTAGGTTCAGTTTGTGTTCTCTGACTACAAGGGTTCGGCTTCTGTTTGGTTCTAAAGCATCAGGTTTGAGCTTGGTTCTTTGTTCTTATAAATTTTTCACTGTTTATACGAGGCCTGATTCCATTTCCAAGGTTTGGCTTCAGTTTGTCTTTCATGACTAAAAGTGTTCAACTTTTCGTCTTTGCTGCATCCTAGTTCTAGTTCAGTTTGCTCATTTCGGGTGCACTTCGATTTCCGTCTCTTGATGTGTCTGGTAACTTCTGGTACCTGGCTCAGATGTGGAGAAAGCAGTCTTGCTGTTTCTGGTCCACCCTGTGGAGCTCACTGCCTCCAACCTGTGCGACCCGTCACTGACACTGACTCAGTATAGCGACAAAACTTATTTATAATTGTTATTTTTTTAACGATAAGTCACACAGTTAATCGTTGATTTGCGAGTCCGTGTTTATTATATCTGTCGTATTGTCCTGGCAAGTGGTTTCACGTTAATGATGTTTATCATAGTGATATCAATATGGGTCTATTATTATTATTATTATTAGTATTAATTAGAAACTTATTAATAATATTAATTAATAACTTATTAATGACTTAATAACACTAATTAGAAAATTAGTGTTATTATAGTTCTGTGAGTAAAAAAAAACTTTGAGAGCACTTAACGTTGAAAAAAATATGGTGTATGTGTAGGTAACTGGACATTTTACTGACAAACCGATGCACTGACAACCATTACACTGACAAGAGAGTTCGCCGACAACTCGCCAGATAAATGCATTTGTCGATGCTGTTGCAATCTTGCCTTCTTGTTAGCAAATTGCAGACTTGGATTCAAGACTTGCTTATCCAAGACCAATACGAAGACCAAGACTCTGAGGTTCCAAGACCAAGACCGAGACCAAGACTGCTAAAAACGGGTCTCGAGACGTCTCGAGACCAAGACTCCGGTCTCGAGAACTCCAAGTCTGGCAAATTGTACTGTTGGCGAAATGACTTGTCAGCGAACTGGTTGTCAGCGAAATGTCTGTGAAGTGTATATGTATGTGTGTTGTGTACACAGGTTCAGCTGGAGGAGATGTATGCACAGATGGTGTACAAAGACCACAAGATCGTCGAGCTCAACACCCGACTGACCGAGCAAGACCAGCATGTCATTGACCTTCAAGAACACATCTCGGAGAAGGACGAGGTCATACGAGGCCGCGACATGGCCATTCAGCTGCTACAGTCGACCATTGCACAACACACCACGAAACTACGCGACCAGGAGTCACTTATTGTGCGGCTCACCACTAAGGTCGAGAGGGCAGAAATTGAGCTGAATGCTTTTCATGATCGGCTGGAGTCCGACACCAGTGAAGAAGAGAAGTCGTTTGCTGTCCAGATTAAGACAATTCAGGATAACTTTGCGGAATTACTGACGAAGAAAGAGGACAGGATAGTTGAACTGCAGCAGCAAATAGCAAAGCTTGAAGAGACGGTTTCGTCCGAAGTAGTCGTAGATGGTAATGAAGTGAACCTGATGACAAGCAGTGGTCCGCTGTTGACTGCCAGGCTCCAAGAACTGGAAGCAGAGGTCGAACAACTTGAAGAAAGCTTGCAGAACAAGGACCGTAAGCTGGCGTCATCAGGTGAACAGTTGCGTAATTTGGAGTTTGAGCTTCAACGTCTGAGAAATGTCGTCGCTAGTTCGTCAGAGAATTCTGTTTATTCCACGGCTTCTGATACGTCGGTTGAAGTACCTGGTGCTCGAGTGGTTTATAAGGAGAAGACTTGTCTGATGAGTGATGGCGTGGATGGGAAGGAGAAAGACTTTGACGTTCCAGAGATGGAAAAACAGACAGACAGAAGAGTTCGTGTTATGCGTCGTCGGGAGAACTGTGTACTGGAAGTGAATCTGACGGAACTGGAGAGAAACTTGGCATCTGTGGATGATGTTAACAGTCGGGAAAGTGATGAAAGTGTATTGACTGAGGACGAAGAGGTGCAGACACCGAGTCAAGAGTCAGCATCATTGATGGATGCAAAAGAAGCCGAATTAGAGAGGCTACGCAAAGCAGTTTCGGCTGCTAGTGACGAGCTGATTAGGAAAGAAGAAGCGTGTACCAGATTGACTGAATCTGTTGCTGGTTTGAATGATTCTGACGATGTTCTCAGACAGCGGCTCGTCGAGTTGGAGTCGTTGTGTGAAGAGTTGAGGAAAGAGTTGTTGGAAAGCCGAGCTCAGACTGCGACAAAAGATGCGGAACTGGAAAAGCTGTCGGAAGAGATTGATGTGCATCGTGACCAGCTGGAGAAGAAGGAGCGGCACTGCAAGGAACTGTTGGATTTGTTGGAGGAGAGCAAAGGTGTGAGAGAGGAAAAGGAAAGGTTGTTGGAAGTGTCGGAGCAAGAAGTGGCAAGACTTAGTAATTTGATGACGACGCTCCAGACATCGAAGTCCGAGCTGGAATTGTTGGTCGGAGAACTGCATGAAAGGATGGAGAAAGAAACACAAGGAAATGGTCAACAGTTCGAATGTTTGTCAGTAGAGGTCGCTGAAGCCAAGAAGCTGAATGAAGAGTTGAATGATTTGTTGCTGGAAAAGACGAAAGCATTGGAAGAGCTGTCTGGAGAGAATGGTTTACTGCAAGATGCTGTTAGTAGGTATCAGAATATTGAACAGCAGTTAACGGTTGAGATACGAGAGACTGTAGAGAAATACCAGAATTCCGAGCAGGAATTAATGAGTCAGGTCGAATTGTTGACGGCAGACAAAGCACGAGATGCCGAAAAATTTACCTCTGATCTGGACTTGGTTCGAGCCGAAGCTTCGGAGAAACAGGAGAGACTTGATGGCATGATGAAGGCTTTGTCTGAGAAGGACGATGAAGTCTCTGAAAGTCTGAGAGATATCGAGTCTTTAAGAGAGACTGTGGAAAAGTACAAGAATGCTGAAAAAGAGTTAACAAATAAGATTGAAATGTTGACAGAAGACAAAGCAAAAGATGTTGAGAAGTTTACTGCAAGTCTCGATTTGGTACGAGCTGAAGTCTTAGAGAAACAGGAAAAGCTTGGAGGTGTCATGCAGGCTTTGTCTGAGAAGGAGGCTGATATTGTGGCAAGCGTGAGCAAAATTGAGTCTTTGATGGAAACTGTTTGCCAGTTACAGACTTCTGTACAAAACAAGGCCGAAGAAAATGAATTGTTAAGATCAGAGATATTACAGAGAGATCAGCGGCTTGAAGCCTTGGCTCAAGCATTGTCTGAGAAGGAGGCTAGCATTGCTGATAGCGCAAGAGAAATTCAGTCCTTGTCGGAAGTTGTGTCTCGTTTGCAGAATAAGGATCAAGAAATTGAATTGCTGAGATCTGGAGTCGAAGAGAAGCATACGGAGGTTGAAGGCTTGGTACAGGCACTCTCTGAGAAGGATGCCAATATTGCCGGAACTCTGAAAGAAATTGAATGTTTAGCAGAAACCGTGTCGCAGTTAAGGACGTCGACGCAGAGCAAAGACGAGGAAATCGACAGCTTGCGAGACCAGATTTCGGCAACTCACAGAGAGTTGAATAGGAAAGAGAAAGAATGCTTCAAGCTCACGGCTTCGGTTGCGAGCTTGAATGAATTTGACAGTGTTTTGAGACGACAACTCGCTGAATCAAAGTCATCATGTGAAGTGCTGAGGACGGAGTTCACACGGTGCCGAGGTCAGGTTGAAGCAAATACACTTGAATTAGGAAAGTTACAAGACGAGATTTCGTCCGGTCGACACGAGTTAGCTAGGAAAGACGAAGGTCGCAAACAGCATGCGTTGATGCCGGAAGAAAGTCAACATCTGGTAGTCGTGAAGGAGACTTTGGTGGAGCAGTCTGTAGAAGACGTGTCCGAGTTGAAGAGACAGCGGGAAGAGACGGTGACTTTGTTGGCGGAGAAGATGACGAGGTTTGAAGAACTGTCTCAACACTGCAAGTCACTGCAAGACGCCGTGGAGGAGCATAAAGAAGCTGAGTGTCGACTGATCACCGAGAATGAAAGGCTGGCTGCGGATAAGGAACGTGACCTTCAGCAGTTGAGCGTTGAGCTTGATTTGCTGAGAACTGCAGTTGCAGAGAAAGATCGACAGCTCGAAGCCATGATTCAGGCGTCATTTGAGGAGAACACGAAGGCTGCAGAAAGTTTGAAAGAAATTGCGTCTTTGAAGGAAACCATATTGCAGTTAGAATGTTTGGCATTGAGTAAGAATGATGAAATCACGAAGCAGAAATATTTGTTGGAAGAACAGCAGATGAAGATCGACGAACAGAACTCGGAGATTACGAGGTTCAACCAGAAGCTTGAGGAGTTTGAGGTAATGAAGAGTGAGTTTGTGAATCAGTTGTCAGTGCAAGAGGATGTCATGAAGGCTTTGAAAGACGACATGGCTCGGTCGGAGGCTTCATGTGAACAGTTGAGAATTGAGTTGATAGAAGCCAAGAATCGTGTTGTGGGTTCAGAGGCAGAGTTGGATCAGCTACGAGTTACTGTCATGACGGTCCGCGATGAATTGGATAGAAAAGAAGATGTGTGCAAAGAATTGACAGATCTGTTGGAGGAGAGCCGAGCTCGAGGCCTGGAGAAGGACAGCTTATTGGCAGAGAAGACAACCAGGTGTGAAGTGTTGTTTCAGGAATGTGATCTCCTTCGAGAGACTGTCGTTAAGTACCAGAACACCGAACATGAGATTCAGACCATGATGGAAAGCAAAGAAAATGACCTTCAGAAGATGAGTGCCGAACTGGAGATGGCCAGAGCCAAAGCAGCAGCAAAAGAACAGCAAGTTGAAGACATGATTCAGGCGTTATCTGAGAAGGACGCCAGTATTTCAGAAACTCTAAGAGAGTTTCAGTCTTCGTCAGAAACGCTGTCTAGTTTGCAGATGTCATTACAAGATAAGGAGCAAGAAATTGACATGTTGAAGCTCGAAGCACAAGAGAAAGATAAACAGTTTGAAGGCATGGTTCAGGCTTTGTGTGAGAGAGATGCCAACGTTGCAGGAAGTACGAAGGAAATTGAGACTTTGACTGAAACTGTCTCTGCGTTGCAGACATTGCTGTTGACGAAGGATGAACAGATCCAGCAGCACAGACTTCTTATAGAAGAGAATGAGTTGAAGATTGTGGAACAAGACTCAGAGATAAAGAACTGTTACCGGAAGCTTGAGGAGCAAAAACTTCATATAGAAGAGCAGGAGCTGAAGGTAGTGGAACAAGACTCAGAGATAAAGAACTGTTACCGGAAGCTTGAGGAGCAAAAACTTCATATAGAAGAGCAGAAGCTGAAGGTTGTGGAACAAGACTTGGCACTAAACAACTTCTACCAGAAGTTTGATGAACACGAAAGAATGAAGAACGAGTTTGTGAATCAGTTGTCGATGCAGGAGGATGTGATCAGGTCACTGAGAGAGGAGCTGGGCGGCAGCAGCAGTAGAATGGACGACACTTTGGGACGGTTGCAAGTGTTGGAAATGGAAATGAGTGGTAAAGATGACAAGATCGCAGAATTGTCTGATATTGTCAATAGCTTGAATGAATTTGATGCTGTCATTAGAGAACAGTTGGCCAGCTCAGAAGCCTCGTGTGAAGAACTGAGGACCGAATTGGCAGACATGAAGTGCCAACTCGAAGGAAAAGACGCAGAAGTGGACAAGTTGCAGGCATTGATTTCGGCAAGTCGTGATGAGTTAACCAAGAAGGAGGAAGACTGTGAAGAAATTGCCAAGACAGTGACCAGTTTGAATGAGTCTTCCAGCGTCCTCAAAGAACAGCTTGCCGAGTCAGAATTTGCACGCGAAGAATTGAGAACTGAATTGACACAAGTCAGAGTCGAGGCTGAAGCAAAGGACGTGGAGTTAGAGAAATCACGAGATGAGATGTTGTCAATTCGTGATGAACTTTCAAAGAAAGATGAGCATTGCAAAGAGCTGGCAGATCTATTGGAAGAGAACAAAGGTTTGATTGGGCAGAAGGATGGTTTGCTAGCAAACTACGTGCAAGAGATTGAAGAATTAAGGATTCTGAAAGAAAGTACAAATACATCGTTGTTGGAACAGATAACACGGTGTGATGAATTGTCTGAAGAGTGTCGTTTGCTGAAGGAAACGATTGAGAAATACAAGATCGCTGAACAAGAGTTGACTGGTCAGGTTGAAGTGCTCGCAGAAGGCAAGGAAGGTGCACTGGAGAAGGTCTGTGCGGAACTGCAGTTGCTGAAAAGTGAGATGTCGGAGAAAGATCGGCGACTTGATGATGCAGCGAGAGAGATAGAAGAGTTAAAGACGGAGATGAATGGAAAAGATGAGAGGAATTCACAGTTGACCGAGTCTGTTGCCAGTTTGAAGGAGTCTGCCGATGTGCTCACGGAACGGCTTGCTCAGTCCGAGGTATCGTGTGAAGAATTGAGAAACGAACTGGCAAAACACAGGGATTATATTGAAGCGAGAAATTCAGAGTTAAATGCTTTACAGGATACGGTGTCAGCAGGTCGCACAGAACTGGCTAAGAAGGAAGAAGAGTGCAAAGAACTGCTGAAGTTGTTGAAGAGCGGTGAAGACCAGTTGTCTGAGTTAGAATCATTGAGAAGTGAGTTGATGACGGCCAGAGATCAGATTGACATGAAGGAAGTCGAGTTAGAGAGGTTAAAGGTTGAAATTTCTGGAAGTAATGCTGAGCTTACCAGGAAAGAAGATGAGTGTAGGGAACTGACTGAAACTGTTGCCAGCTTGAATGAATCTGTGGACGTTCTCACGAGGCAACTTGCTGAATCAAGGTCGTCGTGTGAAGAATATAGGAATGAGTTGAGACAAGATGGAGATAGGATTGAAGCACAGGTGGCAGATTTTGACAAGCCGAGCCAGAAGATATCAGCAGGTGATGATCAGTCGGCCTCGCGACTGGAAGACAGCAGAGATCCTGGAGTGATGGTGGAGCATCTCTTAGAAGCTTCCAGTCTTGAAGTATCTGAGAGATTGAGTTACGCAGAACCGTCAGAAGAATATGTCTACTCAAACGAGGAGATGGTGTCGCATGCGTACGATGTCGTCGAATGTGTTCGACCGAGGTACAAAGTTGTATCACAGGCAAAGCTCGGTGACAGATCAGTGGCTGAGAGTATGAAGCAATGGACACAGTTTTCTGATCTCCTGACTAAGATTGGTGTTGAGCTGGAACAGACTGAATCACTCACGCGGCAGTACTTTGAGTTCGAAGATGGTCATTCCACAGTTCCACCACGTGAATATGACTCCAGCCACCCAGGTGACTCCTCTACCTCCCTGCTTCCTGTGTCGACGTTAACTGCTATGTGTGAAAATGTGGCACGCATTCGTCAATGTATTGAGAGCCACAGATATAAGACGTCACCTGAATATTGCGAAGATGTTGACAATCTTCGTACGCAGCTGTCCGAGCAGTGTCGAATTCTGGAAGAGCGGAACCAAGAACTGGAATCAACTCGGCTGGAAATTGAAACCAGCACGCTTCGGTTTGAGAAATTAAAGGCAAAGTCGATCGCAAAGCTTAAAGAAGTGTCACAGAAACATCAGGTGGCTGTTGAGGAGAAGGATGGTGAATTGTCGGACTTGAAGAGGAGACTGCAAGAACAAGAGCAGGAGGTTGCTGATCTGACGGCAAAGTTGGAGGACGTCACAAGAGACTTGGCCGAGGCACAGCAATGGTGTGATAGTGCGCAGAACAGGGTTGAAGAACTGGACGTGTTGCTGGCGGACAAAAATACACAGATCGTGGCATTGTTGGAGCAGATTGATAGAAAAGAGTCCGCTGCCAATGTTGCCGCTGCTTCGGAGGAATCCCAAGTACCACCAGCTGTGGTCGAGAATTTGCCCGCAGGAGAAATGCAAGGAACTGGCAACATTGATTCATCCCGTCCGTCCATCACCGGAGAAGATGAGGTTGAACAGAGAGCATCACAGACAGCTATTGATGCTGAGAGTTTGAGAAGCATGTTGCTTAACACTGCACAAGTTCTTGGTGCTGTACTGTCAGCCGGTGACGATAATGCATCTGATCCTTCAACTTCCGGCGAGAATGACTTTTCATGTGTTCAGTTGTATGCAGAGCAATGTCGGGAAATGATAGGAGACCTGCAGATGGCTTTGAAACTGAAAGACGCTGAGCTCGTTGCAGTGACTGCGGAGCTCGAAGAGAAGAAAACTTTGGCGAATAAATACGCTGTTGCTGCAAAGAAGCTGAAACAGCAGCTGGAAAAATCAAAGAAGGACTCGACTGATATCGGCGATGAGTTGAAACAGTGTCAAGAACAGGTTGTTGAACTGACTGCTCAGCTGTCTGTGCTACAGGTACAGCTTTCACAGAAAGATGCTGAATTGGAAACATTGAAGGAGGATGCTGATGAGAGAAGGGTTGAGTTGGAACAGCGTCGGGAGGAGATCTTTGGTCTGACTTCGCAGCTCTCTGGGCTACAAGAACAGCTTTTGCAGAAAGATGCTGAACTGGAAACATTGAAGAAAGATGCCGGTGAAGAAAGTGTTGAGTTGGAACAGTGTCGAGAGGAGATCTTTGGCCTGACTTCACAGCTCTCTGGGCTACAAGAACAACTTTTACAGAAAGATGCTGAACTGGCACAATCAGAGAAGGACTCCGGTGAAATAAACGATGAATTGAAACAGTATCAAGAACAGGTTGTTGAGCTAACGTCTCAGCTGTCTGTGCTACAAGAACAGCTTTCAGGGAAAGAGACTGAACTGGACAAGTCAAAGGAGGACTCTACTGAGATAAGTGACGAGTTGAAACAGTGTCGGGAGGGGATTGTTGAGCTGACATCTCAGCTGTATGCATTAGAGTTGCAGCTTTCACAGAAAGCAGCTGAACTGGAAACATCAAAGAACAACTCGAGTGAGATAAGTGAGAAGTTGAAACAATGTCAGGAACAGGTTGTTGTGCTGACATCTCAACTTTCTCTGCTTCAGGAGCAGCTTTTGGAGAAAGAGGCCGAACTGGACAAATCAAAGAATGACTCGAATGAGATAAACGATGAGTTAAAATTATATCGAGAACAGGTTGTCGAGCTAACGTCTCAGCTCTCTGTGTTACAAGAACAGCTTTTACAAAAAGACGGTGAACTGAAGCAGTTACAAGTGTCTCTTGATAACAAGGCAGAAAGCCGGAATGAATCTGTGAGCCGTCTTCATGATGAAATTGATAGCCTGAAAGAGGCCGGTGCACAGCTGGAAGCCGAACTTGCATTGCGAAAGACAGAAATTGAAGAGTTGAAGGTTGAAGTTGATAGGAGAAGACAGCTGGAACTGAGTGTGAACCAAGCCAATGAAGAACTGTCAGAGTTGATGAGAGAGAAAGATGCAGAGATAAGTAAACTGACTGCGGAGGGTGAGGAATACTTGGCAAAGATGGCGGAAACCGAGCTGCTGGTGGCGCAGAAAGATGCGGAGCTTGGTAAATGCGCTGGTGAGGCTGAAGCTAACGCCAGTGAAGTGGTAGAGTTACAGCAGGTGCTGAAACAGAGGGATGATGAGTTGAGTGAATTAGCTGCTAAACTGGCTCATCTTGAGCAGACGTTGGAGTCACAAACTGCCCAGCTGGACAGCATGTCTGCCGCAAACCAGGAGTTGAAGAGCCTGCTGCACTTCAACGATAAAGAAACCGGTGAAATGATGGAGTCCCAGGCTACCACGATGCAGCAGCTTATGAACGAGCTGAGTCACATACAAGACAAGCTCGATAAGAAGGCTTCGGAGTTAGGTCAGGTGGCTGATGAGAACAGGGAATTATTGCAGCGTATTGGTGAAAAAGAGGACGAAGTTCGTCAGTGCAATGATAATATTTCAGCGTTGAGACAGGAGACTGAATGCTTAGAAAACGAGGTGGAAAGGCAGCGGGACGAACTGAAACGGTGTACAGATGAGATAGCAGACTTGTCAGCGCATGAGTCTGACCTTAATGCACTTGAGCAGAGCCAGGAGCAGCTGAATGCATTGCAGAAGGAATTGGATGAGAAGTGTGCTTTAGAGGTGGAATTACGGCAGAAGAACGGTGAAGTGGAAGCCAGATTACACGGCATTGGTGAGGAACTGAGCCGAGAGCGTTCGCGGTCCGAGAACCGTCGCGGCAAATGTGAAATTCTTACGGTCGCAGTTCGCGAGAAAGACGATCACGTCAACCGTTTGTCCGATCAGCTGCGCAGTGTCGCCGATAAAGTGAAACGTTACGAGAATTTGATAAGTGAGTTAGAGCGACGGCTGAACGAATCGTCGGCGCGGCAGTCTGTCCTGGAGTCGGAGGTTGCGGAGGCAGGGATGTGCCAGCAGCGGTTAGCCGAGGCGCAGACTGCTCTTGAAGAGAAAGACCGGGAATTGGCAGTACTTAGAACAAAGACTGCCGAACTAGCTAGCATGAGACTTGAGATGGCTGATAAAGATACGGAAGTGGACACAGTTGATGCAACTCAGTCCAGAGACAATGATATGACAAAGACAGCAGTTTCCATTCAGACTCATGATTTGAATCATACATCGGATGAGATGTCGGCTCTTGCAGCACAGAACACGGAACTGGCGGAGCTGAACAGTCAGCTGTCAGCAGAACTTACGACCATCAGGAATCGTCTTGCTGACCTCGAGGTTGAAAACTGCACACTGCGGAATGCATCTCTGCAAGCGGATGCATTTTCCGCCGAAAACGGTACTAGTTCTGCTAATACAACTGACCATGTTGAAGTTTATCGGCAAACAGGTGATGGGTTGGTAGTGGAGAATATTGTGCCTACTGTTTGTCAACTGTCAGAGCTAAGTCCGGTAGGAGTCAACCTCGTCACTGAACTGACTCAGGGCAACCCCGCTGGCTCTGACCTTCCAGCTTCTGATGAACTGTTGTCACTGAAGGAGAAGTACTCGTTGCTGGAGTCGAGTCATACGAGGCTGAAGGACGAGTTGTTAGCGGAGAGACAGAACTCGAGCCGGTTTGTGAGCATCGAGAAACTGAAGGAGGGTCTCGAGGCAGAGAATGAGAAGAACGTTGCACAGATTGAGAGTTTGACGGCGACAAAACAGAAGATGTTAGCGAAACTGAAACAGTTGAAGACTGCTAACGACGGTCTTGTTGGACAGGTTGAGGACCTCAAACAACAGCTCGATATGAAGTCTGCCGAACTCTCCAGAATGGAGTCGGAAATGAACAAGCTGACCGGAAGCTTGACAGTTTTTGAAGACGAGAAGAGAAAGTGGTCGAGTGCTGAAGATGGTTACAAAGTTACGGTGAGCCGTTTGCGTGAGGAACTGGTGAGTGTTGAGAAGAAATATGAAGACGAGATCACCCAGAGACTTGCCGAGTTCCAGGCTGCTGCTGATGCTGAGAAATCTGCTCTAGAGCAGCAGATGACTTCAGTCCGCGATGAACTCCGCAGTAAGACGGTTGACTACGAATCACGGCTGAGCAGTCTGGGCTTGGAGAAGAACTCTGCTGAAACTTCTTTGGATCAGGTGAAGAGTGATTTCAGTGGGCGCGAGGAAGTGTTGAAACAGAAGCTTGCAGATCTGCAAACATTGCACGAGGCTGTTCTCTCTGATACTGAAAGTTATCAGCAGTTGTTGGAGCAACATTCTGCCGACAACACCAGGCTCGAGGAACTGCTTCGAACCCAGTCTGGAACCGTGGACGAACTACGCACTGAAATAAAGATGCTGTCTTCAGAGCTGGTCGAGGCAAAGAATCAGAAGGAAGAGCTCGAGGAGAAGTATGTTGGGCTTGTGGAATGGCAGACTTCCGAGGTGGATTCCACTGAGACGGAGTCGAAGAACGTGGAACGAATCCAACGTGATCTCGATTCTGCGCGGAGCGAAAACGCGTCGCTGTTGGCAGAGATCGACGGACTGAACTGGAAAATCCAGGATCTGAGCGGATTAGAGGAAGAGCTAAGCCAGCTGCAGGCAGAGATGTTCGAAGTACAGTCCGAGAACGGGATGTTGAAAAAGCGACTGAGTTCTGTGGAGAAGGAAGCGTCGGCAAGATTGGAAGCCGAGGAACATTGTGGGCGCTTGGTGGAACAGTTGTCCGATGAGAAGCGGAAGTTGGAAGATGAGGTGAGTCATCTAGAATCACAAGTGAACTGGCTTCGTGCCCAGCTCGATGATAAGCCGTCCGCTGTCAAGTGTACTGATGCTGAGGTTCAGTGTGGAGGTGAAGAGAGGTCAGAAAGTCTTGAGAGTGAACTACCGAAATTGAGGGAACAGCACTCGTCGTTGGAAAAGGAAAGTGTGCGTTTGCAGGGATCCAGTGGAAGACAAAGTGACAGTAGTCGACCAGAAGAAAAAGACCAGCGTCTGGCTCCAGAAGCTGAGGACACACGTGATCCAGATGGTGATGAAGTCAGAAGGAGCATGGCAGTTGAACTGGACAAACTCAAACAGCGGAACTTGATTCTGGAGAAGGAGAACAGTCGTCTGAAGTCGGTCGTTGAAGGTATGAAGTCGAGCAATGAACGGCTGCATCGGAAGGTTGTAGCTTGTCGGACTGGAAGTCCGAGGCCGCAGTCGAGCCAGACGATACACAGACAGCAGACATCAGCTGAGATGATGACTGTTCACAGTTACACGCAGTCGTCGGTGAGTAATAATAATTGTTCTCTGTTTCACCTGTCACTCTGCCACACCTGTTCTTACATATTTAATCATACTGTCAACATTGAAGAGAGATTTCAGTGCATTGTTGCAGTAGAACCTACCGTTTCTACACGAGCACTGTTTTGACAGTTTTCCGTTTAATTTTTATACAAAAATTGTACTAAACTTGACAAAATTTGGTGACTAATTTATAGTTATTTTCGGTTAAAAACCGAGCATTACAAATTGGCCAAGAAAATTGCTTTTGTTCGCCAGTTAACTGGTCTCGCAAACGAGACAAATTAGTGAGGTTTCCATCAAGTCTGTTAAGTATGCTAAACTGTTGATGGTCTCTGGACGATGTCAGTGTCGGTGTCAATCATACATTTATATAGCACAACGTCACAATAATTATCTTCTCTACTGCACTGTCTGCATTGCATAAACCCTAAACAGTTGCATTTCCAGCAGGCGTCTAAAACTTTGCAGCTAATTTTTCAGTTGCTAAACATTTGGTGATTAATCACGTGCCTGATTAGTCATTAATTTATCGACCCCTAAATGTTATCTTCTGCATTCATTCTAAGCCTCTTCGTGTTTTTCAGACAAGTCAAAACTTTTGACAGCCTCCTCGACATCACCCCCCCCCCCTGTTGACAGCGGGAATTCTGGACGGTTTAGCTGTGTTGATGTGATTGATACAGTCTGCTGGAATGTGTTTATGTTGGTGATGACGTCACACAGGTGGCTGAGAAGATGAGTGACGTGGATTTAGCTGATGGAGAATTTGTTGAATCAGCGTCGTCGTCAGTTGCTGCTGCTGCTGGTTCAGACAGGTGGACCGGATTTGAGTACACACCTGTTCACCTCTCATACAGGTAATGTGATTGGACTGTTTCTTTTTTCATCAGTATCATTGTAATCAGTGACTAACATCATCATCATCATCATCATCAACTGACGTTTATAGAGTGGCCTAAACAGTTAACAGTATTGCAAGGACCACTGTACTGGACGGGATGAAATTACTGGGAAAAAGTGTCA
>Ga0049105_1000195_pt1 | contig 16952 bp, 12 predicted proteins | sample WorMetvaBAHAMAS1_FD_61260 | JGI IMG/M metagenome (GOLD analysis project Ga0049105, IMG submission 61260) | Worm MetaG Olavius vacuus BAHAMAS.1 | ecosystem: Host-associated > Annelida > Digestive system > Unclassified | place: Germany: Marburg | collected 2013-04-09
GATGTGCGAATCGGCCGAACTCTACACGTGACGTCACGTAATCCGGTAACCGGTAAAAAACCGGTTTGCATAAAACGGTTACCGGTTTTGCTAAAAAATCGGTTTTAACATCTCTACTGTTAAGTATTTCATTTTCGTGTTATTAGTTAAAGCCTTAACTCACAGTTATCACCTGTGTATATTCGTGCGTAATAATGTGAACTTAGAACTTCCGACTGTTCAGTTTGTGGCGTCACTGGCGTGGCCTTGTAATGGCCGTCAAACTTTTGATCAACGCGATGCAAGTTCTGCTCCCAATTATTCCACTTGCACAATGCTGACACACAAATATCCGTTGGTAAATACTGTTCTTGGCAGGTTCTCACAGTTCCGTATTCTGCTCGGTGATTTCAAGTTTGCGGAGCTGCAGCAGGCAAACTGCATCCTTGGTCCGACGTACTTCATTCTCTACGTCTTCTTCACGTTCTTCATTCTTCTGAACATGTTCCTGGCAATCATCAACGATGCGTATTCAGAAGTCAAGGCCGAGATGTCGCGGCAGAAGCATGAGTTTGAAATGATTGACTTCTTCAAGAAGGTGCAGTGATCGTCCTTATTACATGCACTGCGATGTTTATATAAATATACTCGTTTCAGAACATTTTTTAAACCACTGCTGTTCTGCTGTAAGCTGCACTTAATATTGTTACTCCTTAGCATTTTTAACAGCCGCTGATCCATTGTTGTAGTTACACTTCATCCAAACTTCATTTTGGTGGAAAATCTATGGAATTCAGTTGCTGGGTATTCAAATTCTCTTGGCCGACTTATAGCCGAGAGTTATGATACATTAACAGCAAGGCGTTAGATGTATCTCAGCCGGAGTTTAATGCAGCAGTAGTTCGAGTGTGTCCGTGTGACTGTAATTTGTCAGCAGACTGGTATGGAACTGTGTTGCAGAGTTGCCGAAATGTGCTAGCGAAGCTGCGTCTGAGACATGAAACAACATCTACCGGCCAGAGTTCATCATCGGAGTCAACGAGCGGCCGAACGCACGACTTTAACAAGTGGCGCAGCGACCGTCTTCGGTCAGTGCATTATAATGCCACATCTGGATTAGTTTCTACAGAATACTGTCGGATTTTTTGTGTCATATTGCCTTTAATTACAGGCTTGTAGGGTTGTAGGCGTAGATTGTAAGCTTGTGAACGTTGGTCTTTGAAAATTCTCGTCTCCATCTGTGTAGGTGTTGGGTCGCACAGATTGATATCTGACATAAAGGACTGGGAATGTCGATGTTTGTTGATGTACCCTTGCAGGGATGGCTACACCGAGGCACAGATAATGGCAGTGTCGGCACGCTACGATGTAGATGGCAGCCGTGGCGTCAGCCGTGCCGAACTTCGCAAAATGCAAGCTGATCTCGACAGGCAGAAGGTAAGTCATCAGTTGCAGACATCAGTTTATCAGTATTTGGCATGTGTTTCTTAACTGTAATGGGCTTGTTTGTGTTTGGATTAGTTTTCTGTGTGTATTCTCTCGGTAGCTGTGAGTTTGGTTGTTAGCAGCAGTAAAATTCGTTGCCTGGAAAGACACATCTCCAAAATATCCCATTTTGTGCCAGTTGGGATGTGGGACTCTGCTTTCTCGCTCATTCTGCTGTAAACTACACATGATTTTTGTGTCTGCTCGGTGATTATAGATCATTCTGGAGATGATCTATCCAGCCGGCCACTTAATAGCAATGACGGATGTAAACAGATGGTCTTTCCAGCCAGTCAGTTGGTTGGTACTAGAAACCAAATCTACTTCAGTCAAGTTACAACACAAAAAATAAACACAGTGCTTTGCAAAAGTCTAGACTGTACTGGCTGCTTTCTTGCTCATTCTGCTGTAAGCTACACATGCATTTACTGCTGACTGGCTTGAAATTGTATGTGACTGTGTTTATGACTCTGTGTGCTATGTGTCAGTTACTGTCAGTAAAAATGATGTTTTAGTAATGAAGCATAATTGAAAACGTCTGTTAACTTAAAGTTGCTTTAGTGTTAGTTTTATTTAACTGTAGTGATCAGCTGCGGCCCCTACGCTTGCATCAAGAATGGGAGATTCTGTTACATCTTATATCTATCTGTTAGTAGCACTAATATTATTATAGCACTAAGTATTAACAATTAATAATGGAAGTTGTCCAGCAGAAAACTGATAACTGATAACTAAAACTCGCTCGTTACCGAAAACAAGTATCACTAGCTGCCATCGACTGTATTATTTTTTTGCAGTTTGCTGATAAGGAAGACTCCGACAGTTTGGATCTGAGTGACGAGGAAGATGACTCGACGACCACAAAGTCGGAAATACATGGTGGTGCCGGTCGGAGAGGGTGTAGTGGAAATAGCCGCGGAGGTCGTGGGGTCACGCACGAGGAATTCTCTATGCTGCAGCGCAGAGTTGACCGTATGGAACACTCCATTGGTAGCATCGTGTCAAAGATTGATGCAGTACTCGTCAAGCTGGAAGCAATGGAGCAGACGAAGGCAAGACGGCGTGAAACGGTTGGACATCTGTTGGACAGCATTGCTGAGGTTGTGATACTCCGCTTCAATATTTATACATCGCTCAAAAACTGCATTTAACATCTTGTTGTAAAGCGATTTTTAGTTTCTGGAACTGTCACTGTTAAACGGCCAGTTTTTTATCAGTTGCAAAGCACTGCGGCATGGTCATATTATATGTAATTTAGCTAACAGATTGGCAAACTTTTCCATGCAATTCCATTGTGGAACATCCTTACATTCTCCTTTGGGACACGTTCTACAAAAAGAAACGGAATGTGTTAAACAACAGAAGTTATGTTTCCCGTAGCGGTGTGGTAATTTCGATTACGAACTGCTATATCCGGTTTACTTTACTTTACTTACTTTACACCAAGATATAAAATACATTTGTACAGCTGTGTTATTTGGTATGCAAAAAAAGTAACAAAATGGCCGCGAAATCTCACTGTATACTCGTTAAACGTGTTTTTCTATCTTTCTGTATTTATAAGTCTTTATTCGAGAATGCCTCGAACTGTATAAATTGACCGAGCCGTGCGAGATGTTTGCGGGCAGCATAAGTAGACCTCACCATTTGCCTACCCATGTTTTAGCTGACACATTTGAAGCTCTGGCAAATGAGAATTATGCTGTACTGTGTGTGCTCAGTCGGAGGGAGTGACTGACGAGTCAAAGCGCCAGCACATGGAGCGTCTGGTGCGCGATGAGTTGGAACGCTGGGACTCGGAGTCGTGTATCAGCAGTCGTTACGACCCTTCACCACCGTCCAGCACCAGTGGTCGTGCTGCGGCCCAGGCAGCGTCAGAGCCTTCACAGGTACAATGCATACACTGGGCCATATTTAGGGAATTCTTGGGGGTTCTCAAGGACCCTAAATTCCAAATGTAATACAAACTTGAAGTGTGTTGTTCAGAGTATTGCCTTTTCAAGTTTTCATCATGTTATTCCTTCAGCTTTGTGTCAATTGCATGCACCTGTGACATTTCACGTTTCAAAAAATTGCCGGAGTTTGAAGGGTTATACCCCAAATCCCTTATGATGGTTGTGATCCCTTCCTGGACCCAGCCCCGGCCTGCAGCCATGCACCGGAGTGTAAGCTCTGCAGGTATTTGGAGCTCCATACATTAAGTACCCCCTACGAACAAGCCTGGTTCCGACTAAAAACATGTTACACCAGCACAGTCTGTACTTCTGCCTTTTACAGTATGATGCACAATGCAAAATAGGCTCTGCTGACTGCAAATTAACATAAAAGACTCTGTAAGTGATGAAGTAATTGTAAGTTACATCAGTAAGTGATGGAAGTTTATTGGAACAGATGAGTTTCATTGGAATTTATGGGTTTCTTGCTGCAGGCATTTAGCTGTTGCCCAAAAGTTAATTACTATATTCACAACTTGCATTGAATTAAACTGTAAATTGACATTTGTGTGCATCGACTTATCACATATTATCCGCCTGGTTATTTAAACGTATGCAAAATTAGATTGAGTTATTCCTGCATCGTGTTAAAAGTATTAAAACCTGTCTGTAGCCTATTTTATTTTTCTCTATTAGCCGTTATGAGAATGGTTCATATCCCTTTAGTTTTGCAGTTTCATCTTTTCATGGTTGTGCTGTTTTTCTGCTGTAGGAATTCTTTGGTAGTGGAAGCAATGCATGTTGATTTGATCTTGTCTCAGGCATCTGTTGCCTAGTCATCCGACCAGTATTAGCTCTCGTGCCTTCAAGTCATCGTGAATGCAGACGATCGTGAAAATGGAAGCTTTTTACGACTTTTTTTACTGCAGACTTTACGTTTTAAGACAATGTTGCATCTGTTGCTTGCAAGCGTAGCAGTATTACTGTACCATTTTTTTGTGTCTTAGCATATCGCGCAAGATACTTGTTGTCAGTGTTGCGTATGTAGTTACATGTTGTGAATCTTCAGGTGCAAGTTTGTTAATTGTCGTTGTGCCTTAGCTGCTCATTTTGTTGTTACTAAAATGTGTTGTGAACTGTCATTGAATTTTTTGTTGTTGTTATTTCATTAGATGTGAGTAATTTCACAGAAAACAGTGGGCGTGATAATACAGTGTGAGAATTGGCAGGCAAGACTGCGATAAAACCTTTTTTTACTGTGACAACAGGTAAAGTGTAAGTCACAGTTGTTGCCTTTAAGAAGGAAGAAAATCACGACTTAAGACTGTTGACTGTTGAGTGATTAATTTTTTTACGTGTTAACGCACAATTTGTTTGCTTTGACTTGATGATGGTACCACTGAAATTTTGCCATCACAACGAAATTACATTTGTTACCGACTGTTGTTTAACGAATGATTAAATCAACCGAATGAACTGATTTGATGAAATATGAAAAGTGATAATGTACTGTACTGACTGTTCATCGATGCAACGACAAGACTATGACCACTAGACACTTCACGCAACAAATCATAGCGATCCGCGTATAATATGTGAAACTGTACTTCAGACAGGATTGAAAAAGAAGTCTTCCGAATCGGTACTGTGCGCTATAACTGGCCCATGCGTCACAGGCCTTCAGCATAGTGCACTGTACCAATTCAGAAGATTTGCCTTGAAAAATATACCTAATGTATGTGTTGAATGGTAGTGTTCTGGGACAAAATCTTGGGATGGCATTAAAATTGTCAGTGGCATTAATTATTTAATCGCAATTAATTTCTTAACACGTTAATATGACAGCCCTAATTTGTTTCTGTATACACCATATGTCACTTAGTAAGATTATTTGAATTGTGTGATTGTGAATGTAGCTTACTTGCAAATAAGAATTGACCGTTTACAGTATTCTTTAAATGACTGCTACATGCATATCAGTACTGCTTGTCAAATGTAGCAGTTCAGTGGCATTCACTCACAGTAGTGCTTTAATATGCCTTTAACCAATTTATTTCTGTAATGGTTAATAAACGTATATGTGACAAAAAGCAAAGTATACAGTATTTAACAACATAACTGTGACCTGAATGTACAGCAAAACGATGTTCCGTATTTTAATTTACAAAAACGTATTTATTAATAAATGTATATATAGATGTGTACAGCAAGTGACTGGACATTTTCTTCGAATCCGATAAAAGCTGGGGCCTGCAACGGACAGCAATTGTTATCACAGTTTCTCAGCTGGTTGTTGTTTGTTATTGCATAACGCACCACAACACTGGACATGCACTCGTAGTGTATTATTGGTACCAGTGCTTTGCAAGAGTCAAGATGGTTTGTGATGACTACGCTACGCAGCGGGTTATTTCTTTGACAGTTTCGGCTGTTTCTTCGGCGGCGTCCAGCGCAGGCATGCAGGGTCGACAGCGATTGCCGGTCGCTTGTACTGTGTGCTGTTCATCAGGTCGTCGATAACCTTCGGCGTGATGCTGATCACCTTCTGGCCTTTCCAGTAGCGGATAAGATTCAGCGACTGCAGCGTCACGATGACGTCGTTCGGAGCAATGCTCGTCATATTGCTGTAAACAATTGGCAGACACTGTACAGATCCTTCGGTCATCACACTTCAACACAATAAAAACAGCTGTGTAATACAACTGCGGTCGAACTATTAAAATTAGGCACCGACACAGCAGCCAAAGCAAACAATCACGTATTACCAGCCGTGTCAGATAAATCACAATTTTACGCTAATTATTCGTGTTTATCTGTTATCGTTGGTTGCGGAATGTAGTTAAGTGCAGCATTTGCTACGAGAATGTCTGTCCATCACATGTCACACCTAAGTGGTTCAAGGTGACAAAATATACTTTGCACACATAGGCATACCATAGAACAATATCTGTTTTCTTTAGGTCAAATTTTGCAATGCTAAATTTACAGTGCATTCTGAATGAGTGTGTTAAAGATAGGCACCCCATATCAATAGCAAACGTCTGACCAATACTCCACAGTATGTTGGAAATTGGCAAGATAGTATGTAAGTTAGTATTATACACTAATAGGAGTCAGTCACATACGGCTTTTAGTTTGGTGAAGAAAGTGGTGATGTTGAATGATTTTATTTTACTTCATTTCACCCACAGCAGTAGCTTTTGGATCCACTACGTTAAACTAATTCAAGTTAGACGCATAGTGTACATGATAAAAATGTAGACGTAAGATTCTATTTTTTTGGAATTATATGATTTACAACCATGGATGCACGCTTCCCTCAATTTTTCCTTAAAAACTGAGCCACCCCATCTTATCACCATGTGTTGTGCAACATTACAGTCACCTCAGCAACAGCTTGGCTCTTGTTACGAGTCTTCGATCTGTGGTGGCCAAAAACCCATGCACAACTTCCTGAAAATGTGCATCTATAGCCATCCTCAAGCGCTCTCTAAAGACATTCTTATTCGAGCAGATTATGCATTCAGTGCATCAGAGATGATTTTTCGTTTAATGGGCTGTACGAGTGTACTTTCTAATTCTATGCATGGCACCAGATGACTGGGTGGAAAAACTCGTGATCAACCGACATTATCCCGATCAAGACAGCAAGGGAACATCACTCTGTATAATCCCTGAGTACACTTGCCATACATTCAAGAGATTGCAGCATGTCACCGACCTCAGTTCCTGGATGGAAACGGTGCCTTTGGAGTCCCTCAAAACGCCAAGTAGAACGTAGGACCAGTAGCTTTGATAGCTGAGTTTGCCGAGGTCGGACAGCGGCTTCTCTGGCGAGCCAATGGCCTGTTCCAATTTGGACAGCTCATAACCTACAACCACAGTCGTTACATTCATATTACAGTACTGTTTAGACCTATGTCAGATTGCCACATCTGACTTTTTTGGCAGGACACCATCATGAATTTTTCTTCTCATCGCTAAGTGCTCCTGTGGCACTATAATAATATCTGTAATAATAATAATAATGACAATAATAATTCACCAGTACCTAGTTCAGTTGCCAATAAGCTCAGTGGCAAAGCCATGGGGTGTGCGGGAGAGTCTTAACTAACACTCGTGGAATTTGCATAAAAGAGACGAAAAATTTGAGTAATCCTTATAGGGATATGCCATATCAGTTTTAATCAGCTATATTAGAACTGATTTGCTGGGCGTACTATGAATGATGCTACAGAAACTGTGACAGGGCATCTTCAAGCTGCCAAAATGCACACATTTCAGCATTAAATTTAAAAAATTAATTGGAGCAATGCCCCCAGAACTCGATACTAGGAGGGACTAGGCTGTCATTTCCCACAGCCCACCCCAATACCTCAACTTGGCTGTGGCTCTGAGTACACTGCCATGGCAAACTGTTATCAGCTAAAAGGTGCTACACATAAAAGCCCAAGTGCAGCCAAAATGGCAAAATACGGATCAATGCAAAACAGAAGCTAGACACATTGTATGTGCTAAACCGGAAATTCATAGACAGCACTCACTGAATGCAATCAGAAACTTTCCATATCCTTTGCGCTGGAACGGAGGAAGCGTCATAATGCATGCAAGATTGTTGCCATCGAGCGAATCTTTCTCCTAGAAAAGCAACAGAACAAAATGTTTTATAAAGCAATACGCCTCCCTACTCGATGGAGTGTATGTGCTCCCCCGTGCATGGCGGGATTTTGCAGGTCACTATGCCTTTCCGATGCCACTTTCAACAATGCAAACAGGTCTCGGATGGAAATGCATGAAAGATCAGTGAGTGAAGTTTAACATGCCATTTGATACACAACTTACAAATCATTTTTGCAGACAAGTCTTGCCAGGCAGACAAATGCACGGATATATAACAACCAAACTCGCGACAACCAAAGAAAAATACTCGGCAAAAACACACAATACAATAAACGAACACTAAGACACTGACAACGACAATTAAACTTGTATACTGTGACAGGCACGGAGTCTCTAGTGCACTGCGAACAAGTTAATAACATGCAAATATGTAAGTTTTAAGACAACGCCTAAACAAATCAAGGGACGATATGAGACATTCAGGGAGGCCGACCCTAGTGAAGAAAACACACACAAAAAAACTTAAACTTAGGTCCTTATTCACCTGTTAGAACTGGTCAGTGCTTATGATTGTGCACCGCTGTGGTATATACTACTGCACACAACTGTTCCCGTTTCTTCATTCAATAGCAAGGTGCCAGAATGCTCCACATTAAAACAAACCTAGTGTTACAGGTAATAATTAGTACAATGGTTAAATTCAAACTGACTATCTAGTTATACATTTTCCAGTGGCCAGTCTAAGCGAAAATGAAAAGATGCATCAACATTTACGAATGTGAGACAACGGCAGACCTAGAAGGGAAGAAGGGAAAGACTTCTTCCTTTAACGTGCTGATTTTTTTTATTCTGACCACAGGATTAACAGTTGAGTATTGATGACTAGAAAATGACTGTCCACCCGATCAGCCCTCCTTCACTACTTTCTGATCCCCAACTGAACTGAGGACTACTTAATTACCTACCAACCTTTGAGAAGTAGCCGACGACATGGGCACCCTGCCGATCCACCTCTGTAAGGATGTAGAAGAGAAATGGCTCGACATCAAAGTATAGCGTCTTGTGATCGAGGAACAGCTTCGCAAGCAGGCAAAGGTTCTGGCAGTACAGCTGCAATATATGTCATAGCCACTTCATCAAGAAACTCACTCAGCATAATTTACATTTACCAGACTTGCTGGCTGGTTAGGCTTTTATGGCACTTTCAATATAAGTAGGTTACATCGCGACTTTAACAGATTATATTTCGTGAGAAATTTCAATTTTAAACATGAAGTAAAATTTTGTAGTCACATGTATTAAGTACCAGGTGAAAGTGACAACTTATTTCTACCTATGTTTTCACGCAGACATCGTTAGGATTTGATCAACTGTTAGTTACATAAATGTACATTATCAAGACAAAAATCAAATAATATTATGCAATGGTGAGTGAAGTACAGTTGTCTCTGTACAATAAAAAATGAGAATAAGATGCATCGAGGAAATGAAAGCAGCATTTCACAAAATACCACATCGTATCTGAGTGTCATCATTGTAATTTCATCTTCACAACAACCACCATTCTCTACATGCTGTAACACTTATTACTTCCGACTACAATGTCAAATCTCGCATCTTTCACATCAACAACAGCGCCCATAGAATGCATCACCTCCACCAGGGCCACACTGTGTGCTGTATCTTGCAATGTTGAACTGTCGACTTGTTTACTGTCCGATGCACTGTGATGTCATCCACAAAAAGCTGGAGTTGGCTGCAGGCCTGATGCAGGTCAGAGTACATATGGCTCTGATGCAGGCCATTGTAAACAAAGGGGTGTGTCATGTAATCGCCGCTATCCTATGTGCAGTTGCTAACAGTCAGACACACAGGCAGGCAGACAAGAGACAGAAAAGAAATGCAGCGTAAGACAACCTCTTTGGCAGAGGTAATAAAATGTTTTTTATTATTTTTTTTGAACACATCATTGCGGCAGTTTTTCAACTGCTGATTGCACACGAAAATTTCCATCTCACTTCATTTTTGCTTCTTTAATTGTGAGTGCAGAGTCATCATTTTGATGCCAACCGGCTCCACTGTTTCCAGTCTTATGCTAAAATGGTTTAATTTTGCTCGACACACAAGTACAAGCAGACAAATAATTACACGTGCAATCAGTAGCTGTAAGTCTTACCACTTAAAGCCGAAAGTAAGCAGACAAGTAACGAACTGAGAGCCAGTTAAAAAGTGAGACTTTTTTCAGATACAGTGTACATGGTCCAAAATCGTTTTAATCATTCAATTACCGGTACAATTCAAAAAAACGTGTTCATTAACATTCCACATGACTCAGACCTTCTGCTCTCTGCCGTCGACTTCATATAACGACAGTGATAGCTTCCGATAGATCTCTTTACCAGGCGGATGACGCCAAGTACACTCCGACTACAACAGCACCACAACTCAGATGAACCCAACAATGGCACACAAAACTGGCTCTCATTCTGCAATGCCCTCCATAGCTCAGTGACACATGGGCAAGGCACTCATCATCATTTCACGACATTAGCCAGCAGTGAGCTAACACTCAACTGCTGTGGACAGTATACCACATTTCTATAACCGGCTTTTATACCAGTACCAAATTACAGTGCTTGGTAAGTAAGTAAGTAAGTAAAAAGATTTCTAGTCAGCGCCCTTAACGTTCAGACACAAAGCGCCACGGCCCAACTAACCAAACAAACGTTTTCAACGATAGTTTGAACTGTCCGAAGGTGATGTCCGGCTGCCGAAGCTGTTCAGGCAGACTGTTAGACAGCGTTGGCCCGGCGGTGGCAAAACAGCGGTCATCGAACTGGTTGCGTGATCTCTTGACCAAGCACGTTCGATTGTCAGCAGACCGCAGAGGACGGCGGCCAGCGGCTGTAACCAGCATACATTCGTCAGCTAGGTACACAGGAGCAGTGCCAGCCAACGAACGATAGACAAGGGTGGATATATTGGTAACAAAGGCATCAAGCATGTGAGTGCTGTTCAGTAGTTTCTGACTAGCAGTCAAACCTGCAACTTTTGGACTGCAAATCCAATGCCCTAATATCATTCTGCCATCATGCCACCCACAAGCATATTTTTCTGCAACCAGCCCATTTTCTGCACTCAAGCTCTCCCTAGTGAAACATCTGAAAACTACTAGTGTGGAGGCTAGATGCTCTACTGATGACCAATCAACAGCATGAAAGCAGTTTGAGGCACCAGTGATGTGCATACATGAATTTTCCATACCTCAGCTATATTTAGCAACTCCAATGAAGGTGATGCCATGGAATCTTGACATGATGTTCAGTGACTGGGCTACCAGGTGATGAAAGATGTAATGATATGTTAGCCATTTTCACACAGTTCATAAGTGTCACAGACAGGCAGACAGAAAGCATTGCTGCAGCACATGCCATACTTCCAGTAAAAATATCTACAAGTTGTCACCTACTGAAGTTGGTGACTGTCCTAAATCCTTAATACAATACCCACAATACAACGTTATAGTCATCCTTAATCAATGTTTTTGTTATTACAACTGGTTGCTGACTGACACCAGACAAATACAGACTACTGCGAAGTTGCGAACACATAACTGGCAAGTGAGACACGACCAAAAATTTGCCGACTTCCACATAGTATGACGAAAACGACATCAAACACAAACTATAATACACACTACAAACCAGATGATATCGGTATGACTTCTCCAGCTTCATGTACTTCAGACAGAACTCGCATATCCACAACTTGGTCTGCTTTCCATACTCCTCTGGATATGGAGAGAAATACCACGTGTCGATCTCGTATTTGCCAACCTGCACCTTGTCAATGTACTTCACCTTCGTAATCTGTCACAGATGACCAACCAGTAATATGACAGTAGTAAGGAAGTATAAGTATTTGCTAAGGCACGAATCAGCAGACAGCCATTATGTGCCATGGCCAGTTAATCCCAAACAGAAATGTTTTCAGCAGCCGTTTGAACAGTACATCTGAAATGAACAACGTCGTAACATCATTTCACGTGACTGTTTCCGCTCCCACGATTCGTTTTTTTTCTAATGACCTACTGAGCGTTACCAAATACATATAATAATAATCATCATCACTGATTTTCATAAGCAAGAACAAGAACAAGCACACGGATTGCTGACTGCCGTGGACATTGACAGGAACAAAAATATGAACGAAAACTGTTTGCATCGTAAGAATAGAAGAACGTAAATTGGTTCTGGCAAACAGAATAAAAATTAAAGCTGAAATTATCTTCAGAACGAGAACATCACTGCGTGATATCCCACACAACAACATCTAACATTGCAACCGAGCACACAGGACCACAAAAACTCCATACCAATTACCATACGTGCATTTCTGTTGCCAAATATCCTGCAACTATATGCTTTATAACGAGAAGGGGTGTTTTAGCAGATGTGAGGCAAAAGTCAGTTGTGATTACCGTTTAGACATATCGTCAATGTGCATTGCATGCTAGTATCTTGTGTGCTTTTATAAGGTCAACAAACTTGGCTAAGAGGCTAAGAGCTCATTTTGACACCGATTAACTTCAAAAACATCTTAACATCTTGACAGACTTCTATCCAAACTCGCAAAGAATGACTCTCTCTAGTCCATTAATGCACCTAGGAGTGAGAATGAAACCTTACCCAAGCACAGCACAAAATCTTAACTTATAGAATATTGTGAAGGTACATCGGTGACCAAAACTCAATGAATGGGAACCAAGTAACTATTAGTACTTACTGCTTCATGCTCTTTTTCCAGAGCAGCTGTTTGAGCATCCATTTCTGCCAAGCTCTGCAATCAAAATGCCATGTTACAATTACTGTCACGGCATAAGACATAATACACCTACGCTGTGAGCCAAGTACTAATGACATTCTGGCTGCAGACTAATCTCACATTTTCTGTTCGCTGACAGATAAGTGACATTGTTCTTATAAAAACCTGCAAACTGTGTAACATTTTACCGTTAATTTTGTAGCGTGCCCCAACAACTTTTTTGCGATTGGTGTCACTTTAATCTCGACTTTTGCAACAATAATAATAACAATAATAATAACTATAATAATATGGTATTCAAAAAACAGTTCAATGCCAACAATTTCTGTCTACAAGAATGATGCATGCACAAAACCGTTTGCACGTGGTTGATGGCGTCGTGCTTCCGCTTCTGGTTTCTCGTGATCTTACGGTCGCCGCTGTTGACAAGATCGAGACCAGCAGCCGAATGCAGTCCATTGTGGTACGTATCGATGCAGTACTTCTCGAGGGATTCAAACCGACTCAATGGAACCCACTCGTCCAGTCTGCGGTTAACTGCAAATGCACAAGCTCTACTGTATGACTCAGCTCGTTGCAGGCCTGACAGATGAAATGTAATGAATGGCCACATCGACTGCAGCAATGTCGCAGCAAACAGTTGCTGCGAATACTGTGGCATCAAACTTAAATGTACATTTTCGCCAACACTAAACAGTATTCTGCACGACAAGGCCTTATGTGCCAGTGGACACAGATGAGGAAGGACAAGGAGGATTCTGCAGGACATTCTTACAAGTAGGATGAATCAGAGATGTGACAAAGTTCAAATTCGAATTCGACAATGTTCGAACTTCGAACGCTGCAACAGATTCGAAATTCGACTAATGTCTTAAGCGCTTTGTTGTTGAATGCGAATTCGTGGAAAAATCCTTGTTCTACTACTGATTTCATATGCACAGAGAGCCAGAGAGCGCATGCAAACTTTTTTCTCAAATTCAACCTATCACACTATTTCACTTCAGGGTGTAGCCCTGGAAGAAAGTGGGAAAACGCCTGAAACAGACACTCATCAGAAGAATTCAAACATCACCATCCCACTACACTTCTGTTTCAATTCGGCCCCTTAATTTTAATTCAAATTCTACTTTTAGGACATAATAATTTATAATTCTCATAAAGTATGACCAAATATGAAATAACCAATGCAATTACAATGCATGATATTACACGTTCATTGAGTCCGAAGAAAATGTCATCATTAGGGTTGTTAATCGGGACCCGGGTACCTGGGTCTGGAAAGAATTACCCGATCCCTGGTAATTCATTACCCAAAATCATTCCTGAAGTATCAGCCAAATGAACGACGGCCGTTTGCCGCTAATTAGTGCAAGTTCAGTTCACGCCGTACATGCATTTTATAGTAACACAAACCGGCAGCAGTAGCACTGCAGGAGTTGTTGCATGCCCCCGCCATAAGCAGGTCCCCCGCACGCTATAAACCCACAGCGAGACAATGGGGCCAGCAGTGCACCAGCCTTCACATACACCCCGCACAGTGTCACCTTGCTAAGGACATTGAAGCATTAAACAATGACTGAACTGTCAGCAGTGGTTCCTTTGCTAGTTTGCAGGCATCGTGCGCAACGATGGTGTTAATTAGCATAACCTCCCTCACCACTGAAGTCTATTTATACACAAGTAATCAACTGTCCAGTCTAACGCATATTCGAAGCTAATACTATAGCCAACTTCACAGTTCACTCTCCACTCTATCTATCGTCTGTTCATTTATTGAGTGCTGAGTGCTGACACGTTGTGTGCTGCACGTGCGTGCCTGGACAGACAGACGACTGGTGGCAGGTGAGGATAAACTTTGCTGTTATCTAGTGCCTGTACGCATCTGCAGCTTAGGTATGCAGTGAGTGAGTGACTGGGTGAGTTTAGCGTCCCACCACACAACAGATAATAGGTCATCTGGCAGACAACAGATGTGCAGTGTGCACGGACACCATGCTTGTTGAGACTATGGCCGAACTAGCAACTCTGGGTTGGGATCCGAATGGGTCTCGGAAAATTTAGTTCTGGTCATGGGATTCAAATTTCCCGGGTATTAACATCCATAGTCATCATTCACGGACCACGGTACCCGTAATTAAGTACAGGCACATGTAATATTAAAGAAATATTCCAGGCACTAGGCAAAAGTTATAGCATCTATTGCATTCTTGTAATTACTTGTTTTATATGCAAATTTCGGGTATAATTTTGCTTGCAGCCCGGCCCACCCCAGCCTATAGGCGTCTGAGCCCGGCCCATTTAGATTATTTAATTTTCGGGCCGGGCCCACGGGCCGCCCAGCCTGTGCAGATCTCTGGTCAGCAGCACCAGTGCACCACTGTGGTCCATTCTGAGCCGATTTTAACAGGACAGGGTCAGTATGCTGCTAACTTACACTAATGAGAAGTGATAAACTGCATCTGACAAATCCCATGTGGTCAGCCATAGACAATGAAGCACACCGTGGCCAAATTTGACCACATCTGCCGAAGATGACCTTCAACGACTACATTCTGCTAACTGCTGACAACATGGCTACATTCTGCTAACTGCTGACAACATGGCTGCCTGGCTAAGAGACACGGCAATCGAAGCACCCATCAAAATAAAACAGTGCAGTGTACATTTTACAACTTACAGCCTGTATAGTGTACGTAGTATTCCACTTGACCAGGTGTTGCGTCACTCGCTCTTGTCTCGATGACTTCTGCGACATCTGTCCACCACCATAACAGTTTAAAATTTAGAAGTCCAGTTGATGTCGGTGTCGTACAACAGCAGCCACAGACAGACACAACATAACACATCATATGCCCTCATGCCACATAAAATTACAACGTTTGATTAACAAATCACTGGCCACTGGAAAGCCGTCACTTCGTATCTATATCAAGGCACCAGTACCTTATTCAGTTCCTTTCGCTTTGGAGCTCTGTTGATTGTGGGTTTAGGGTTAGGTTTAGTAGTAGGGTTAGGGTCAGTGTTAGTTTTATTTTTTGCATTTTTTCCCTTTCCCATGTAGGTTAAAAGAGCAAAAATTACCACCAGGTCGATTGCCTCCATGGGTCAGCGATAGCGTGTTCAGATTGCACTGCATAGGTCACGGGGGTTTGTCGTATTTTATGCCGGGACGGTGTGGGTGTCACGGTGTCAGCTTCCACATGTGCACTGATACCGGGACGCTCGTATTAAGTCTAATTAATGCCGGGACACTTACCGGGACCAATTCCTATGACTATGTGTGAGAGACAACACTAGGCGTGCAGTTGCTCATTTTTATAGGATCGAGTTAATGAGCCATCATCATTAATACTAAACGTATCGATAATTGACGCAATACAACAGGGTTCAGTAAACGACTGAACGTCGCCTGCTACGGTGATTAGTGACGTACGCCCATGCAGGCTACAGTTTAGTGTCAGGCGCCGGGGCCGACGGTAACAGCCCGCCATTCCGGAGGTCCGCCATTCCGGGGATCCGGGGGTTAGGGTTAGGGTTATTATAACAATAATACCCCCAAATGGCGGACCTCCGGAATGGCGGACCCAAATCGGGGCCAACGTCATCAACCTAATGAGCGTCATCAGTGACGTACGGTAAGCGCGCATAACGTCGGTCAGTATTTTAGCACTGTTTGCACAGTCAATTAATTTGCACAATTAATTTGTTAATTGTTAACGTTGTCACTCGAACACTGTTGGTCTTTTAGTTTTAACCACGCGGTCCGTCCCGGCGTTAAACGTAATACGCTTGTACCGTCGTCAGTGCGCACATGGAAGCTGACGCCGGCCACCGTGACACCCCACACCGTCCCGGCATAAAGTAGACAGACCGGTCGCGGGTTCGACTCCCACGCTATGATTATTTTTTTACGTTTTTTACGTTTCCAAAGTGTTATGTAAATTAGGGTTAGGGTAGGGCTAGGAAAATGGCACTGTCAAGTCAATGCTATTAAGTCAAGTCAATGCTATTGACGGACGCAGGCTCTTCTGAGCCTCTATGTCCGTATCGTTGATGAAACGCTAATACTGATTTTAATAATTTTCAGTATCGAACTCAGATCGATCTCCG
>Ga0049105_1000196_pt1 | contig 16942 bp, 13 predicted proteins | sample WorMetvaBAHAMAS1_FD_61260 | JGI IMG/M metagenome (GOLD analysis project Ga0049105, IMG submission 61260) | Worm MetaG Olavius vacuus BAHAMAS.1 | ecosystem: Host-associated > Annelida > Digestive system > Unclassified | place: Germany: Marburg | collected 2013-04-09
TTTTTTTGTCAGAATTTTTTAGAGCTATAATTAATGGTGTCATTTTCTGCGTGTATGTTTCATAGGATTACAATTTGAGTGAAATAACTGATCCAAAACGAAGAGAGGAAGTGTATGTGACAAACCATTTAGCCGGTATGTTGTGACTCTGTGTTATGTGCGTATTCTCGTTATCAGTGGCACTGACAAAGTAGTTGTAGCTGTGTAAATTCTTCTGATTTGTGATTTATCAGGCACTATTTCCAAATGTTAAACGATTACTACAAGAAATTTTGTTACCCGTAAAGTATTGCAAAAGATCCCTGTGACAGCTTTGGCCGAAAATTGTAACGCTCATTTCATAGACTGTGCATGTCCACATGTTCCTAATGTCAAAATATGTCTGTCGACAAGGGTTACAAGACAGTTACCGGTACTGGTATTTAATATTTAAGTAGAAATTTGCATTATCGTGGGAAGCATAATCTTCTGTTTTCTGAACTGCAGTGCACACTCTACTTCTCTTGTGTTTGTTGGCACGTGACAGGTTATTCCATGTTTGGAGCTGGTCTGACGGTCGGCTTCTCAAACCTGTTCTGTGGCATCTGTGTTGGTATTGTTGGATCGGGAGCGGCTCTCGCTGATGCCCAGGATCCGGCTTTGTTTGTGAGAATTCTCATCGTTGAAATCTTTGGCAGTGCCATCGGCCTGTTTGGCGTGATCGTCTCCATTCTGCAGGTGGGTGGTCAAAATGTGTGGTTTGCAGTAACCGTTAGATCAGTGGGTGATCCTCCAACTGATTTGTTTCTTATTTCTGTTGTCAGCTACAGAGCCGGCACACACCAGGTGTGAAAGCCCCAAGGGGCCCATAAAGGTGAAGGGGTCCACAGGGGTAAAGATGTGAACTTCAAGCGGGGTGTCAGTCAAAAAATTTTTAGCTCGCTCCGCTCAAGAACTTGTCCCCCTGTTTTCCCACTTTCAAAATGATCGCACCACCATTCAGTGTAGTACATTAGTACTTCTCCAGATCCAGTTAGCAATTCTCTGCTTTTAAAGTTGAAAAGCGGTGGAAGGAAAGGAGTGAGGGAGAGACAAAGGTCGGTGCTCGTTGGGGTCACTCAGGCTTGCGCCGGCTCTGGTCAGTAAAGTTGTTATTTGCTGTTTATACATTGTGATGTTTGTTCTGGCAAGAAACCAATAATTTTGGTAGGGTGGGCATATTGGCAATTAATCACTCGATTAATCATCAGAAGTTTTCTAACAGTTAAAACATTTTGAAGTTATCTTTAACTGTAGTTGAGGTCACATCACTAAGAAAACGTTATGAAGTGAACGACTCTTAAGCTCGGCTGAATATATTGTCCACAAACAATGAACACCTCTTTTTCAGAATTTGCATTTGTTTAAGAGACTGAATGAAAAACATCAGTGTTAGTACAAGTCCAGGTTTTGGTCCTTGACCACTCCAGTCCAACATCACTTCAGTTCGATCTTGGAACACATTTTGGACCGGACTCGGTCCATGTGTAGCATTTGCTGTTGTTTTTGTTTATTTCATATTAACCACACTTCACATCAGCCACAGGAAAAGAAAGTAATTGACGTTACTGCTAGCATTGGATTAAAATCTTACGTTGTCGAACGGTAATAGCATGTATGCAACATTTTTATTGTCAAAAAAGTTAGCTAATAGCAATCTAATGCAGGCGTATATCGAGTCCCTGATTTGGTTCGTTTCGACCAGGTCGAAATTACTGACATTCCTGAACCAGTGCTGTCCATTTGGCTGTACTATACTATCACTAAAAACATTCACTGATTGTGTCTCGTTAACTGATGAACTAAAAGCATTTTTGCAGTCGATTTGTAGTGCCTGGTTTTTATGAAAAATTAGCTATTAATTAATTGTTATTTTTTGTCATGTGAACTATTGAAATTCTTTAAATAGTTAATGGGCCTAATTTTTGTTACTAGCTGACCTTTTAATCTTGATCTTCAACTTTTTGACCTCGGTAATAGCTTATCAGATATTGTAAAGGAGTGCCTTTGTAACATATTTGCAGTGAGCGCACATAGCATTTCTATATGGTTATGCAGACGTACAGATCAGAAGTCCTTTTCGTACATTATCAGCAATGGGAAGTGATGTGATAATTGCATGATAACTGACATCTGATAACTTGCATGTCGCATCCAGGGTCGAAAAATTAGTACTGTCGAAAGCTGGAGAGTAAACTGGTAGACGACGTGATGCACTTGCCCCATATTGGTGGTTCACAGTGTAAGCTGGTGTCTAGCTGATGCCTATGTAAACGGAGATGATCGCCACCCTATTGGATAGATAGATAGAGCAAGGTTTAACGTCCCACCAAACACATTATAATTACAGCAGCATTGACATTACAGCTGTAGTGTAATATGTGACATAGTGGCCCTGAAGTTTTGTTCAAGACTTGCGTTGCGATGAAATTCGTGGAGGATGATGATGATGATGATTATAGGCCATATCGGGGACGGCACCCTATTGGACCTTATGGCTCCGAAAAGCGCTGTATTTTTTAGCAGTTTTGTACATAAGTTTCACTAGAATGACACCACCAGTAAGGAGGAACTTCCGTCGAGTGTATTGATGATCTGATGAATCATTTGTGTGCTATGGTGTGCTGTAGGTGTCCCATGCGCACATGGAAAACAAGTAGTCAGATTGCTTGTGTTGTCGGTTTCTGGGTTCGTCATTCCACGTTTCACATCGGACATTCTGCGTCTGCGATCCCGTGCTGTATTTTGTGTTACTTGACTGGAAATAATGTCGTTATGCTGCTCATTTGTTTGTTGTTGTATTGTGTAAATACTGTAGAGTTTGAAATATCTTATTGTCTATAGTCACAGCATGAGGTGCGTAGATTGTGCTCCCTCTTTAGATAGAGATAACTTTTTCAGTTATACTGACTGGATTGGATTGATTGTGTTGTCTGTCTGTTCTCGCCGATACGGTGGATTTCATCCTATGTACGGTACCACAATTAGGCACCGTGTCTGGCAGTGAAGTGGTCTGTAGAGTATTTCGTCTCTCGCCCCATTTATCGAACAATTTAATCAGAATATTGCAAATGTTACCATAGTAGAGAGAAAAATCATGTATATGTAGTACATAAGTAAGTAACAGATGTGTGTCTATGCCGGAAGGTAGTGCAATCATGTGTTATCTGTGGTCTGAATGTAGTGCCATCTGGTGGTGTCGTGAGTTGTCATTGACTTGCATGGCAGTCTGGTGTAGTATAAAAACTAGTATCTGTTGTTTGTTTAAGTTTCAGAGGCTGATTTTGTGACGTTGATGTACACAGTTTCTCGTACGTTTGTTGTTAATTAAAGTAGCAGTTGAAAGTTGTGAATTTACACGGCTGCATGCTGTACAGTCTCCATCTGTATATAATGCTCGAAATTGTGTTAGTGAGCATTTAATTACTACCAGCGACTGCAGCGTAGTAGTGTTTACAGTAACACGTGTCTGTCTGTCTGTTTCTCTCTGTCTGTCTGTAATGCTTTAACTTTTGAAATTCTTGACCTGGAAAGTTCATTTTTGGCTTGCAGGTACATCTTCAGAATATCTGGGTCATATTCATGTATCAAGGTCATCAGGTCAAGGTGAAGGTCACAGGAGCAAAAAGAAGCGTCCGTGATTCCTGTGTGCGGGTGGTCTGCCTTCAATTGAGAGGAAGTTTTGTTAGGTTTCTGCTTCTGGGTGTTCTAATATATGACAGTATTTCTAGTTAACATGCCCATCTGTTGGGTTGTGTGACAATGTTCACAGTCAGCAGCACACTCATGTGAGCAGTTCTTATAGGTCGAGCGCATTGGGTTTGACACGTTGGGTCCCTTACGCTGTGCGTAGAGGCGGTTGCCTAGAGTTTTATTATTGTAACATGGTGGAGTGGTCCTGGTGGGATTCAAGCCTTATCTGAAAGACCAACTGGTTTTCTTCAGTGCTTTGACACTCTTGGTTTGGTCATATGACCTGTAAAAATCTTCCCCGAAATGACCTATATGTCCAGTACGACATTAAGCCTCTACACTACTGCTACTACTTCTAGTTAACATCAGTTTACTATGTAATATATTACGTACTGTTACTGCTGATACTACAGCGTGTTAGCAGTAGTAATGCGACACACCATGTAGTGTGTATTTGGTGTTATTGCTGTACACCATGTTTATGTCAATCAAAGCATACTACGTCTTGTGTGCATTTTTGTTATTTTCAGTGATATTGTACTTTTGGTAAGTTCCTGAGCAGTGATGCTTGCTATGAGTTATTCTAAGTTAAAACATATCACCGTGATTGCATAGGTTTATGCACAACATCAGAAGCCATAGTGATAATTTGCGAAGCAACTGGTGATAACTTCGTTGGATTTTAATCGGTGTGCATTGTAGAAAGCCAGCCATATAGCTGTCGTAGTTCATTGGAGACATAAACTGGAGATTAAAAACACCAAACATTGATGTTCTACATCCATTTTTATTATGTAATGGGCGCAATAGTTAGTATTTTCGAAATGAGAGTTGTACTAAAAATCTCAAATTTATTACAAGTACCTGTACATTTGTAACTGAAAACAGATAATGAAATGAACTGTAGTATGGGTTGAGAACATTGTAGCAGTTGATGGGTTAGAAAATAATAAGTTTCACAGTGTAACAAGGAAAGTTGTTTTCCGAGATTAGAATGTAATAGTCGTTTGATTTTTTAATTTTACCCATATGTCTGAGTCAACTTTTTCACTATTTTATGATCTGGATTATTTTATCACTTATACGTTATTTAGCTATCCATGGTGGCATTATCCAGGATTAACCCCCGGGTAAGGGTTAGGGTTAGTGCTAGTATGGTGTTTATGGATTAGCCACCAGAAGCTATGGTTTGTGGCTGATAAGTCATCAAACTAATATGTATGGATGGACGGATGTCCATTTAATGGTGTGTGGCATCGTCACTATAATTTTACCTTTGAAAGATTTTGTACGGACTGCCAACGCAGTTTATTACCATAGGGTATTTACTGTATCGTAATAATATTTGAAATCGAATTTCAAATGGACCAGCACTAATATCTACTCAGACTCGCAGGTGTATCTATTCTTTGCTGAGCGTCATGTGATTGTGGAGTTGTAATAATTTTTTAATTTCATAAAAAAACATTTAAGGTTTCGTGCGAAATCATTCCAACCAATAATGTGCAAAGTCGCCTATATTTCATGTTGCCTGCTGCTTATAGTGGGTGCGGCTGTCGCGCTTCAGCGCATCCCACTGAAGCGTTTCAAGTCGGCTCGCAGAACACTAGAGGAAGTGAATTCGGCTGTCGACGAGCTGCAGGCCAAGTACACCGCCACTGGACCGGTACCGGAACCTTTGACCAACTACCTCGACGCCCAGTACTATGGTGACATCGGCATTGGCACCCCACCGCAGTCTTTCAAGGTGGTGTTCGATACGGGCTCGTCGAATCTGTGGGTTCCATCCAAGAAATGCAAGTGGACTGACGTTGCCTGTTGGATCCACAACAAATACGACTCCAGGAAGTCGTCGACGTACAAGGCGAATGGAACGAAGTTCGCCATTCAGTATGGCAGCGGCAGCCTCAGTGGGTTTCTCAGCACGGATACAGTCACTGTTGGTGGCCTAAAGGTAGGATATAGTACCCTCGTCTGTAACATTCAGTGTTGCTTTCACTTTTGTTTGTCATGTGTTAACTGTAAATTGTAAGTTTTGCTGTTATATAATTATATACTTATAATGGGAAATCATATTTGTGATTGATTGTGTGAGTGTAATGATGAATTTGCATTAGCCATATATTAAAGATGAAGCCGACGACCCAGTGTATTATGACAGTTGTCACTTAATACTGTCTATGGAAAAACAGTTTGTTGATACAATCCCAACATTTTCAAAATCTGCTGATAATGCTGCACTGTAGATGTCTAAATATGCGGAAACCCCCTCAACTCTTGTCCTGTTTTGTCTGTTCTCTGTCCAACACCCTGTCCTTCATTTCATGCAGATGCCCTTTATAAATGGCGTGAGCCCTGATGCTATGTGACGTATGCATATGTTTATAGTGTGACCATGTTGTGACTTTGGCAGGTAAAGGATCAGACATTTGCGGAAGCCGTCTCTCAGCCTGGAATCACATTTGTCGCCGCCAAGTTTGATGGCATTCTTGGCATGGCATATCCGTCGATCGCAGTTGATGGTGTTGTGCCAGTTTTCCAGAACATGATTAAGCAAGCGTTAGTTGAGCAGCCAGTGTTCTCATTCTTTTTGAACCGGGATCCGTCGGCTAAAGAAGGTGGAGAGCTTATACTTGGTGGAAGTGATCCAAAGTACTATACTGGAAACTTCTCATATGCAAGCGTGACTCGCAAAGCATATTGGCAGTTCAGGATGGACAGCCTTTCGGTTTGTAGATACATACTTAACTTTTTTGGTGTTGTAGCTAAATTGCTGGTTTTCTATTGGCATTGTGGCATGTGGATGAGATTGTTAAATTATTAAATACTTTGTAATAAAATTGCTAAAAATCCCAAGTAGAACAGCATGCAAACAGTGTATAATACTGATAATGTCTAGTGTAGTGTCAGTTAATAAATCTTAAATGATTGATGTACTGTGGAAAAGTCTGCAGTAAGGGTGTCTTACTAACTTATGTTGTTTCCTGTGTTTAGGTGGGGACTGCTGCAGGGAATGGGAACGACATTGAAGCGACTGAGTACTGTAAGGGAGGATGCCAGGCTATTGCCGATACTGGCACCTCGCTGATCGCAGGTCCCACCAACGAAATTCAGCAGCTCAATGCGCAGATAGGTGCCATACCAATAGTGAAAGGCGAGTACATGATCGACTGCAAGAAAATTCCGACACTACCTCCCGTCACCTTTACAATCAATGGTCGTCCTTTCACTCTGGAGGGTAAAGATTACGTGTTGGCTGTGACCAAGATGGGCAAAACTATCTGCATGAGTGGTTTCCTTGGTCTGGATGTACCTCCACCAGCTGGTCCGCTCTGGATTCTTGGAGATGTGTTCATCGGCCGTTTCTATACGGAGTTCGATCTGGGCAACAACCGTGTTGGATTTGCTCATGTGAAGAGTGCCATCGAGGGTGAATACTTTGGTCTGCCACGCTACAACTTGCCTGATCACTTTGATGATCACGAGTAGTTAATGTGCGAAAGAGCAACACTTCTTACCGATGAATTAATGCCTATTTGTTCTCAAAACTTGCTGTTGCCTTTTATACTGCTTATTTCTGTCATTGTTGTAAATTACATTACTTCAAATTTATACATTATGCAGCATGCGTGCTTGTCTGTAAAAGATCAGATTAATGCATTTCAATTAATATTCTGCAGCAAATAATATTTGTACGTGCTTAGTGTTAATTGTGAATTAATTATGCAGATTGTGTACAGATTAAAAGTCCATTTTTATTGCTCAAAATTAACTAGTCTTGAACTTGCATTTCCAAGCACTAATATCAACAAACTGTCATTGCCTGTATCTGCATTACGTGTGGTTACACAATACGAATATACTCACGGAGACTGGTTGTTTTAGCTTTGCCATGTTATAAGTTGCAGTTATATGACTCGCTACACACACACACATAGTGTGAGATTGTTTTAAGCACAATGTACATGTGGTAGCAAGGCCTGAATGCATGCGAGTTAAGTGCTTATTAACTAGTGTACTGTAGCTTTCTCCAGTTTTACCGGTACTTCAGCACACTCACATGCACGCATTAAAGACGCTGCTGTGTTTGAAATACCCACAGAAGTGTGTACGATATCATATTCACAAACTTTTAGTTTATGATTACACATGGACAGCCCAAAACAGAAGGCCTTCGGCGGCTAGTCGCCAGCGAAGGCATAAAAATAAGTTTACAGCTTTTGCAGCATTCGATTTCCTGTGATGCAAGATTACCACCTTGATACGAGATAAATGCTGGTGTGTACAGGTAATCAACTGTAGTTCAGGAATTGTCATTGTTGTAACTGTTAGTCATACTCGTTGGCCACTAATGCTATCTCAGTGTCCTAGACACTGCACTGCACTGTATGCATGCCCATGTATAAGCACTTGGTCACAGCTGCTTCTGGAACTGTGATTATCATATCATGTTCTGCAGTGATTTACTATAGATGTGTCCAAACTATTTCCTTCTAAGCAAATATTGCAAACTGTTATTGTAAGTCCATTTGTGTTGTGCAAGCAAGACACATTGTGGTGTTCTGTTACTTCACAACATTGCACTCGCGTTAATACTTTGTACAAGTTTGACATTGCCTGCACTGCAGTTGCAGTTCTGTATTTTAAAGCTGTGATGTTTGACATCTTAATTTTCTTGTACATTCACCAGCTGTAGTACAAGGCATATGTTGAGTGATGAAGAGAAATATTTCTGATAATTTAACGAGTTCTTTATTATAAATATAAATACATAAGGTACAGCTACAGTAAGTTCTGTCAACATTATTACAGCTGTTACCATGACATTACACAACATTAGGGCCATACAAACACGACGGACATACCTATACCAGAAAATAAACATAATGTAAACCGTAGAGACCTACACTCTACACAGAAAAGCAACTACAAAAGAAAACGACATTATGTGAGAAACTGTTTTAAAGATGTACAATGCCTAATTTGTAATTTAAACATGGAACAAAAAAAATGAAATTGAAAACGCATATGTGATTACTGTATCTATTAGTGAGATTTTAGCACTGAATGAACATAAACATTATGTACAGAAATTTAAACTCTGATGTTTCAACTAAATGCACGCAGTCTATAACAAAAGCAAAACATCACTGCTCCACATGCATGCAGACTTCATCACATATTGCAGTCTGTTATTCTGGCACAGATAAACTGCAAAAACAAGCATTTGGATAATTACTCTGACTTGTTTCTTAGATGATCAAAGCTTTCTATAGTCTCAGCAACAGCTTTCTCTAGCGGTACTTTAGGCTGATACTGCATGTCGTCCTTTGCATGCTGACAACTGTAGTAATGATGAGTGCCGGCCAGCGCTACTGTCATTGGAGTGAAGGTGGGACGCAGAGTGACCACGGGTCTTAGAAGTGCCACAAACCACGACAACATGACAGCAATGACGTAAATCAGCCAATATGGCAAGTGGTACTTGGGAGCAGCATAGCCGAGACCCACAATCAACTGAGTCAGAAACGTCCAGAAGTAGATCGGCTCGTCGTTTGTTATGTTGTACGCCTGCAATGAATACCAAGCAAAGTCGCACATTAGCAAACCAATAGCAGACCTCAAAGTCCAGCGTACAAATAAAGCACAGCAACTGAGAAGAGTATAACGAACGAACACTTAAGACCACCACGTTACATCGACAGACGGTCATAATCTAATGCAGAGTATTACAGTGGCAGAGTGGCTTGGTCACGTAACATGGCTGGACAACCAGTGTATGTCACAATAAGCACTGTACTTCGAGGTTCTGGGATTCAGGAGAGGACCAGATCGGCTAAGGACAAACTGGAATGGCACCTACAAACATTGGGACTACATGAGAAGAGGCACAGCTGGCAGCTCTTGACAGGCAAGAATGGCATCTGAGTGTGACCCAAGGTATGCACATGGATGCAGGCTCAAGATCAAGCAAAGGTCAAATGTGACAGTGACAACTGAGGTACAGTTAAATAGCTTCAAAATGTTAACACTTGATACGAAACGACAACAAATATAGCCGTAACAACCATGTGTCAGTAGATCTTTTAGATCACACTCACTCGGCAGTATGACAATGGAGCCAAAACTTCTGCAAATACTGACCATTTGAAGTATATATGGCTAACAAATCATTGTGCTTAAATCACCACCCACCTAGCGACATTCTGAGCAGTGGTGGTCTGGTGTAGCGGTAGCACGTTGGTCTCGATAAACGAAGTATAACTATGTTAGGCCCGGCTGGTACTAGGATAAGTGACCATGTCCGGGTTCAATTCCCAGTGCTGGACATTTATCTCTGTATGTAACCAGCCAACTCAGCCTTCCATTCCTCTGGGGTCGGTAAATGAGGACCAGCTTCGGCTGAGAAGAAAAAGGTAGGTATGGTTCATTCCGTTAGCAGATGAAGGCAGGGTGTGCAGGTAAGACTGTGGGATCCCTTGAGAATGTGCGCCATACTGGAGTGCCTTGAGGTGTGTTCATGACGAGGTGCTATACAAATCGACGTTACCTTTACAAGTTTGCTCTTGTAGGTCTCAAGGCCAAGAGCTAGAACAACCATGTTTATTGAAAGTGGCCACATACATCAACCACACTGCCAATGAGTTACGATATATAGCCACAGGTCTTATGAGAAATCTGCATGACAGCATGGCATGGTAGTTGGACAACTGCCTGGTGCCAGGGATGGGAAGGAGACATAAAAGCTCGAGACGAGACCGAGACGCTCACCTCCCGAGACCGAGACATTGGATTCACCAGCCGTGACGAGACGAGACGTTTGTAGCTCTCTAGACATGATCGAGACGTTAAAGTACAAGTTTTATTGATTGCAATAACATACCTAGATGTTATGGTAGATGTTATCTTTCACGTTCATTGTTTTTAGCATGTTAATATGATGAGCAATAGTAATACAGCATATAGGGTTACAACGTCTAAAGCCCATTCACACTGCATACTGTGGCCTGCACAATTCCGCCTAAAATTGGTCTTGGGCACGAGACGTAAATGACCGAGACGTTGACAAACGATTTTTCTCGAGACGAGACCAAGACAAGACGTTGGTACGTCTCGAGACTGAGACGTCAAGACCGAGACCACAGCCCTGCCTGGTGCCTTTGAAAAGTGTCTGTAACAGATATGATCTTGACAACCTCACACCTGCTCACATTTGCCAGCATGCACTTGACCGAGTGAGGACATTTGGAAATCTTTTGCATGACTATATACGCTGTCCCGGATGATGTGGCTTAGATACTCGTCTCCCAGAAATCTCCCAGCAAACTTCCGGGGCTTGCTGCATCATTACTCTTACAACTGTGCCTGAACTGAAGTACTCAGGGTGACACTACAGTCCCAGCATATAAAAGAAGCATTTTTCAATTAGCCACCTACCTTTCCACAGATCTTGGATCCTGGTTGCAGTTTCTCCGCTGCCAGTACGTGTCCATGCACAACGTTGTGTACGTACGTGAAGTCCACCAGGTTTTTGCCATTCCTGTCAGCACACAAGACACAGCAGTATTACCAGCCACAATATAAAAATATACGAGGCCTTCTACATCTCATCCACTACTCCATAATAAAGCTTTCATACAGCTGTTGATACTCTGTATATATCGTAAGTAAGTAAGTATTACTAAGGTGCAAATAAGCTATTAGTCCTGATGTGCTGTGGTCAGTTAATCTCAAACAGAAATGTTTTGAGTTGTCATTGAATTGTGAACAGAATATGTATCTTATATTATCCAGAACATGGCCATTATCGAATGCCTTAAATCATTAACTACCGAACTAAGTATACCACAATGTATAATATGCAGTTGGTGATGTTGAATCATATAGAAATTTTCCAGCATTTACTAGTTGACAGTATCACAGCAAAATCTCACAATGTAAACAACCTGATGCAGACAGAGCAACAAGCAGCAAAAACTTGACAACATGTTCCTGTCTTAACTACCCATATGACCAAGATGTGCACAGACTTAATCATACAGAGGCAACATAATGAAATAATTAAATTGCATGTTACTCAATAAAAATTTCTAATAAATAATCAAATATTTTTAGGTACAAAATATGGATTCTTGAACAAAATGACGTATTTGCCATTCACCCGATCATGAACTTGGTTTTTCCTGCTCGGGCCATTCGGACAGTTGTAGGCAACATGTGAGGGTCGCGTGGACCAAATATGCCATGAGGCCTGATGGCAACAGTTCTCAGAGCATCAGAGTTAGCTGCCAGGACAGCCTGCAAGTGACAAGCCAACACAAACTGTTAAGTGTAAAAGTTCACTGCATTCTCCGCTCAAACTGTGAAATATTCATTCAGCTTACATCACTACAAACATTCCTACTCAAGAAATATACACACAACTGATGTTCTTCATACTGAAAAATTTTACAGTCTATTTTTATTAAATGCCTCGGTGTTTGATGCAATGAACCGTTACTAAGGAGGGGAGGATCCATAATGTGGAGCACTCTAAGGGTCCACCCTCAGAGTGCTCCACAGGGTGTCCAGAAACTAGCAGTTAGATGACCCAGGGAGCGGGAACACAGAGGAAAGAAGACCCACTGAGGTTCACAACTCTACTGCTACTGTGCTGAGAGCTATACAAATATTGGTAGCATTAGGAAGTGGATATTGACAATACAGCTGCTAAATATTAACAAGTCCCTTCTTACAGGTACATTCAACACTTTTAACAACAGAGTTTGCAGTGTTTTTTGCGGGTCTTTGTAAATTATAAGATAAAAAACTTAATTAATTCAAAGCACTGTAGTGGTCACATGGCTGATAAACAACATGAGACAAACTTTCTATCGGGCAAGAACTTTACAGCAGCAACAAGTTAAGCCGTCACAGAGCTGATCCCTATTATTACGGGTACCTCATTCAAGGAGGTTGTTTCTGCTCACCTTGCTGTTTGTCTGTTAGCAATTTCACACAAAACTACTAATCGAAGCTTTATCAAAATTTTACCAAAGATATATCTAAGGACAAGGAAGGAATGATTAAATTTTGGAAGTCACCCTGCATCTGGATCTCGATCCAGGATTTTTAAAAGTATACTTCAACATTGCAAGATAGGGCATTTCTCCACAATGTGGCATATAGGCCTACCTCTGCAAAATATGATCAGATCTTCATGAAAATTTTACCACAGATGTTCTTCAGACAAAAAAGTCCCCGCCAAATTTTGGAAGTCATCCGGACAAGGACTTTGGATACGGACTCTGGATCGGGATCGAATTTGCCTCAGCAGAGGTCTGCACTCTCTCTGAGTGATGTCTGCGCTCTCTCCGAGTGCTTTTGTTTAACAATGTTGTTACACATACAAGGTACAAAATGCTGCCAAAATGTCACTTCGCTATGTGCACATGGTCTTCACATGATTTCTATTGAACTTTCATATACGATTATTTGTTGTACAGGCAAAACAGTGAAAAATTTCAGTCTTCGTTAACACATACTGTGTCAGTGAAACAGAACTCGCTCGATCACAACAGTACCTGTTCCTGAAGTATCTTTGTTTCAGTGTAATAGTCCATTGGTTTCTGAGCATACGGCAAGTCCTCTGTTCCGTTGACAATGTCTTTGCCTTCATATACAACACTTGCACTGCTTGTCAGAACTAAACGCTGCACAAAAGCGACAAATTTCCGATCACAGTTGTACTGTATAATGCGTCGGCTATGTAGAATACACATGCATCACTATGTTCAAGACTCAAAATATAGTAAACTATGATAATAATAATAATAATAATAATATGCTCATTTGTAGGAATATGACGGATTCCAAATCCAAATCCTACGGAATCCCAACACTTTTTCCGAAAATCCGTCGGATACTTAAAATCCGACCGTGTCGGATTCGAAATTGTTGTTTCGGTCCAACTCTACAAGTTTGAATAACAGTACATTGCTAGATGGAGAGATATGTTGTTGTGTTTTCTTTACCTTTTAGAAAACAATCACAATGATTTTAATTATTCACTGCTAGTTTGTTTGTAACTGTTTAATTTTAAGTAACTAAGTTGAATCGCAGTAGCTATGACAGCTGATACTAATACTGATTGTGCGACAGATTTGCACATCCGCATCCTTACTCATTTGTATCCCGCTAGAAGGTCATAATTTCAGAGGCAGCAACAGTCACAGAGGACACCATCGAACCCTCTTGCTTGTCCGATCAATAAATTTTCAACGCACATGCACTAGTAACCTACACATATTATTTGGCACACATGCGAGTTGAACCCAGGTTATTCTGACAATTTGTCCAAATCCACTGCTGATGTGCATTCAGTTGCATTTAATCGCTAGGCTTGATATACAGTTATGTTATAACAGCCGATTCATGCCAACATGAGATGTATCTGACCTGGACATTCTGCTGTCTGCAAGCTTCAATGACGTTCTTAGTTCCTTCATAATTCACTCTGTAGAACAGTTCTCGGTTGCTGCTCAGAGGTGAAGGAGTGGCACAGTGGAACACTACTTCGATTCCATGCAAAGCAGGAAGTAAATCCTATGCAAATCATTCAGTAAGTTCTTCACAAGCCGAAAAATGTTTAAAAAAATAACTGAGAGTGTTAGTTACCTACTACTGCTAAACTGTGCATTACAGCTCCCCGGCATTAAGAAACTGCTATGCACTAATTATTCTGCAAATGAATTTTGCAGAATTGTAGAATACATTGTTGCATACATGTACAGAATTTGCACTTGTATGCAACAGTGACTTGCAATTATGTAGACAAACCACAATTATTTCAAATTATCATAAAATTACAATATAACAGACTTAAGTATACCTGCTTGGTACAGAGGTCTCCATTGAAAAAGGTGACACGATCATCATGAAACGTAGTTCTCAAATCAAATACACTAACGGAATGATCTTTTGAAAGTAGTTCTTCAACAATGTGCTGGCCCAGGAATCCTCCCCCACCAATTACCAGGCACTTCATGGTTCTATAACAAACATAAAAGATATATTAACATACAACTAAAAATTGCCTTTCACAATGCTGTGAGCTGCCTGTGAGTAATAACTATGTCCATGAAATCAAACAGTGACTGCAGCCTGTTTAACAAAAAGTCTTGCATCCTTACACATTACGGTACTCAGACTGATGCTATCAGTGTGACTGCATTGCGAACAAAACATGTGACAACACCTTGCGCGAGGTTATTTAACGCGACACACATATCATTACTTTTGTTTCATTAAACGTGGACCCACATAACCACAGCTTGTTTTTCCAGCAGTGGTTAGTCCAGCATGCTGCACATATGCTAAATCTTGAGTCTTGACATGCATGAAATTCATCTAATCTTTTTTAAAAAAAATTCGCAGATGAAACAACAACTATTTCCTCTTCTTCCTTCCTTATCTGTGCCCACTCGGACATAAGACTTCCAATGACTATTTTAGTTGGCGAATATTCCAAACATTAATTATCTTGCTATTAAAAGGATACTTCCTTATGGCAGCTGCTGCTTTCAATGTTGAGTTACTTCTAGTGGCTTGTCGCACTGGATTGGTCTGCATGGTGTGTTCAATTAAACTGGCTCTTAGTAGTCGGTTTTCGAATGCACTAGAGCCGGTACCAGCACGGGATTTTCAGCCACTAGAAAACCGTCACTTCGTATCTGTATTAAGGTACCTTATTCAGTTCCTTTCACTTTGCAGCTTTGTCAATTGTGGGTTTAGGGTTAGGGTCAGTGTTAGTTTTATTTTTTCTTGCATTTTCTTTCTTTCCCATCTAAGTTAAAAGAGCAAAAATTACCACCACGTCAACTGCCTCAGTGGCTCAGCAGTAGCGTGTTCAGATTGCACTGCATAGATTGCAGGTTCGACTCCTATGCTATGATTATTTCCATACTTTTAAAAAAGTGTTTTTGCAAAGTGTTCTGTAAATTAGGGATAGGGTTAGGAAAATGGTGGTGACGGCTTTCCAGTGGCTGAAAATCCCACGCCAGTGCCGGCTGCATAAACACCCCGTAAAATCAATGCACTTTCATTTCACGTCGTCACATTTCTAGATGACATCGCAATCCAAAAACACTACAGCATGCCCCGTGGCTCAGCACGGTGCACACTCGATTTGAACAAGTTACTGTCATGACCTTGGCTCAACTCTTGGGTGTGCCGAATGATTTCCCGAATGATTTCTTTCAAAATTTCTAGTGTGAATGCTTTGCGAATATTTTTCCAAACAGGCACAAGGGCCCGACAGCGTCCCTTAAAACCTGTGAGCGTTGCCACCTCTGAAGTTATGAGCTTATGGTTTGATACAAATATATTTACTTATTTATTATTCAGTTTAAGATTTACAGACTCGTGCAGTGATAGCGTAAGTGATGACAAAGACTATCGGCTATTACATAAGTCATCAAGTGATTCGCCACGACTCTCTCAACCAACTTTGACACAAAAATAGGCAGCACGAGACATGACTGATTTCTTTGCAGTATTAGTATTACAGCAGAATTTTACAACATGGCAACAAAATCTAGTTCTATAATAAACGTTTTACATGTTTTAGTTATAGTCTCTCAGAAATATCGGCACGATTCTCGTTTGTGGGTTCGCCATTTTGCCCATTTTTCCGCGCTGCTATCGCAAGGTAGCATGATGTTTTTCTAGGTGTCTGGGCTAGCCTGGGGTGCGTTGCAAATACAAGACCGGTCGCCACAATCGAGAAATGGGCGACCGGTCGAGTCATGCAATGCTTAGTTCTCGCGAGATCGGTCGGTCACGGCGAGACCGGTTTGGGACTGCGGTCTTCTGTGTTTGCCACACAGACCTTTATATATTCTATGCTAGATGCCGTACCTCCTATTCACGCTGAATCATCTCATGTAGCCACCGATAATGATCCCTCCACGTAATCTACAACCAATCACAATTCGCGGAAAGAAAGCACGTGGAACGCTATTGGTCGATATCGGCTGTTCCAGTAACTCCCCTCCGTTAGTGACAGTGTTGCCAATTTAGCGATTTTGTCGCTAGATCTGGAGAGTTTTTGAGGTTTCCTAGCGACAAAATTTGTCCTTAGCTCCTAGCGACAGATCTAGCGATTTTTCGAACTTCGTCTGGTGATTTATGCTTTCCCAAGTCGCTAAATTATTTCTGTTGCATAATTGGTTTGCCATCATTGATTTGTCGT
>Ga0049105_1000197_pt1 | contig 16915 bp, 11 predicted proteins | sample WorMetvaBAHAMAS1_FD_61260 | JGI IMG/M metagenome (GOLD analysis project Ga0049105, IMG submission 61260) | Worm MetaG Olavius vacuus BAHAMAS.1 | ecosystem: Host-associated > Annelida > Digestive system > Unclassified | place: Germany: Marburg | collected 2013-04-09
TATAGTATCGTATGAACATCTTAATAGAAGGCGTGTAATGAGCCACTCTGTATTGTGTATTGCGTCGAAAACATTAAACTAAGAGTTTTCTATAGTTCTTTCTTTTAGCTGATTTATTTGTTTAAAGCTGCGTTCTTTTTAAATTGTGGTTTATTTCTCGAACTTGAATTCATAAAACTGTAATTTACTGTACGGCGCAACCTTGTTTAAAATGCGGTAGATTTCAACTTAATATTGCTACTGACATAATTAACTTGAACGTCGTATCTGAAAACTTGTGCACGCATTTTGACGAAAGTTTGCAATCTTCTAAAACAGATTGATACTTTACAAATGTGCTCTATCTTTGTTATCTAAGGAATAACTTAGCACTTTAGCAAGGTTCGACGATACACGGTGCGACGAAAAAAGCACTGCGACGCAGCCGAAATGTGAATGGTGCAACAGCGACGAACAAATTGTCGGAATACTTCGTGTAATGTGGTCTTGGATCAAGTTTCTTGTTCAACGCCGCCGTGCGACGTCGTCCGATGAGGTCCGCCACATGACCCGGGCTCTGGACATTTTCCCCTCAAAGTTTCCCCGTATATTTCCCTCTGTCTAGCACTATTCAAACGTAATAAAAACTTACTAATAATATAAATTTAGGGGTTACTATTACCGGAAATAGGGTTAAAAGTTTTGGTTTTTACATATAAGTACTGAGAGCCACGGAAACGTTCCCGGGGAAGGGGGGCGATTTCGTACACCGCGTGACCTAAAGGATGCCACTTCTCTTTGTTTACATCCACTGCCGTCATCACTACGATGTTACTTACTTATATTCGGTGGCGACCTCTGGTGCACCGTTCTCACAGGACGGCAGGGAATGGGGATTCTTCTGCTTAGCCCGGTGCTATTCGTCGCCTCACGTCAACCAAGCGTGGCGGCAGAGTATCAGATGACATCGACGTACATAGGCATGTTGTCAGCACGTTCAACCGCCCATACCGTAAATCCTCCAATTGAAGCCATCAGAGTGCTTCAACAAACAAACCATTGTTCCGTTGTTTGAGTAACTAAAATCAACTTAATAGAATATGTTCGCATTGAATTAACGTGAATCGCGATAATGCGTACTTCTCGAGGGCAGCCAAGAACCGGCTTCCCGTCTGTTTCGCCAGTTTCTCGTGACTCGGACAACCTTCCAGCTGCAAGAACAGCAGAGCATGTTCTATTCTGAGGACACTCGGTGAGAAAATTGGTGACTGTTTCTGTTGTACACGGTGTGGCGAAACTTTATCATTGAACGGGGTCGACCCCGAAACACAGTTATTGCGCTGTTGTGCCTGCTGCCGCTAGTTCGGTTCCGCGCCGGTGAGCAGCGAGATGAAAGCGGTAATTAGCGTGGCACAGCACGGACGAACAGAAAGACAACGAATCTCTTTGATTGCGCCAATACAGCCACGACACGCTACTTCCGTTAGCAATCAGGCATGCCGACCGGGAGGGCGACATCAATAGAGCGACTGATAATGCGGGCGGAATTAAAGCGTGGTTGTATCGCCGGCGGGCAAGCGACGTGGGGAGGTGGAGTGAGTCGGCAGTTCACACGGCGGACTGCCGCTCGGCGTGAATCAGATGTATACGCAGACAACGACGACGACGATCAACCTGTTGTCGGCTTTAAATGCCATCCTGCACCACTTAGAATTGATGATCTTTATTCACTACAAATATGATTGCTAGAACACAAGAAGGAAAATCGGCTGAGGCGCTACGAGCGAATGTAGGAGCAGTCGCGTGGTCTATTTACGACAGCAAACTTACACCAGTGAGCGAATTAGCGTATGTAACAACACAGTTCGACTTAGCATCGTCACCTGACTTTGTAGCAGAGCCCCCTTTGGGGGGGCTTAGGGGCAACGTACGATGTTCATGTAAGGTTCATTGGAAAGCGCGTAGTGAACTTCCTATTAGTGTTAATTGAACTTTTTTCGCTAGGTGTTACGGCTGAGGTGCTATCGGTTGAAAATCGGCGATTTCGCTCCAGCGGGGGCCGGTTGGACTCAATATTTCAGGTAGAATAGGTCGCTCGCCACCAACCATTCTTCTTGTCAGAAAACTAGGCTAAATGATCTTTCATCTTGTATAAAAATCTGCACAGATCTTTCTTCCGTGTTTTCACAATGCACGCGTTTGACAGACGGGCAGAGAGACGGACAGTCGGACACCATCGCTAGTGCGCGCTGGCATTCCATGCAGCGCGGAAATTAGGCCTATAAGTACTTCAAGTCACTTGATAAATCACAGTAGAACTCCCGGGAACGATATTTAATAATTTCTGTGTCATACTTTATGCTCTGTTGGCAACTAGCATATTAAATGAAGAGAATCGAAAAGCTGAAGAAATGAAAGATTGATGAAAAGTGTTAAGACGTCTAAAACAGTGATTAGGCACTGAATTCGAAGAAAGCTGTTGAAGTATATTGTGATATGCTTACTTTGTTAATATGCACGGCAGATTACAATATAGTGTTCCGACAAAAACGATCTTTGTTATACCGAAGCAGTTTATAATAATTGCGCTGCGTCGCCCATCACTAGTATCAAGAGGCTCGGTCATGCGTATCTCCGGGTAACAAATTATCGACGCCGACGTTGATTGATTTATTTATTTTCGGCGGTCTCGACGAGCCGGAAGTTCTTCACGCTGGTACCCGACTCCAATTACGGTACAGTTAAATACCGGTCCGTTGCATCGGCTCTTTACACGCTTATAGTCCCGTCGATGGCAGATGACAAGATACGCCCGGTGACATATGATTAGCAATAATCATGTCTTTGTACGGGAGCTCGATCAAAGAGAGCACTGTCTGCTTGCCTACTGTCCACGGCCGAGTAACGCCAAGGACCGGAAATGGCCTGGAGCACGTCCTACGACCTGACTACAGGTGGCGCCACGCTCGCTATAACTACAACCCTGGTATTCACACAGTATTGTGAACGACTGACAGTGAATGTCATGTCCCAGTTTCTGGCCGACTGATGACAACACGGTGCCTAGTGGTTTTGGAATTCCTTTAAAAGTGTGCCACAGTACGCCAGAATAATGTCATTTCCAGAACAAAAAATTTCACTTCACTTCTAGATCAGCTTATATATACATCTTTATTCACCAGAAATGGTAGCACCGAAAAAAAATACAAAAATTCAAAAACGCACAATAATCAAAAGCGAAAGCAAAAAAAGCGAAAGCTTATACAGCTCAAATTTCAGAAGTTTTCTAGAGCGACATATCCTGACCCCCCACGTGGCGGCATGGCGACTCCTTAACGCATTTACCCGACCAATAGGCGTAGCTAGGATTTTCGCTGCGGGGGTGTACTCATAGCTGAATTTTCATTTTCAGGTTCCGGGTACTAAAGGGAGACAGAAAAAAGAAAAAATTTTAGCCCCTTCAGAAGAAATTTTTCAGCCTTTTTCTTCTGAAGAGGGCATATTTTGATGCGTAATGCGTGTAACTGCAGAATGTAAAACATGCAAAGTAAGCAAATTTGCTGGTATTCCAGCCCTCGAGGAGGGCGGAGTGGGGGGGGCACCGGCATCCCATGCATCACACTGGCTACGCCGATGACCTGACCATTTAGCCCTCCCCCTAATATTCTACCCAAGTTAACGACCACGGTAGAGAGATCTAAAATGAAAATGCTATACAAGACGCTGAGCTAATACGCACAGCTAATTCCTGGTCAACACTGACGTGACCGATTCTGATAAAACTTTTTCTGTGGCAAAGATTATGCAATGACTTGAGTCACACGTAATCAGTGACTCGACTCGGTTGTATAACTCGATATTGCTGTACAGCTCTGTTAGTTAAGAAATGGTGCAGTATGATTTAGCAGTAAAATCATCGTAATATCGGTCAGAATTTGCACGAATATGAAGCAAAAGCGTAAACTCTAATAAAGATAGTTAAATTTAGTTAAGTTATTATTTCATATTGTATTTTGTTGTTGCTACCATGTTTATGGTGAATTACAGATTCTCAAAGGTCGACTGGATTTCGGTTTCGGTTTCTAAGCCGAATGTGGGGAAATGAGCACTTTCGGTAGACATTCGGTTTTGGCCGAAAGTAGTCGTCCCACATTCGGTTTCGTTATGGTGCGAGCTGTACATGTACTTTCGGTAGAAACCGAAAGTAAGTCAGGGAGCCTGAGTGAGTCGACGCTGCCAGACGCAGTGACTCATTGGCACGCATGCTACAACCAGATGCCCGTGCCCCGCTTTAACCGCGGGAGAGAGGGTGCGACAATGTACTGCTTTGGATCCGGGTACGATCCACTTTCGTTTTCAGTTTCGTTTTCGGCCAAAAGTACCACCTTACTTTAAGTAGACATTCGACTTCGGCCGAAAGCCGTGTGCCACTTTCGGTCCTACTTGCGGTTTCTTGGAAAAGTGAAATTTTTACTTTTGGCCACATACACTATTTTAGGATGTAATATTACACAAATTATGTATCATTAAAATTAATCTGTGCATCTTTAAATGTCGTATGTGTATTTTTAAAAAATCACTTGATGTAGCCAGAAACCGTCGCGTCGTTTACAGCAGGCCGTAAGGAATTATTTGTTGCTCACAATATTATTCATAGAAGATAGTGTTACAACGCTCCCCAAGAACCCCTATTCTTCTGGAAGGGGATGAAATGATGAAATTTTGGCAGTTGATTCTTAGGAAAATCTTTAAAGTTGTTGCCACCAGATGCCATATTTTAATGTACCAAAATCGATTTTGGCTGGGTCTCCGCCCCAGACCCCGCTGGGGGAACTTACAGCCCCCAGCCCCCCTAGCTGGAATAAAGGGGACCTACTTCTAAGAGAAAGGGAGGGGTACAGGTAGGGAAAGGGAAAGGAAGGGAAGGCAAAGGGAGGGGAGGAAAAAACAGGAGAAGATAATGGAGAAACCTCTGTGTGTATCTTTACATTGTCCTTAGAAAATAGCCAATGTTGGGCCGACCTCTAACGTCGAAATTCGCCCGTTCGGATGCTTCTTTCAAAAGACACGTGAATGCTTTGTACTCCGTGTCGCCTACTCGCCTATAGGCCTAACTGTATAGCGTTCACTTAATACTGTTTCTACTGCATACGCATTACGCAGTACATACAGGTTTTTATCAGGTTGCGAGGAAGTTGTAAACCGCACCACACAACTTGTTGAACCTCGCAACTTCCCACAACCTCGCAATACCACGTTCTTGCACGAATTTGTCCTCGTAACGCATTTTGTTTCTGTTACTGTTGTATAACGGATGTCAAGTCTACTGTCTACTCAATTGTCCAAATATTTTGACTCAAGACTTCGTAACTATGCTAAATCAGCCAATTTTCGTTTTCACATACAAGCATAACTTATAGATGCAAATACACAAACGTATAACGACGAAAATGCTGATAAAAGCACTAAACTATCTATACGAAGTACATTCACACAATTGTACATCACTACGTCGGTGCTTAATGGTCACTGACTTGCAGACTTTGAAAGTTCAAGCATCGATTCACCGCATCGTCGCTGCAGGCAGCTGTCGTTGCGCGGACTTTGAGCGAAAAACAACTGATGCAAGCCCGCTTTCGACCTCGTTTCTATACAATCAACGACAAGAATCAATCTCGCGGAGGGGCAACACAGCACAGACGCACGCGGCAATAAAGTTTGTTTACATAGCTTAATTCGACCCACCCTGGCCACCCACCCATGTCACTCGAGGCATTCACCGTCTCACATCACCACCCATCACTCAGTGGGTCTGGGACATTTTCCCAATGGAGTTTTCCTTTATGGGACATTTTCCTTAACTTCCACAACTGCTAGTGGTTAATGTGAGGGATGAGCAGGGGCTGAGCGGAGCCCACCTCCCTTGCTAGCTACTCGCCTCAATGTTTAGCCCCTCCGAATTAAGCCAGTGAACTGAGCAAAAATTATAGTATGAGAAGTGCGCCAGAATGCACTGTTTCCATTGACAAAATTTAAAAATACCTCATCTCCAGGCCAAACCTCCTCGCGGTCTTCGTCACCAACTGAGACCCAACTTTTTCCTGACCACTTTAAGCACTGCCTAAACCTATTCCTATCCCCAGTGGTTAAAGTGCAAAATTAGAGGTGGGGAACGCTACATTCATGTTTGGGCCTCTGACAATGGTCGCGTGCCTTTCCCTAGCATTATAACAATCTAAAGTGGGGGAACACTTTGAGCCACAAACTGGAGGTGGGGTAACGGCGTTCCCTTGCGTCCCATTACACTTTAACCACTGCCTAACCCTAACCTTGACCGTGACGTTAGTCCTAACTTGATTTCATTAGCAAGTCTTTTTAACGTTTAATTAGGTATAACTAATGTCGGAGAGGGGAAACGTCGAGGGGGAAATGTCCAGATTCACAGTCACTCACCCGTTCACCCGACCAACCGTCTACTGCGTCCAGGAACGACTTAAATTGGCCAAATATATGAATTAATGAGATTCCTTTTCGCATTCGATGGCAGGTTAGCTTCCGCTGCGATTCACGTAAATAATGTCAGTGGGGTGCACGTTGTGGCGTTATAATTGAACACCCGCCTGCAGCTGGTAAGCGTCCATGACTCAGTGCAGACAGTTCAGCGTAATCTACTCTCTAATTATTATAACATTATATTCTGTTTTTAAGTCTACAGGTGCAGTGTTGTCACTGAAATGTACGGTGTGTTTAAAAGTGACCAAGGCTTGCTTGAGGTTTGTTCCATCAAACATCAACCGATTTTTACTTTGGGTACAATAGCCTTAAGACAAGTCTGTTGTGACAGGACTGTTAAATTAATATATTTTATCTCACCCGCAAACTAACACTGCATTACCTTGCGAAAAGCGAAAGTTTTATTATAAAGCATAAAACTTTGGTGTTTGGCATTTATTGCTTTAGAGCCATGCATACAGACACATTTGTACCATACAGGGGAGCATGCCACCAGAATTTTGGTGTCCCACTATAGATTGGCACCAATAGCGATAAGCTCAAGTATTCGTGTTTTGAATGTTTAAATTTTACTTCGCGCGATTTGTACGAGTTTTAAGGCGGCTTTGGGTTCTTTTTCGTGTACCGATATTTAAAAAAATCATGTCGAAAGTCGTGCACATCAACCTGATGCAATAAAAATAAAAACTGCTCCCCACATTCATATTGAGTTTTGTCCCTCCTCCACATTATCGTTGCCTCCGAGTGCCAAAAACGCCAATTTAAGACCTAGTCATTTCTTGTTCTCATTGATGCAGATTTGGGTTCTTTTATTTTTCTGTGTACTTTTGTACGACATTCATAATAAATAAATAAGTGACAAATTTGCACGATTATTATACTTAACTACTTACTACTTACAGTTTGCAGTGTTGCCGTATATAAACATATAGTGCCGGTCCACGATACGAGAGGAATAATGTGTGGGTGGGGGCGTGGAATGGAATGTCTCGATCTTTTTTACTGCCGTTTAATGCTTTGTGGGCATTCCGTATATACGTACAGTAATAAATACACTGCATTTACGGCGTATGCGCGATTGCTCCAGGGCCTTCAATATCTCATCGTTGACACGCGTAGACCTAATAAACTTTTAATAACTTTGTGAAGTTTAGAGCTGTCAGCTCGACATCTCGAACGCCGCCGAGCTGGCGAGGATGTTTGGCCTGGGGATGGGGTATTTTTTAATTTTGTCCATGGAAATTTATTGTAGCACAAATCTGAATTGAGACTTTTGAGGTCAAACAGCCCGGAGCTGCAGTCGGCGACGCGACAACAACGAGAGAGATTCTTCGAAGTCTTGCGGGAAAGTGTACAGATCGTCGAGGCATCAACCATTGTTGCACGCGTTCGGCCTTCGAATTACTCGAAGATGCTGCGGCCCGAGCGCCCGCTGTACCACGTAGGCCTATATCGCATCAGTTGTCACCCACTTAACACCCGCCGACGACTGACTACTGCGCAGATCAGGATCTAAAGTAGGCCTACTAATTTGCCCTTGCCTCTAGTCGCCAAGCTAACCTGGCCGCGGCTCAGGCCGTCGTGTGTCGTTCGTTAGATTGCGACAAACATTCTTCGGTGTCTGCTGTGTTTAGAGCGAAGCATTAAACGGCAGTAAAAACGGACCGGAGCATTCCGTGCCCGCTGCGTCGTCGGGTCGTCGGACACTTCGTCACTTCGTACGAGCATGAGTGAACGGAGTTGTTACCGTGTAGGCGTCTTCGTTGTCGTCAGGTGCGCGTTTAACGACGTACATGACGACACCCATGCAGTCTGCGAGACGGTCACTACTCACTAGTGATGGGCAGTAGTTAATAGTTTACTACAAGTAGTTACGAAATGTAGTTAACTATTTCTTCGTACTAGCTGCCTTTTAACTATTAAAAAGTAGTTGGACTACTTGTAGTGAACTATTAACTACTGTCCATCACTTAGAATTGCAGTAGCTATCAACAGTGGTGTAATTGATTGAGTAATCAATGGTATTTTCTGTTGTATGGTACTATGATATTGTTATTGTTATTGCTATAACGGTAACTGTCTACTTAGTTAAAGATGTAGTTAAGTTATTCTTTTTCTATTGCTACCGCTCTATGGTGAATAAAGATTATCAAAAAGGCAGTTAGTAACTAGAAATAGTTAATTACTTTTTCGTAACTACTTTTCACCAACATGACTAACTTGTTAACTTAATAACTCTACGGCGGTACTCTGCTTACCTACTTAATAGACTAAACTTGACATCTACTTTCTTTCGTCTACTTGCCTTATGTTGCTGGCACAAGGAGTGTTTTTCTGGAGGCAACAATTGACACTGATTGCTGACTAAATCTGAATGGTGTCAAAACAGTTGAATGCTTTTAAAATTAGTTATAATATCTATATTACTTGTTGTTGACGACTTGAAGATAATCCCCTGTCTGCAATAACAATGATAAAGAAATTTTTTATTAAGCTTTTTCGAACAAATAATATTGATACCGTAAAGATATGCCAGTCACAGTTTTGTTTTGAGCTCCCAAGTAGTGTTATCAAAAAACGTGCCATAAAATTCGAAACCAGTGTAGAGTCTGCCTAATTGTATGTTTGAAAGATAGTTAAGTTTAGTTAAGTTATTATTATTTCATATTGTATTTTGTTATTGCTACCATGTTTATGGTGAATAAAAGATTATCAACAAACGTACGTCGTTAAAAGTACTTAATAACTACTTTTTACTTTGTAATTGACTGTAGTAGTGTAAATTTAAAATAGTTATGCCCATCACTGGAGGTCGGCAGAAGAATGCAACCCACTGTTGTCGCGCTGCCAGTTCAAAGCGACACTTAAGTTCGGTGCCAATACGGCACAGACGTTGTCCTTAATACCATCCGCCCTGAGGACACCGTCGACTCGCTGACCTCGAGATAACCTTAGTTTATGGCACCATAATGACCTCGTCAGCAGGCCTACTATACGATGTGCTATACGGCGTAACAGCTCATTCGCTGTGTCTGTATAATATAACGCTCCATGCGGAGTTTATTGCAGCCTGGCTGACATATAATGACAGATATTAGCATAGCAATAACTTCACCCCGCGACCTTTCTCTTGTCTTTCATCTTTAGGGCCTACTGTCGTACCATGCTGAGAAGTCGACAGTTAATGTATCCTTAGATGTGGAGCGTTTGACGTCGTTTCGACCTGCACGACGTTTTCAGCACGCAAATAATTAAAACTTCAATAGCAAGGATGCGGAGTCCTTGTTTTTTGTGGGACTCCGACTCCGACTTTTATAGGACTTATTGTGTGACATACTGATTGTGTACTTGAGGATGACTTGAGAGAAATTATATTTTTGTTGCAAGTCTTATTGAAAATCATCCACTAAGTAACAGACTCTCTACTCTGTACTTGCTGGACACGACTTGCAACAAAGTGGCACGATGACAGGACAGTCTTGATAGCATGACCGGTAAGAACTGTATACCGGCCGAAACCGCGTAGTATAGGCTTCGCTCAATGTACAATCAATTAATTAAGGAGTAGTACGTGACCGCAGTCGAGCGTCTGTTCAATTGAATAGCCGGAGTGGAATTACTTCTTTCGCCATTTCGCTGTTTGTAGTTATTAGTCGATGTTAGTACATGTATTACATTTCTAGTTGCCTGCGTAGAAGCAGAGCTGCCAATGCTGTATTCGGCAAGATTGGAGGTCGATCATCCGAAGATGTAATTTTGCAGCTAATTCATAAAAAATGTATGCCCGCCTTACTTTACGGATTAGAAGCATGTCGTTTGCGTTCTTCAGAACTCTCTAGACTTTGTTATCAATCGCTTCTTCATGAAATTGTTTAGAACGAATAACTTAGAAACCGTTACTTACTGTCGTATGCAGTTTAATTTTGACCTGCTAAGTACTATCTTGAAAAGAAGAAGTGATGTTTTTGCTAGAAAATATAGGTTGTGTAGTAACGCTTTTTGTACGGTGGTAATTAATGTAGCCTAGTTATTTTATTATTTGTATTTGGTTGTTTTTTCACTAATTGCTATCATTATCTGATGATGAATAAAGTTGTATATATAGCTTACATCAAGAAAACTTGCCAGAGCTGTCACCAATATCTACGTTGTCTTTGCGACTTTGCATGATTAAGACGTCATGCAAATGTGTTCCTCCTTGGCGTTGAAAGTCACTGTTAGTCTCGGTCGATAACATTACACAACTATAGAACAGCACATGAAATATTTCATTAAATGTACTACACCTTTTGTTTCGAGCACACGGGTGACTGTTTCCAATTTCCAGTTAGTCGTAAGAGTATATCAGAGAACATATGAGGGTTCACCAGCCCGACGGAGATAATCGTTCAAATGGCAAAGTGGGGGGGTATTAAAGAAAGGTGTGACGAAGACGTATGCTGTCAGCAGGTGGGCGGAGAATAGATAGGATGGAATGGCGTTAAGTCAATCAATTGGTACAAGGTGCAGTCAACCACCGGCGGTCGTTGAACTCTTGGACTTTGGCGGCAGTGGCGATGACAATGATGATAAGTGTGTGAACGTACACAACGGTGTAGTGACAGAGTGACCCTGACATCATTGGCTGTGAGGATGTATGGTACATTTCCATCTGGACATTCCCCCCATCTCAGACATCTCGTTACCAGTGATTAAACATGAAAACGCTCACTAATCCTATTTCTAAAACTAAAACCCTAAATTGATATTATAAGCTGGTTTTATTACGTGCGAGTAGTGGCAGTTGGAAAAAAATCCGGATCTCGACTGCGACAACGACGGCGTGACGGGATCTGGAATTCACCCTGGAACACTCCCCCTTCTCGTAATTGCGGCTATTTAAATGTTAGAAAACTTGTTATTGTTATCAATTTAAAGTTTAGTTGGTGTTTGGGTCAGGGCGTAGTTTTGTAAGCTTTTTATGTTTGTTCAAGTAGCGGCATAATTATATAGCTAACGATTATGTTTCTGTTGATACTTTGGTGGTGTTCGTCTTGCTGTGTTTGTTTGTTTATTTTCTATGGTTTACTACCAGGTTTATGGTGAATAAAGTTATAAGCATACGTGGGGATCTGGGGGCGGCAACCGCTATATTTTCCTACCTTTCGGGCAGATGCAATATTGGCATTCGGGCAATTATCTACGCCCTCTCTAAGGCGTACGGGAAAAATTTTCGGGCAGGGAGTTTAGGCCGCCCCAAGTTACAGTTTCCCCGGGGTGGGGCGAATGGCGTCACCTGGCAAACAATTCGTCATCATTGCCAGACATTACAGCGAGCAAAGTTCTCAGCTACCGCAGCAGCAGCATCGGCGACGCCGCTGCGGTAAGTGTCAGGCGGCGGCGGCGGAGGCGGCGAAGTCATCGGCGATTGTCAACTTGACCTTCTAACATCTCTCGCTGCTGCTGGCCCGCGACGCACATACTTACCACCGCCACACATGCAGACATTTAAAAACGCATCTCTCGTTACTATGTGAAACTACTCGTAACACCTGTACAGGCCAGACAGGAACGTAGAAGCGGCTTTCTGATGCAATGTGCCAATGATAGAACAACTGAATTATTCACAAGTTGAACGTTATCTGTAAATTACTTACATATCATCATCCTTTTCTCCATTTTTAATGACAGCAACACCCAGACATACAATTTTCATCTGTTGAAAATCAAATCACTCTTTAACAAGAACACTAGAAGAGCGCAGACCGCCATCAAGACGGCTTTTACACTGTCTTGGACTTTTCTGGTAGATTTCTTATGCCCATAGTTCCGTTTTCGTTAACTATTTTTTTAAATTTTGTTCTCTCTCAAGCAGTAGACTAAACTGGCTATCCGCTAGTTTAGGAGCGCACGTTAACATTCGTGTATCTTATTCACAATGACACGTGAACGATGCATATTAAAGTGCGAAAATATGACGTGTAAACTACAATTTCGATCAATGTTGTCGAAACCTGCTACTGTGGAATCAGCTGCGTTTTTAAAGGACCCCAACTTTCGTCTTGAACGCACGATAATTTACAAAGTGGCAAATAGTTTTTGGGCTAAACCAGCGGTTAAAGTGAAGGGGTACGGGGGAGCCATCCACCTAACTTGTTAGCCCATACCTCAATGTTTAGCCCCTTCACATCAAGCCAGTTGACCTTGCAAAACAGTATGAAAAGTATACTAGAATGCACCATTTATGCACCATTTCAACTCGAAAAACTAAAAATACCCCATCCTCAGGCAGCCCCCTCGCAGCCTCTGGTCGCTCGATCGCTGATCACCAACTAAGCCCCCCTCTTGCTGACCACTTTTAAGCACTGGGCTAAACGTGTTCGCAGATCTGAGAACTTTGCCGAGTGTCGCAACAGTTTTTGTAACATTTCAGTTTCTGTTCGTTAGCTTATAATACTTTGCGGCATTAACCTTCTAGTTTAACTTTTTGTCCGTCTTTTTTCCTCTTCTATGTGCTACCATTTTATGGCGAATAGAGGTGTACAGAAATGATTGGGTTGAGGGGCTGTTGCTTTGCCTGAAGCCCCAGCTTTATTTTTGCTGTGAAATTTATGTCATTTTTTCCGCATGCTATCACTGCTCAAGTAGCCGTCGAAGAGTTTATAAATTAAATGCTGGACAAACAGCGCGATCCATATCCACTAGAATCAGTGAAAACACTCTCGACGACACAGCTAGATTGTATTTCAGCTGCTGCAGCTGCCGATCTTCACGCAGTGATGTACGCCTATTCACAACGCAGAATTGACTCATCGGTCGTTATTATCTAAATCTCTCTGCGGATGGCGTCCTTCACGGCTACAGCGGCAGACCACCACATCGAGTGGTCTTGACGCCGGTCGCGTCATCCGCTGTCAGATTGCTCGACGTTAACTGGTCATGTTTGTAGTGCGTAAAATTAGCCTGTAATAGGCGTCCATTCGCTGTGTCAGACCGCGTCAGCTTCTCGGCAGCCGTGCTGTGATGCTTTCAGGATTAACCACGATGCCCGGGATATGATGTTACGGGCACCTGTTCCTGCGGCCCGTTGATTAAAGAAATAATAATAATTCCATATTATTACGAAGTTTTTAAACCTCATTTCAGTCGTAGCATGCTCTAAAACGGTGCGTCCGTGGTTTTGTCTAGTGCGCACTTTCCATTATTTCATTATATTCTGTAAGATTGTGAAAACATACATGTACGGCCTATGCGGAGTCCCCTTTTTTGGTAAGACTCCGACTCCAACTCCGGGATTTTAAAAAATTAGGACTCCGACTGCGCACCCGTGCCTTGGAAAGCTAACAGCTATGCGCCAAATCCCTTATAGCTGAATTTGAGGGTCCACTTCGCGGGGGGAAATGAAAGGAGAAGGGACGGAAGGAGGAAAAGGAAAGAAATGAAAGGGGCGGAAGGGACGAGAAACGAAGTCATCTTTCACGCGAGTCAAGGCGTCACGGGATTAGATACAAGTCATAAAGTGACTGTGGTGATGCGTGGATTGATAAACGCCGAGTCTTCTAGCTGCACTTCGAGACAAGTCACGGACGTCTAATACCAGGGTGAAAAAAACATCTCCGGAAATAAATTTCTGATTACGGCCTTGACAGCGTGTCAGACTCACTCAGAGGATGTATCATGACAACGTCAGTCGACTCCTTCGCCATCACGAACACATGTGAACGCAGCGTGAATGCTGAAACTCCTCTCTACCGTGCGACCAGTTCATATTTTCTCCATCAAGCATCGCATTTAGGCAGAGGATGGCGTGCAAGATATAATCATTACAACAACAACAAGGTGCTCGCTACGTACGGGTGACCTGCTGCCGTGGGAAAATAATCGCCCGCTATTTCTGCCGTAATTGAAACTGAAACCAGTGCACGTGTTTTACTACGCTCGCTGCAGGCGACCTACTCACCGCAGGAGACACGGTTATATCATTTCACTCACCGCGTGCCTGCTGACTGACAGTTACTGTAGAACATTACCCAAATTAAAACCAAACATTTTACGCCTTAAACATCACAGCCTATTTATACAGCCTACTTACATAGGCATCTGTTCGAGTTATCAACCGTCTTTTTGCAAATTCATGACAGGTCTACTTTACGGTTTATCTGTATGCTACATGTTTGTCAAATTGCTAAACTTGAGATCGCCTGTACATGTATTTCTGTAGTAAACTGTACTACGAACGCGTGTTCTGTTATAATATAAACATTGACTTTTGTCTTTCTGAATATCTGTTAAGTTCTGTAAACTGTTATCGACAAAATGCCAAATGCAAGTGCATCGTTTCTTACATTTAATACATTTAATACTTTTAATATGTTTAATTTCGCAGCATAGAACAGATACGGCTCTTTGATGACTGCGCACTCCACTTTAAATTTACTACTTAAATTAATTATTAATCGTCTTTGTTCATCAGTACGTGGCAGACAAAATGTAGAGGAGAGGAGCGAAATGAACTGGTCGTTCCTGGAAGCGGAAGTTACACGGCGATGGTTGTTGAGCCAGACAGCAGGGCTGCTGCTGCTGGTGGCGGCGGTGGTGTTGGCGGTGGAGTTAATTGGAGCGTCGTTGTTGTGCGCGGCTGATGATGCTAACAGCTGCGGGTCGACTCGAGAACTGACATGTTGGCAGCCTCAGCACGGCGCTACCGGCATCACCATCAGCATCACGGCCGGCTGCAGCAGCAGGACCGTGACAGAAACCCGCATCACATTCACGCTTGCTCGCTCGGCGTCGGACCGTCGTGTCAGTCTGCCAACAGCGGCGTCGCTGACGCATTCGTTGCGCGCCGATGACGTCTTCTCGACTTGTTGCCGCTCGGTTTCACTTCCTTCCGGTTTCGTCATCGATGAGTTCCTGGCAGACAGGTGTTGGACAGCTTCCCTCACCGCATATATCGCCCAGGATATTTCAGCCCCGACCACCCCAGCTTAAACTTAAAATCTTCACAACCCTATTCCTAGAAATCTGACCCTAACCATAAGTTGATATCATTAGACCTTTTTATGTATAGATAGTGATAGCCAGGAGGAATGATGGCCGTTAGACAAGCGAATCATCCATAGACATTACGCCGCACTGACGCACTTGTCCCGCCGACCCAGAATTCTGGCGCCCAAAAACTAAAGCCGTGCATGGTTACACTATAATAAACTTAAGTTTTAGCCGCTAACAAGCTTTACAACTTCTGCTAAAAATTTTACATGCAAATGCGGTCTAAAACGTTTTGAAAGAGTCGTATAACTTTTTAGAGGCTAAAACTTTGTTTATTTCTGTTTCAGACTACATGTAAAATATAACAGTAAAACAATTTTGCGAAACTTTCGAGAAACTTTTTATTTTAAAATGTAACAAGGGCTTAAGACATACACAACAGGCTGAAGATTGATTATAGCGTTAAGTAAGTAAGTAAGAAAGAAAATTTATACACGGTGCTATTAAGCGCCATAGCCTCAATTAAACAAATAAGCGAGTAAGTAGTTTGTTAACGGCACAAAAACACACAAAAGGCCATTTTGTACCACAGAAATTTAGTAAGAATATATCGAACGCCGAAGGCCAGAGGTCGAGGCGTTGAGGCGCCAAGTGGGGTGGGTAATTGGGAAGGGATATCCCCTCCCCAGTCGACTAGAGGGTCTGGGGAGCGTCGTGAGATCTCGAAAACGATTTAGGTGCTTTCTGGGGGCGCCAGAACATCTCTCGTTGCAATACTTGTCGCAAATTTTGCATTTCCTCCAATTTTGAGGCTGAACCATCATCAACTTGGATGTAGGCCTAGTCTATCAGCGTCCTGCCTGATGTTGTCGTACGTACTTCATTCGTTTGAAGAGATATAGTCGCTCATCGGGGTCTATTTTCAGGATTTTTTTTGCACTCCACAACACTCCCCTCCCTAATTCCGTCTCCTTTCCCTTATCTTTCCTTCCCCTTTTTCTTCCCCATCTCGTCTCGTCCCTTCCACCTCCGCCTCTCCTCCTGAGAAATATAGATCCCTTACATTCAGGTAGGGGTATGGAAGAGCGCCCAGCACTGTAAGTTTCCCCCAGCGGGGTCTGGGGTGGAGAAGTTAGATATTGGTGTATCTTAGCGTTAAAATCTACCTAGCGTGTTGGCATGTGCCACGCGACAGCCGAGAGAGAGAGAGACAGGTGTTTCAACAACGAGGTGACAGAAGTGACTGAGTCAATGTTGTTTCAGCTATAGAGTTCTCATCGACAATACATAACTGAAGCCTGAAGGCCGCTGTCAAAGTCGTTCGGTATAGGATATAAAACTAAGATGGCGGACAAGTTAGTTGTGGTGAATGACGCATTGTGTTTTATCACTGCTAAATTTGGTAAGACTGCTTTGAAAGTGTTGAAATCGACTGTAGTAGATTTCTACGATA
>Ga0049105_1000198_pt1 | contig 16906 bp, 9 predicted proteins | sample WorMetvaBAHAMAS1_FD_61260 | JGI IMG/M metagenome (GOLD analysis project Ga0049105, IMG submission 61260) | Worm MetaG Olavius vacuus BAHAMAS.1 | ecosystem: Host-associated > Annelida > Digestive system > Unclassified | place: Germany: Marburg | collected 2013-04-09
CGCCTTTACCCCAGCCGAAGCTGGTACTCGATTTAGCGACCCCGGAGAGATGCAAGGCTGAGTTGACCTGGGTGGTGGTTATATCCCAAGATAGTTTACCCGCGAAATACGGTCACCTATCTCAGAAATAACCAGGCAGTGTCATGGCCGGAATTCGAACCTGCGACCACGAGTCACAAGTCCAACGTCCTAACCATTACAGCACCGAGATGTAAAATACACCACACTGGTGTATTTTATCATCAGTTCATCTCGACTTTTTACCGTATTTTATTGACTTTGTATTACCAGGCGGTCCCGGTGGTCCGACGGCTAGTAGCCTAACGGTCAAAAGCTGTCTGACACTACTCTATCTGTGAGTCTATCTGTCTGACCCGGGTGTGTTCACCACAGCGGCACAAATCATAATCTCTACACGTAAAAACTCGAAATCCTGCATGCACACACCTACTGATTAACTCTGATCAAAAGCCAATAACTAGGTCAGTTTGACCTAGATTTACCGGGCTTATAGGTCATCATGCTGCGCTGCCAGCTGAGCGTCATAGCTCATGGGCTCCTTGTTGATTGACTGATCACTGATACAGTGTAACTATGGCTTGACAGCGCCCCCTCATTACGCTCTGTTTGCCTGCATGACTGTGCTTGAAGCTCCCGGTTACAATATCTAGCTACGTGAATGCAGTAATTAGCTAGTTGCCTAATTAATGCACAGCCCCTTCTGGTACACCGCCCTGCCGCAGACGACAACTCCTTGATTGGCTGCACAGGCCACGACCTGACAGATGATTGGTCGCTAGCCAGCACCCATTTCGTTGACAGCCTATGCCCCTTCCGATACTCGTTTGGGTGCGTTCTTTTATTGAACCATATGTTTTGAAAACAATGTACCGTTCGACAATACTGCTCCGATTTATCTGATCAATCTGCTCTGGAAATTAGGGTTAGGAATTAAGGTTAGACCAAGAGATGCACTATTTTAGCATTTTTCACGGAGAATAAGGAAAGTGAGCACAGTTATCTTTCGCGAATTTCACGGACGGTAAGATCTTGGTAACAGAACGCACCCACATAACGAAAATTACATATTCTAGGAGTGTCCGTGCATAAATTAGGCAACTAGCTAATGTTACGACCATCAGAACGTCACTGACCGAGAACGGAGACAGCCGGTTGAGGTTGCCGCGGCTGCCGGTCTTGAGTGAGCCTCCCTTGCTGCCGTACGCCGCAAACATCTCTCCAATGTCTTCCGTCTCTTCCTCGCCACCGGACTGTCTCACACCACATCACAGTGACACGAACGCCAGTCACTTACGAAAACTCAGAAAGGCTGGCTAGCACGGGTTTGCGAGGGTAGACGACAGAGTTTTAACTGTGTTCAGAAAATAAACGCAATCGATAATGGAGAAAAATAGAACTCTCGAGACGAAATACTAATGTAACACGCACAAACATATACTATGTGAATCGCATAATATTACTTGAATGCTGGCCTACGTTACACACATATTACACGTTCTGTCAAAAACAATGACAAACGTTACCGTGAAACCGCGGTTACCATCACTCCGGGCCAATGCAGTTGATTACTGTTCGACAAGGGTTTGAAAAGGCTTCGTTTTCTTGGAGGGAGAATACAGATACTATTGAGAGCTAAAGTCTGATCAGCTCGACTGTGTGTCTTGTATAGTAAGAAGATCGCGCTATTATGAGTGATGCTGTATATAGTTAAGTTATAGACGACCGGCACGGGGGCGTAGTCAGGATTTTACATTCGGGGGCCACATAAGCTGAGCGCCGAAGGCGCGAGAATCGAGGAGCCGAAGGCTCCGAGGGGGCAGGAATTGGGGAGGCATGTCCCCCTCCCCAAACCGACTAGGGGATCTGGGGGAGCGTCGTGAGATCCTCCAGCGGGGTCCAGGACTCCAGGGCGGAGCTGCGGCCACCAACGCATTTTTGGCATATTTGAGGCCCACAGAACACTTCTGGTAGAGAAAACGGTGTTACTTTACTGAAAAACCGCAGGCCCTACGTCCCAACAAAGCCAGTTTTTTCCGTAAAAAAATCAACTCAAGCGACGATTTGGGGGCATGGCCCCTGGCCCCCTCTGGCTACGCCCCTGGGTCGGTAACAGCTGCCGGCGACAACTAGCTAGCTAATAATGCGCTGTCGGATGTATTTCCTATGCACGCCACACTCTGCGCGCCCCCTGGCGACGACAATGATGAAGTTACTAGGAGAGTTTGGAAAGTTCAAATCCCCATGTATCAGATTTGCGCAAAACAGATTAGAAAATCTGCGTAATCCCCCTCTGGAGTAAAAAAGCAGATATATCACAACCGATAAACACACTGATACTCAGGCACTGAAATCTCCACTCTCCAGCCTGCCAGTGCTCCAAAGCGTACAGACGTCAATGTCAAATTTCAAAATAGTTTCTGTGGCGATGCCTCCAGCAGACTCGCGTACTGCCGACTGGCAATGTCACCCCTCTTAGTCCCACTCAATTCCATCCTCATTTGTGACATTTTTATCGGGCGGGGTGAGGGCGCGGTGTTTAAGGGGGTATTTTATATAGCGAGTACAGTGAAGACTTCAAAAGGTCATCAGGATTTCAGGTCAGAATAAAGTGCACCTCACAGCAAAAATCCTAGCTGCACCTATCAATGTCACAGTAGGCGACTAAATCAGGGTTCTGTCACTTCTGTGGGGGGTATCTCCCCAATCCTTCAGCACTCTGGACGAACTAAGTGAAGACTCTGACGAAAAACTGTTTTTCTTATCCAGGTACAACCCCACCATGTTCTTCACCGCCTCATCCCCAACCTAAAAACACAGGCTATAACCTTCGTCAACGCACACACGATCTCACATTACCTACACACATCAATGCTGTCATGAAACAGAACTATGTATATAGAATGCTGTTCAGAGATATCTATTAACTTAGTTTTCAGGTCCCAATGTTATTTCGCCTCTATTTTCTACTCCACTGCATATGTTTTTTATATAATCAATTTTTATTTTCTTTGTTACATTTCATTCTGTGTCGCATGTGCGTTTGTCATATGTTTAATAAAGTACTTACTTACTGTAGTTCTATGTTAGTCGTAGCTACGGCGAGTTCTTTAGCGTTTTGTGTTTATACGTCTCGTATGTTATTATACGTTTCTCCGTTTTCGGTTGTCAGTATTAGTACAATCGACTGCCTGGCAAGACGTGTCTCGTCTTCGAAATAACCTATTATGTATATATAAAATCCTACCAACTCGACTCGGCCTGGTGCCGGGGTGGCGTAGAACGGTTTAGAAGATTCATCAGAAAGACATTTCGAGCGAGGTACGGCGCGACGTCACACCGTGGCTGCAGTCGCTGCAGCTTAATCATAAGTCAGCGCAACGCACTCACGTTAACTGGTGCACACTGCGAATGCCAGTTAACTCGAGTGCGCTGTAGATTGCATTAAAGCCGACGCGATTGGTTTGCACTCAGCAGACCAACTAGCATTACAGTGATTACGCATAAACTTCCGTGGACCTGAGGTACACCACTCGGCCGTAAACGCATTTTGGTGTACTTAGACTTAGCGCCCACGCAACGTGTCTGGCGGGTGGCTGCAAATTTAGTTATTCCCCGCTGGGGAGGGGGGCTAACAGCGTTCCCTCATAGATATGAGGGCCACTTCAAGGCAGGGAAGAGAGAGGGAAAAGGGAAGGAAGGGAGGGGAAAGTAAAGGAAGGAAAGGGACAGAAGGGGCGGGCGGAAACGCCCACGAAATAAATTTCTGGTCACAGCCTTGTCCGTAAATGTGGGCCTAAACATCTAAAAGTGGAAGTGTTGCGCTCACGTGTTTATCGTTGTTGCTGATGCTGGCGTTGACGGAAGATGAACCGGTCGACGTGATGGTCGATCCACCGTTATGTTGTCGTCGTTGAGCACTCGTCGTCGCCGAATCAGGAACATCGTCACCGACTGCTCTGCTTCCAAGGACGCCGCTTCCGTCTGTGCGTCAAACATACGAAAGAACATTTTTAATACAATACAGCACGATATTCGTTTATTATGAGTTGACGGAACGCAGCTCAACACGAGAGACGTAATATAAAATACAACAGAATACATAAATCAAAGTAGAGAATTGTCAATCAATTATCAATCAATCAATCAATACAAGTCCTTGTACAGCATGCGCTGAATGAAGTTGCTGTCAGATAGCTTGTTGATTTTTGGAATAAGTTGAGGCCTATTACGGCTCCTTGGCCTGGCTTAAACATCTTATTAAGCAGCAGCAGCACTGCAGCTACGCGTTACTGTTGCGACTGTCTTACTTGCAGACGTTTTTTTGTCGTTTGTAACATCACTAAAACGCCGAGTTGATAGCCCGCTGTGCAGCATTAAGTCCCCGACTAACAATACTTCATAAATTCAAATACGAATAGAAGAAATGATCCAGAGAACGAAATACGGCAATTGTAGTTAACTTAATATTGTACAATATTATCATTAAGTCCTAACTAGTATTTTGTGCTGTCACCTATCGATTACTGAGTTATCACGACTATAATTTATTACTGATAACGATTACAAATGATTAAAGACGACGCTGTATGGCGGTAATGACAGTTGTTAGGATCTAACGGGTGGCACCGAATAGCGAGTGTAAACCGATATCTGCTATCTCGAGTATTAAAAAAATCACACCAACACCAAAAGGTAAGCAACGGCTTTCTCAGAGAAGCTTTATTCACAATCACAACGAAAGAACACCGCAGCACAAAGACACGCGTCTTTAAAATAAAAAGCACGTGCATCACTACAACACTAAAACACTGCGACACCATTAGCAGTAGGAATTCAATCATGCACTTCGTTCAAAATGCACAAGCAGCAGTGCATTCTGTGCAAAATACGAAAAGACGCTCGCTGGAAAATAATTTAAATTTTAAATCATTGTTATTGTTAATACAAGACTGCCTTCCAATCTAAGGCAGCCCACTCGCGAACACGATAACCTTGATTTGACCCGATGACCTTTGATATATGAAACTGACCCGAAAACTGTGAAGACGTACCTGCACATCAAAAATAAACTTTCTAGGTAAAAGCTTTCAGAAGCTAGAGCATTGCGGACGGACAGACAGACAGACAGACGCGGCCGAACGCAATACTACGCTGCATTCGCAGGCGTAGATTGGTAATAAATTTTGTCCGTTGACGCATATCTTAGAATTCACATACTGTCAAATTCCAGATGAAACTGTCCCACCACACAACACCCGAGCGTCAGCACAAAGCGATAAGCTATAATGTAGCATATATCGTGTTTCAAGTAGCAGCTTGCACTGTTCAGTCTGATGGCAGCTTCCGAGAGTCGAGAGTCGCTTTCAAACAATGTCTTCGCTGTTTCCAGCAACTCTCAGGCTGTACAGCACAGCGCTGCTAAGATCTATATCGACATTTCTCACTTCTCGCCAGAAATCCTAGGTTTACACTACTAGTCTCGTCGTCCCGTGATTCCATTTAATAATAATAAGTGTTTTAGTGTTAATAGTGTTTTAGTCTTTGTTTTTTACCCCCGGGATCTTTACTACCGGGGGTAATAAAAAAAATAAATAATAATAATACACTATCCACAGTTTCGCGTATTTTGTTTCTTTCGTTTTTTTTCTTCCTATTTATACCACCGTTCCCACTAGTCCTGCAGGTAACGAGCCTTCTCGAGTCAGATGTTTTTCTGACGATCAAAAACACAGAACGAAACCGTGAGATTAACGAAAACGACGACGATAGTCTAACAATGACGAGAATGCGGAGAGTAAAATTAAAGCGGTTGTGGCCGGCACGGAAAAGTGATGAAACACTTAACTTTAAGAAGCAATTTAAACTAACTGAACTTGTTCTGTTGTAGCTACTCGACGCATGAAGTTGAACAAGAAAAGCATAATGTACACGTGCAGTTATAACGACGAACGTTTTTAAAAATAAATTTTAACCGCCAAACATTCGAAAATTTTGATGACAATTGAACTGTTTGGCGTGTGAACGAATACAACTGCACAATTTGTACTTTAGCGTTACTGCAACCCAGTGTCTATTCCACTCACCTCTAGTTTGGGGAAATGAGAGGCTGTGGGGGAGTTTTCTGGGGTTCTGGGGACTCTGTCCCCAGCGGGGTCCAGGGGCAGAACCACTGGTCAGGGGGTCTGGGGGCGAAGCTCCCCCCAGAAGCTTAAAGCTTTTCGCTGCACAAGTACCTGAACGAAGTCTTCATGCAAACCTAATTGAGACGAACATAAAATTGAGACACATCAGCTGTTTTCAGTAAACTCAGTGAGTCGGTGTCGGTGTCTCACAGTGTTTCTTATTAGGGCTGCTACTGATTGCATTTTAAAGTGATTAATGTCCAAAAATTAACTTAGATTAATCGATTAATTTCAAACAATTTTGTAGTCGTTCAGAAATACAACGAAGCGTGCAGAATTCAACAGGCATAATTAGCTAAGGTTCTAATTAATTAGAATCAGGATTAGTTGCTGCAAATAGCTAATTAATTACAATTACAATTTGCTGAAAAATGTATATAATTAAGTAGTATTATCATTAGCTGCTATCTAATTAATTAGAATTATAATTAGCTAGTTCCAACGTTTTTTTTAAATTACCGATACATAAAGTGGACCTAGTAACGTACATGTACAATGCATAAATCCGTTCAAAGTATGAAGCACCATTAGCGGAAAAACATATAACACAACCTCCCATAGGACAAATACGTGTCTCATAATTTCCGCATAGCGCAGCCCTACCCTATCACCTATTTCTTATGTACAGTCCGGCATCTGGATGCGGAGCGGCTGCTGCATGTATACCAGGCATGGACAATGTGCTTCAGCTTTTTTTTGAGGGGGAGGAATATAAGACTATTGGAAGAATACCTCCCCCCTTACAGATGCCTAGAATAAACACTGTTGCAACCAGTCGTCGAGAAGCCGTTCATAGAATGCACTGGCGGCTCAACAGCTAACAGCGAGTTGAATGACGACATCCAACTATACATATATGGTGCCGTGCCGAGCCAGAGCGCTCGTATAAATGTCGACACGGCTACAGCGGCTGATTACGACCGACACATTGCAATTCACCGCTCACGCTCGGCCCCAGCGCGTTCCACCCTTCATTCAACTGTGAGGCGCGCGGACCCAGCGGCTTCGACGCTAGTCGCACTGCGGACGCGACGCGAGGTGAATGAATGGATGGACTGGACGCCGCAACCAACGACCGACCGAGCGACGAGCGACTGTGACGAGAAATAATACGCACGTACAGTCACAGTCATGTCTTTGCTTCGGTCTGTTGCCAGCCGAAATTTCATGAAATGAAAACACGTGCATGCTGGTCAGCTGCGATTATCCGTTTGTTTGCCGCGTTGTCTGTGTGTTTATGCCTTACAGGTCACAGTTCAACAACAATCTTCACTAAACGTCACACACAGGTCGGCACCGGTCCGTGGAGAAATGAAGAGACTTTCAAAGTCATGGGCTGCAGCAGGAGGCGCTATTTGTAGACGACGACGTCACTTTACAACTGACAATAAACAAGTAATCGACTGTGCCTAAATTTCATCGATAGCCATCGATCTGGTTTGTTGCACTGTCTGTCGAATCTGTCGATGTATCGGCGGAATTATCCGAAAAGCTACGAAGTTGTCATGAATTTTTGTCAGGCTGCTGGTAGATTGCCCTGGGTGATTAAACGCGCCGGCTGTCAACTGAGCTGGCCGTCTGGTCGACGGAGGGATGTATGCTAGCTTAATTCCAAACGTCGCTGACCTAGAGCGCTGCAAAAGGGAGAAGCTCTCTCTCTCTCTCTCAACGGACCCTGCTATCTATGCGACACTTTCTTCTTCTTTTTCTCTATGGTCTCAGGAATAAAACAGTTGATTAGACTGTGGCAGCGATCTGCGTAAACAATATGCTCGGTTACGTCATCGTCATCATCATTATCGTCATAGAGTGGAACGTCCTTGGCAGGTCATAGCTGTCTACACGAGTTGACGCCACTTGGAACGGTAATGCGATCACTCTCGCGCCGAGTTCAGTTCAGTTCAGTGATTTTTAGAGTGGCCTAAGTGATAAACGTCACTACAAGGACCACTATAGTGTCAAATGTACAGTTAGATGACAATATCAGGATATGAATGTTGGAAGAGGAAGGGTTTAAGTCGGCGCCGGAAACTTGAAAATGTCGGCGCCGAAACAACGAGTTGAGGCTTGCTTGTGCTGTTGGAGGTCCAGCTCAGTCGTTCGAAGTCAGGTTCGTCTTGATCGAACAGTGACACATCAGTGTGCTTAATATTGCTTAGCCTTGGCGAAGGTCTGTACTCTCTGCAGTGCTTTATGCACAGTGACCATAACGTCACACCGCGAGCATCAGGATCGGTGGCTGCAACAAATACAATGTCCCATCTACAAGCTGACTGTTTCGCAGTAGATATAGAGCCGCCGGACAGCGGCAGCGGCAGCGGCCACACTCGCGACAACCGATGAAACATTCATGGAGAGACCGTATACGAACGGCTCTCGCTCGGCTGCCGGGTGCGACATCATTTCTTTAGTTGCGCGCTCAGACAACGAGATCCAGCGACGGTGCCGGAGATTATGCGAACGGCGACGGATTTGACGTATCGTCAACGCGTCACTACACCGGTCGAGATTGTTAACGCACACACTACTCAACCAAACGTACAGGCTTTCACTCATATGAAGTTGGTATTCATCATCATCATCATCATCATCATGCGAGGCCTCGACGGCAGTACGTGCGCTTTCCAGACAGATCGGTCGGGAAAAGTTTAGTGTCTTGAGCTTGTGTTGAGAAGACGCTGCCTTATGGAACAACGTTTGGTTCGGCAAAAGACTACTGTTCGTGCCGCTACTTTTCCGGTCGTCCTATAACATTTCGTCTTCGCGTTCTCAATGGCAATAATTCGCTCTGTTCGAGTTTCGCTTTGATAGAACTTCGTTCTAACTATAGTCTAAATGCACCTGATCAATTTCAGCTTTAACGCTGCCTTCGTTTTTACCAAGTTCAATTTCGGTGCAAAAATATACATCCCCTGGTCGGTATAGTCCTGACAGAAACTCGGCGTACAATCACACTGAAGCTACAATATAACGAAAATGAGATATTCAAAATGCGAGCATCAGAGGTGATCAACGCAGGATTTGGAGATCTCTGCATATTAGATTTGATCAAAATCTGTATGTATCCACTAAGCGTCGACTATGTTCAGTAATAGAGTCGAGATTGATAACGCACAGAATACTGAACATTCGGGTAACATTAGTTCGTTTTCGTATACAGAAACCAAAGCCTTTTGTTGCTGACTTCTCTTTCAAATTTTTATGCCGCCGTTTTGGTTATTATTAACTGCTGGCCACGCATCTGCGACCATATACAAGTCTGTCAATATACGAAAACGGAAAACAGCACTCGGCGTTCATCGACGCAAGCAGCAGAACGGCGACAGGCAGAGAAGACTGATGCTCATGCAATGTGACGTCGTCGGACGACATAAAATAGCAGAAAACAAATATACAACAGACATGCCATAAATTCAAACGCTTAAAACAGTTCCTCAAATGCACAGTTTCATAGCATTTAGTACAAGGCCGTAAATTGAAATTTATTTGGGTGGGGGAGGAGGTGCTTTCTTCCCTTAATTTCCGTCCTTTTCCTTAGTTTCCGTGCCTTTCATTCTTTCCTTCCTTTCATGCTCCCTTTCCCTTCACGTAAATCCAGTTAGGCTCTGTGTGAGCGCTGTCGACTCCCCCCAGCGGTCCGGCGTGGAGCCCAGGCCACACATGAATCGTCGGTGTGTTTAGAGCCCGGGGAACGATGTCTGCTGACGGAAAATACTGTTCTGTTTCTGTTGAACAAAATCTGAAATATGAAGCAGATGTTTTACCCCGGAATTCTCAGTGACGATTCTGTTGAAAAATATTATTTCTGGGATGTTTTAACACCCACAACATCCCTTAGTTACGGCCTTGATCCAGCACGTTTTGACACGGATTTTTTTCGTTCGAATTATGCGTTGTGATTGACAGGTAAAGTGTGCAAATTCACTATGCTGCAGACAAGCGTGCAGAACGCATTGAAGAAGCAGAATAGATCAGACGCAGAGAAATACAGGAGTTGCGCCACGCTAATGTTTGGTGGCAGTAAACTGTGCCTATATGCGGCCTGCAAATAGGTCATAATTGGCTGTTTCACGAAGTTTTACTTACTAACTGCGCCAAATCATCGAGAAACTTGTTTATCCCTTATCCAATAAACAGCTCATAGCATCTGCATATCGACATGGACACATCTCCATCAGGCAACTGCGTTTGCTTTCTGTACATCACTCATGCATATTAATATCGAGTCACGTGCAATATCGAGTGCGGGCAATGAGCTCCAGAGGGCGCCACGACGACTAATAAAAAATGCGCGCATGCAAAGCGGAGAATTAGCGACAAATGCACATAAAACAAAACGAGCCAGTAACACGCACAGCCGAAACGGACGCACTTACTCGCCAGTGGTGACGCGCCGGAACCGGAAATGACGTCACGCTGGGGCGAAAGAGACGACTCTCGGCCGTCGTCGGCGCCGACTCGATGACCGTCGGACGGCGACGGCAGGACGCCGTTCCTCGTGGGTGAGAGGGGTGTGGCGGAAGATTTGGAAGTGGGCGAAGGCAACTGGGTATTGGCTGGTGTTCTCTGTTCGTCGTCGTCCTCGCTGTCCGTCACTACGTTGATGGTACCGTCGCTCGAGACCAGCGACGACGTGTGACTGATCAGCGACGCACGCTTCGCCTCGTTGCGTCGAAATTGTTCGACGGCGTTGAGGCGACCCACCGACGTGGACATGGAGGCCGGCATGGCGTCTGGTCCGTCGGGTGATGTCGCCGGGCTGTCCGACGTCTGACGGCGTACCTGCCGCACCTCGACCCGTTGCTGTTGCTGCGGCACGGACGGAGGAGGTGACGCCTCGGCGACCGGCGACATGGGCGGCGGCGACCTCTGCCGGTTCTCGCCGGACGAGCGGCGAGCTTGCAGCTCGCGAAGCAGCTGACGGTCATCGTCGCCGGGGAACGCGGCCGCCGTGCTACCGCCGAGCATGTCCAGGTCACCGCTGACGGTCGACGGTCGGCCGCCGGCGACGCCGCCGTCCAACGCGGTGGACGTGTCAAGAGTACGGGCAATGGCGCGGCGAACATCGTCGAAAGTGCTTCCGACTGACGTACCTGTCACATGCAATCCAGATCACACTGCTAACATATACGTAAGCCTACCGTCGGTTCGCTATTTCCACGATTTTACGAGTTCTTGTTACAAGTAAGCTAAAAAAAAGATCGAACGTATACCGAGCGTAGAACTTAGAGCTGATCCCGGTAGGCTACCAGTCTTAGTAGTAGTAGTAGTAGTAGTAGTAGTAGTAGTTTGTTTGCACGACAACAACCAAATCAGTTACAGGTATGAATACAATACTAAACTTACACCATGCAAACTTTTGTACTAATAGACGAATATCAAAGAAGGCAGTCTGCAGGTGATATTAATAATAAACCGGGTACAAAGCTGGCATTAGTTTCCGTCAGACCGCAGTTACCTTTCTATAGCCGAAGGGCACCACCGCTTGATGACAATGGCACATTAAGTGTCAATAACTTACTGCGAATAAAACCCTGAAAACACTACTAGCGTAATTATGTACAGAACCGAGGCATCTTTTTATGTACAACAGTGGCAAAATGCTCTGTCATACTAACAACATGTTTAGGCTTTCCAACAATAGCAGACGGAGAGCATCGCGTTTCCGGGTTGTCCTTCCGGACGTCCGTCAGTTGGTTGTCGCTTCGTCCGTCCGACGTTAATACCTGTGTTTCGCGCGACGCGGCTATCTGTTCGCTTAGTGGAGGAATGTGGATCAAACTTGGCCTGAATATTCAGCACGTGCAGGGGCTCTGTTGAAAAGGTTTCCAAGGTCAAAGGTCAATGAGTAATCGTATAACAGTACAGTACAAAGTCGAAGCGAATGACCCGAAACGGCTTACGCAGTGGCGTCACTAGGAGGGGGGTGCGAGGAGGCGAGGGAGGTAGACGGGAGCTGGGAGAGCGGACCGCCCCTTGTGACACCATCTAGGGGTAACACCCTAATGAAAGTCGAAATATTTTTGCGGCTGAATTTAGAAGAACACTGGAGAAACTATCACCTGGAAAAGAAAGGCGGGGGAGAGGGTGGGAGTGGTGCAGGTAGTCTGTAGGACGATGACTAAACAGGTCATCGGGGGGGGGGGACGTTTACGACGTACAGACATTGCATGATTATCGACGAGCGTATGCCCCCTGTTTGTGGGCCGGTTCTTGCCGCCATCGGGCGCGACAGGCATGGCGGAGGTATGGTAGAGTACAGGCGAAACCGTCTCGCTTTCAGTAACGGAATGTACCGTTTTTACAGCGCGTCCGCATGGCTCGCAATGCAGAGCGCTGTACTAGCTAGAGCAATTCTGTCCGTCTGTCTGTCCGTCACACTGCCTATTTTCCGCAGTCGTCTGAAGACCCATCTCTTCAGACGCAGTTTTCCTTGACTATACTGTTGTGCCCGCTAAGTGACACTCGTCATTACGGACACATTAATCGTTGTTTTTACTTACTTACTTACTTACTTACTTACTTCGGTATTGTGTCCAGATGAATGAAGATATATCGTGCGGTTTTCAGCATCTGGTAGGACAATACCTCTAGTTTCTGGAGAGGCAAAGTATGTCCGGATATTCGCAGGGGATCACCCCCAGCGGGGGCATTAAAGTGAGACTCGCCCATGTCGATAGCGAAAATTTGACCAATAATCTGTCGTTAACTTGGAAACGGTGCAAGATAGGTGGTAAGTTACTATTAATCACTAATAAGAAGTCGCATATGGGCTTTCGATTGTTACCAAAATCGGTGACCTCGAATGACCTTGAAAGGCGTAATGGCCGTGTAGTTTGCGTTATTTCGCCGCATTAGGTAGCTTTTTGCACATAGTACGTAAAAGTGATTGAAGATACACCGATACATTCTGCGAGTGAAATGTAGCCCGAAGAATCTAGTTTTCAGCGGTATATCACTTATGGCGATATTCGCAGGGAATCACACCCAGTGAGGGCGTTAAAGTGTAACGCCCTCCTATCGCTAGCGAAAATCTGACCAATACTCGGTCATTATTTTGCATTATTTCGCCGAATTCGATAGCTAATTTCGTGGCCAATTACTTAAAAGTGGTTGATTAGTTGTTGATCTGTTGATTGTCTCCCGATGAATGTCATAGGTACACCAACTGAGCACGACGGACGCGCTGTGCTCTTCGCGGTAACGGAGATTCTTGTTCTACGTTGAAAACGACCGATGCCGCAAATGATCGTCTCCACTACCACGACTGCGCTTTTAAGATAATTACAAGAGACGAACAATACGTGAGGCAGATCGATATGGCAAACGCAACAGACATTCCATCGATTGGTCTGATAATTAATAATGTACAACAAAAAGACTGCGTACATCATTTTCACACGTGCTATAATAAAGCGTTGCGCTTGCGCGTCGTTCAACGACAATAGCACTTCCGCAAACCTACAAATCGACAGGTATAAAATGAGACCAGTTACCAGTGAGATACGAAATTGATCCGGAAACGCGTTTTTGCAAATTGCATAATACTAGGAAATATTATTAAAACAATTAAAAAAACTACCGAGTCTCACTCGTAGTAATTAATTCTGTCTCAAGGACGGTATTTTTGCGCTTGATACATAGACTAAGCATCAGAGTGATCATATCAATATGGACGGAGATCTAGGACTTTTTTAACAACGGGCACACGCGAGACGTTAATGGGACAAATGAAAAAGTAAAAAGTCCCTTTTCGAGCAACCAAAAACCACACAGCGGCGCTGATCTCCGTCTCCGTAGCTCTCTGCTGGAGATGGGCCGAATTTCATAATCTGACATTCGGCCCATCTCTACTCTCTACCAGACATTAATGAGATCGCGGACATGCGGCTAATGCAATTCGCGTGGTACGTCGCAATGCCTGCTTAAGCTTACTCCTCAGCTTTCGCTGATACTCACTCTGTCCGTCCCGGAGAGACAGCCAGGCTGAGTTGACATGGACAGTTAAATAGCAAGGTGGCGCGAACGCGACTCGAACCCGCGAACGGTCACCCATCCCAGTACTAACCGAGCCCGACGTAGAGCAACTACGTTGATCGAGACCAACGCGCTGCCACTACGCAAAACTGCCACCAGCTAATCGTGAAATCACGGGGGCACACAGTTGAGGGCACCGTAATGTCATTCAGCTGATGTCAGGGGAAGCTGCTGGCGGGTTAGGGCATAGAGAGCAGCTGCCCCTCGTCCCCCCCGCCCCGCCCCTGCGCTGATGCTAGAACTGCCCGTATGGAAATCGAGTAAGATCAGAAATGTTAAATGCGGCGATCAAATGTCGAACAGTTTTTTTAGCTCAGCCGACTTAGCTTAGTATATAACCATCAAAAGCTATCTGTCTGTCTGTCTGTCTGTGTGTTAACCATGCAGGGTGTCCCAAATCACAAAGGCTACACGCAGAGACTTGTGATCCTGCATCGGGATTCGGACACGCATGTCTTGCAATTCCCCGTGAAAAATTGGGCCTACCCGCCACCGGAAAATCCCACAAGGGCCCCCTCGGACATCCCCCAAAATACCCCGGATATTTGCCCTGCGAAAAATTCCCCCCAGATGACAGCTGTGCATCACAGCTTGTTTTGCATTGTCACCGCAGTCTATTCGTTTCAATATTGAGTCCCACTAGTCCCACTCTGAAAAATGGGACGAGTAGCGGTACTGAATGCCGTCCCACTTTTCACACAGAAGACACCAAGTAACAGGCAAAATGCACGAAAAAATCGATGTCGACTGGCGCTCCCCAGACTCCCTAGGTGGCTGGGAATGGGAATCCTCTTTCCCCTCCCACACTGTCTGCGAAAAAATGTAGCCCAAAGATTCTAGTTTTTTTGGCAATATGTCACTTGGCCTATGGCGATATTCGAAGAGATTACAGAGTAAACTGACCCACTCCATCTTTTCACTATTCGAGTTGTGCAACACTGCGCGGCCATCTCAACAACAGCTGAGCTCTTGTTCATACTTTCTGGCGCCTATGAATTTTTCTTTCACAAAACGTTCTTATTATTATACGCAAGAAGTACAAGAGCCGACAGCATACCGGTCTCTTTGGTTACTTCGACCACGTCGTCAATCAAACTACGAAATCTTTGAAACATTTTATCGGCGTTCGCTCGTCCGCGCTGCAAGTCGACATGTCGACATCACACCTCACCGTGCCAGACTGACAACGCCCGCGCGCGTGTTTGGCGACTCCGTTATTCCAGGACGTGGAAGTCCGCACGCACGCGGTCGACGACTGGTGACAGGCGACTATCGGTGGCCGCTCTAGTGGAAAGCCCGGCCGCTGGGTTCCAGCAGGCCGTCTGTCGTTGACGGGTTGATCGGTGCCCGTTCAGCTCAGGCGACCGTCATGGTACTCCGAAGAACGTCCAAGAACAATTACGTCGCCATCAGATACGTCAGCCTGGCGGCGGAAGGACGGACATAGTAGGCGAGGTGCGAGAAGGGAGATCGGCTGACACCACTGACGGGCCAGCCGGGGCAGGCCTAGCCGCGCCGGGAACGTCTCGTCGCCGCGGGGTGGCGGGCATTGCTGGCCGGCTGCCGAGGCAGGACGGACGGGCCGCCCGGCGCCTCATCGATCGGACGTCATTATCATACGAACAACATCAACAGAGTCATGCGGCCAACACCAACCGAACGACCACCCAGCGTTCGAGATGCGCCCAATACCGATATCGAAAATATCGCGGTATTGCAGATGACCGTTTTCTGTGCGTCACGGTGTTCACGCTGGTGAACTGAACTACGACGCTGCACTAACACGTAGAGCATCCCAAGTTCCCGGATGTAAAAGATCGGGCCCAAAAATCATGAACAAGACCAGTCTGTAGATTCCATCTAGTGGTGAGTGAGGGATAATGGTCGGTTAAACAAAAACCGAAACCGAACGTAGTGAGACAGTATACTGTACGTTTCCCAAATAAAGGCACAGCATTATTACCACCATAATTCCGCTGTCCGTGTACATGTACATGACACGCTTTTTCTCTGTAAAATGAACTAGATTACTAAGCTCTATGTGCATTATACTGTAACAAACACGCCTGTAGTGGTGCATAAACTGTGCACTAATAAGTCATTCTTACGTATGACTTTGAAAAAAATAAATACCGCTCTGTGTCGGTATAATGGTGTTTCTAAATACGGTATATATTCATCTTTATTTCACCGTATCGGTAGCATCACATAAGAAGAAAAAAATACTAGTAATAAATAATTAAGCTTAACTAGATGAACATAAGGAACACAGTAATGTCATCCGAAAAACATATCACTGATAACACTTCTCAAATTACAAGTACAAAGTACAAACCGAACAGATTCGTTACTTAACGTACAGCATGAAGGAAAACGTAAATGTCAGCCGCATTTTGAACGTATTGTAGCTTATTATACTGCTCATCCACTTTCTGTTTGTATATGTATTCCTTCACTGTTTATTGCTGCGTTTTCGATATGTGCCTCATGCGCGAAATGGAGAAATATTATCGTGGAGCATTTTTTCGATAGCGTGCATCTCTACCGCCGCCTGGAAATACTCCCAACAATGCGTGCGGGCAGATTGGCGTTGGCAGCGGCGCCGGAACCAACATGCCGATGTCTCAATCGACTGAAACTGGTCGCGTGTAGCGCCCGTCATGCAG
>Ga0049105_1000199_pt1 | contig 16903 bp, 17 predicted proteins | sample WorMetvaBAHAMAS1_FD_61260 | JGI IMG/M metagenome (GOLD analysis project Ga0049105, IMG submission 61260) | Worm MetaG Olavius vacuus BAHAMAS.1 | ecosystem: Host-associated > Annelida > Digestive system > Unclassified | place: Germany: Marburg | collected 2013-04-09
GTAGACATTTTTTGCCTTCTCGGTCGAGTACTGGTTGTCGTGTTTGCCCGCTTTTTTATTTCACCAGGTTACAAGTATAGTCAATGTAGGAAGAGTCAGTGAATATCAGTTCCACATATGCAACACTGCCAATTTTTTCACAAGTCAAAAATCAGAAAGGGTAAAGTTTCCCATCTCGGCGGTTCTAGGTGGATTTTGTATGGCTGGGTCACGTGATGTTCTTAATTTTTTTTATTTCACCAGGTCACAGGTATAGCCAACATAGGAAAAGTCAGTGAATATCAGTTCTACATATGCAACACTGCCAATTTTTTCACAAGTCAAAAATCAAAAAGGGTAAATTTACCCATCTCGGCGGTTCTAGTGTTAAGGCATAATTTTTTTTTACTTATGTGAACCATTATGGCCATGTACATGGTTATTCTTGCCAGTAAATTTGTTGTTTTATGTAGGGTGGTTTGTTAGCATAAAATAGTTAAGTGTTGTATGGTGTGGCATAGTGGCTGTATGTTCTGCAATGTAACAGACTTGTGATTCTTGGTGCAGTATCGGCCACAGACTACTTATCTCAGTCTTAATATATTAGATGTCGATGTAGTTTGTGATTATGCATTAAGTTAAGCTCTTGTTGACACTCTTTAGCTCTTGTGAGCAGTGCATGTTGATGGAACTGTGAACAGATTCCATTGGATCAAGTGCACAAGTATCTAGAGTTGTTGAATCGGCAGCAACAGGAAGATGCTCGACGCTGCAAGGAGTCTTTGACGACTGATTCTGTGTCTATTGTGTCCGTGTCATCACTAGCTACGTCTACATCAAATGTTACCACAGTCAGCTTGTCATCGTCTGTAGCAGCGACAGAGAAGACTGACGTTAGCCATTCCCCTGCAACTGACAGCCGGTATGTGCCTGCTTGATCATTTGTGTGAGACACGGGTGTATATCTGACATGAAGATGTTGGTTTAATAATAATAATAATCGTTATAATTGTTTGACTTTAACTTTGGTTTTAATTTTCTGGATCTTTACACCTGAGGGTATAAAAAATAATAATAATAATATTCAAGACAATGTTTGTGGTGCTGTTATCATGCCAAATTCATCATGCAAGTGAACCTGTTTCATCTAACGAATGGTAGGACAGCACCAAGTGGCTGCCAACCTCAGACCAGGTGTAGCAGAGTGTTTCAATGAACTGTGTGTTTTTCTGTGATGTTGATGTTGTTTTAGTTGTTATCTGACTAACAATTAATGTGATGTTTCAACAAGGGCAACACACCCCTTGCACTTCAGTCATGTGGCAAGCTGTGATCAGTTGAATTTGATCAACAGTTCGCTGCAGTCAAACTGCATTGAGACTTGTTGGTAACTCATCGCAGGCACTTCACCTTCTGCTGATAGCCTTGGGTAATAATACATACATGTCAATTTTAACAGGTGTCTTCACACTTGAATAATTACTAGAGTTATAAATTTTTATTTATAATTATAGCTCCTATATGTCTCTATAGAGCAGTGCAGAGATTCATGAAGTTTTTAAACACATTCAGGTTTGAACGATGTGAATCAAGGCTCACACGGGTGTGAGTGCTGTTGTGTGTAGAAGTCATGACATCAGTTCTTAATTGTCTTAGTTGACAGTGTAATGCATTCATGTGACAAGTTAGGGTCACATACTGGAAAATAGTGCTGATGATATGTGACAACAGTGATCTTGTAACTGTTTTCAGGTTTGCACAAGGGTCGATAACTTCTCCAGTTGCTTCATCGAATCAGAATCTTGTGGGTCATATTGTTTTTGTAGACTAAAACAATTCATATTGGCAAACTTATGAGGTGAAAGGAAGTAATTGATAGAGTTGAGTAGTGTGAATTTCAATAAGGAAAATGCAATAAAATGTTGTAAGAAACAGGAGAATATCAGTCAGTAGTAACCAGAGTATAAGATTGGTGAAAGGATCGATGTGTATTGTAAATCGGGAACTGGCTCACTTTTGTTGCCTGGAATAAAGGCACTGAAACGAGTTTTTGTTTGTGTGAAAGTTTTTGTGTACAAACATGAGTATAGAGAGTGTTGTAGTGTAGAACACTACAACACTCTCTATACTCCTGTGTACACACAGAAGTATAGAGAGTGTACACAAAAACTTTGACACAAACACCAATCTTATACTCTGGTTCATAACTGGTGTGTTTGTGAGTTATGAGGGTGTTATCATGAAGTTGTACATATGAGTACATTGTTTTGTTACACCGTTTTACTATTTTTTGTAAATATTTTCAGAGCTTTGTCATTAGCTGCAGAGAATTAAAGCAAACTGTGCTATAAGTGCATTCAGATATTTCGTAAACAGAATCGTTCCATATGTGTATGCTGCTGTTGTAAATTTGTGTAATTAACTAATTATGCATTTGTAGTCCAGAAAGCGACATTCAGAATCACTGTCAATCTCGTCCAGTAGCAGCTGTCAACGGCTTGCAGTCAGTAATGCTGTATGTTTTTTTTTCACGTGTTATCTTATTTCTTGATTTTATTTCTTCTCTTTCATCATGTGACATTACTGTGGATGATTGGCTGCATGCGTTTCATTGAGTACATTGACCTCAGGCGTTAAGTCGCATCTGAATTGAATAAAATTATACGAGAATAATTTTTAAAACTCTTGCTGTAATGTGTGGAAATTTCATCAAAAGATGTTAGAAATTGACACAGTTAATTACCTTAAAATTTTATTTACTGCAAAAATATAATTTTTGTCTGTGTATGACAGAATATGATAAAATTTCCAAGTATTACTATGAAAATGTACAAAATTGTGCAGCCATAATTTCATTCTGTTTGCTTGAGATGTGGTAATTTTATCATGTTATGCATCGAGATAAGAACTGTGTAGGTTTTGATATACAGTCTGTTGCACATCAAAAGTGTGTAAGTTACAATGTTGTAAAATGTTTGGACAACTACCGGTAGACATATTGTCTAATTATAAGTAATGTGGCAGAGTTGTAAACTAACTGTAATAGTAACAAGTCTAGTAACTTCATTGTGGAGATGAACTCGGTGACGAAATGGGTTGTTCTGGTTGTAGGACACGCTGCTTGCCACTGCAACAGCTGAAGAGGTGACAGTATGGTTAACAAGTCACAGATTTGCAAACTACCTTCACACTTTTCAGGATTTTTCTGGTAATGCTACTTTTATTTTTAGGCAGAATACTCATGTTTCCAGTTGTAGTTAATAATAATATTAATAACAATAATGTATAATAATGTACACATTACTGTATGGTCATAAATTGCTTCATCAATAATTTTAACTTACATACTATGAATACTTACAGTGTTTATGCATAAGTTGAGCAGAGAGTTGTCATGAGCTCAAGGCATTGTTTAAGTTACTTTCTTTGTGACTTTGCTACTTTGTCTCTAGCTTTGTTCTTTGTTGAAAAGTCACATTAAACACTTGTATAATCATCTTGGCAGATTACTGGCAAAGGGTTGTCAGCATCACAGTCATGATAATGAATAATGAATGTTAGCAGCAGTTTGCATATTGGCTGTTGTGGCGTATGTGTGGGTTGATAGGGTCTGACTTACTGAGGTTGTGTCGAGAAGACCTGATTCAGATCTGTGGCACAGCTGATGGTATCAGACTCTACAATGCACTCCAAGCAAAGTATGACTTCTTTTCACAACAGATTAAAGGGATTGGACTAGTGCTGTTACAGTTAATTGATTATAATCAACATGATTCATTAAATAATCTACAATAATAGTTTATAAGCATCCTTATTCATAAAAAATCTCCAAAACACAACAGCAGTAAAACTGAGTACTAGGGTAAGTTTAAGGGGAGAGTGGCTAAGCATTCATTACTCACTAGGCTCAAATTTTGTCAGATTTTACATATTTATTATTTCTTTGATTAATTAATTACAATGGATTGTTGATGTTGATGTTATGATAGTAGGTTATCAAAATAATCAAAACTGGCAGTTCTAAACAAAAGTTGACTGAACTGGTTAACTTTTTTTATGATGTGTCAGGTAAATAGCTTGAGATGATTGCAAAGACATTGTTGTTGACTGTTATAATGTGGTGTGTAGGACAGTGCGACCGAAGCTGACAGTGTATGTCTGTCAGATATCATCAGTCGGTGTGTACAGCTCTTTGCTCTGCTGAATATATCTAGTTGCATCTTTTAAAACATGTCAGTCTTTTGTCTGTCTTGTGACTATCGTAAAATTTACAAGGTAATAACTGCACCTATTTATAGCACAAGAGCACAGTGACTGTTTATACAGATTTATTTACTGAAATCTCGACAGTTTCTAGTGATCACTTTATACATAATTTATGATGTAAACTGTGTATAAAGTGATCAGAAATGTGTGCAGTTTCTATCTCGTAAATGTTAATGTTTTATCAGAAACTTTAGTTTTTAACCTCTGCATGTGTTTGTGTGTGCATTGTGTACATAGGTTCCAGTAAAGCAGCACTGTCTTCATTGCCATGGCGGGAATCTCCATCAGTGCAGTTCACTCAGGCTCCTGTGAAGTTATCTAGTCGGTCGTCAACGCCAAGTCCCACTCCAGTGTTTACTAGTGATCCTCTGGTCTTCAAAGCCAACTCCCAGAACAGTGCTCTCACAAAGACTGACAGTGCAAATATGGCTGTGAGAGAAGCTACAGTTTGTACAAGGACAGATGCAAGTGACTTGTGTAAATCAAACACAGCGACGGTGGAGGTGGTTTCAAGCAATCAGCCGACGGCCTCTGGTCTGTCATTTGCTGCTGTTGCTGTGGCTGTGGAGAAGCGTGAAACTGCATCTCAGACATGTTCAGCACCAAAACGACAAATTCCCGAGAGTGACGATAATGCTGATGACGATGAAATAGTAGGACCTCTGTTTGTCAACAAGAAACAGCGCATACAACACGCAGATCTCGCCCAGAGAGAAGGTAAACTGTCTTTAGTGTGTCGTCGTTTTGTAGATTTGTCAGCAGATCATCAGACCTGTACGAATCACTGTCAGTTTTGTTGACATTCTAATCAGTTGTGGGATCAAATATCTCTCAGTCGGATCAGTTGAGTTTGCTGTAGCTGTGGTGTTGTCTTGGACCTGTTTAAAGCCAGGAAGCAGCATAAGACCATAGTGAGCAGAGTTTAACATTTACTTGATACATAGTAGTTCATTTAAGAAATGAACGTTTTCAGGCAACCAGTTGCACCAGTACTGACAACACGTAACAGTAATGAGATCATTGAGCTGCTGTGACACGAGGTAACAGACTTAGTAACCTTCTGTGACCTCACCATGTGCTCACCACTCTACTTTCAAGAATCGGCTCAAGACTCATTTGTTTTTACAGTCGTATTTTGTACTTTGATTTTCATCAACTTAATTCGAGTAGCGTATGTTGTATGGGGCCTTGTAGTGACTTTATGGACATGTTACAGCGCCTTATAAATTGTCGTATTATTATTATTATTATTATTAACCACAGATCTGTATAAATGTTCTCCAGATGTCGTACCTCCTATTCACGCCGTATCATATCACGTAGCCACGAATAAGACCCCCGCCAAAGATGGCGACAAGTTCCGGTCTATTTTTAGCGACAATCTACAACCAGTCACAACTCGCGGAAAGAAAGCAGGTGGCACGCTATTGGTTGATCAACACTGCGACAACGGCTATTCCATTAAGCGTGCACCCCTCTCCGTTAGTTATTACAACGAAATTAGCGGCGGCCATATTTGGAGGGGTTGTACGGAGGAGGTGTTCTGCCGGCCCAGTACTGCCCCTGTGGTTGTAACCCTTACTTCAACTCTGTGATTTATTGAAAGAATATGGAACCAGTGAGAAACCAGTGAAAAACTGGATGAGTAGCATGTGTATTGGAGCATGGTCTAGAATAGCATCATTTATCAAGTGATTGGTCACTCGGTGATGAGACGTGTGTCAAAGCAAAGATGCAAACATTGAACATTTACTGAGATGTGTTGCTCCATAGTTATCAACTGCCATCATTTTGCATGCTTGCTTCACTGCAGTGATTACGAACAGATTGACTTTTGTTGCAGTTCAGGAGCAGTGCGCAATTCTGTTGCATTTATGTTGAAAATTCAACTAGATATCTACATACCAAAAAATATCAAAATAGATCCTGGTTTGACAGCTATCTTTACAGCTATTTTTAATACAGGAAGGCTTCGGCGTGTTTTTATTTGTGACATTATATTGTTAGCAACACTGAAGATTTAAGGAATAATAGTTGTGTAATGTGTTGAATGTCAGTGTACCACGCACTGTACCTCGACAACTTGACAGAGTATCATCTACGTGAGAAGTTAGCGTGTCTCTATGATGTTCTGCCAACTCAGATACTTGAACTCTATCTTCAAGGACCGTCTAGCATTCATATTCTAGTCACTGATCATGTGAGTGCATTGCATTTCATGCTGTCTGTATTATGGCTGCCATTGTTTGTGTGCCATTGGGACAGACACGTTATGTGTGACACCGTTTTATGGCAAAAAGGTCAAAGGTGAAGGTCATCAGACCTTACAAAACCAAGCACAGAATGGCCTGTAACTGACGAATCGATGGTTGTACTGTTTTCAAACTGGTGGTAATTAGAGATGGGCTGAATGTCAGATTATGACATTCGGCCAAAGCTGAAGGTTTGGGCAGGCTCACCGAACGAGTGCTGAACATTCGGCCAAATTCTTCGGCCGAACTCTGGCTTTTGCCGAACTTTGACCCATCTCTAGTGGTAATGCTGTGGTAGCAGAAGTTGTCACACAGTTGGCATGTCCTGTATTCCACAGATACATTACAGTAGCTGATGAGCAGCCAGGCAGGCCTCAGACTTTGTGGCTGTATTACATGTGGTCTGTCACAACAATGACAAGTTGTACAAGTCACATTAGTTAGTTGATTGTTACTGAATGATATGACATCTGTAATGTTGTGTCTATCAGGTGGTCCAGAACTTCAAAGATCACTCTAGTTTCGTCTTGGAGACTATTCCAGGTATGTTCTGCCTGCTCTGTGTACTCTGTGTATGATTTAAGGTAACTGTTGAGATGAAAGTTTAAGACTGTGCTCAATGTATTCATGTGATTGTTTCTACCAAGTCACATCTCAACACTTGCAGCAGCAGCATTTGCCTCTAAACACATCTGTCAAGTTGTTGCCTTGTGTATTGGATGTAACAGTAACAAATTATTGTGTTAAAGTGCATTCAGCAATGTGTCAGTTATGTGATACTGTGTTCGTTGGTGTCATTGCAGATGGTGTCAATGCCGCACTGTTTCGCATCGTGCTCAGGTCCATTGACTCACACACATGACATGTTGTGTCTCATTCTGTGTCTTGTTACTGAGTTAGCTGCAGCTGCGGCTGCGGCTGAGTTACGTTTCTTGTTGAACAATATCAGTTGTGACTGTATGAGTTTGATATCATTATTACAAGTATTTTATGCCAATATCTGTTCAGAGTGTACATGTGACATACGATATGTTTGTTCATTTGGCTAATAAACTCTCTCTCTCTCTATGGGACCATTTAACTGCATTGTGGAGCAACGTGTCTGCTTTGTTGCAGTGATCTGCGGTACACAGTGAATGCTGACTGTATGTAATGCTGTATGGACTGCTGCGTGTTGTCATGTCTTTGTAACACACAGCAGAGCTGCCGAGTTTTATTGAAAAGTCACAGTTACATGTAGAGGCACAATATGTTGATATTTGCTGTGTATCTCTACCATCCTAAAAACAATCAGACCAGCATATACAGCTGGCAGTAGTAAAATACAAGGTTGATTTGATGAGTTCATTGTATGTTATCATATGATATGTGTAAGAGACGCTCAGCAACTGATGAGTAACTAGCATTGTCTACCATTTGCACCCAAAATATAATAACAAAAACGAACAGTATAAAATCCAAATAGCACTAGAAATTTTGGGGAAAAGGTTGCAGGGTGTATGTCTGTAGTCGAAAGAATTTGAGGAATGAATATGTTTTGAGCTTGAAGTGAAAAAAATGATGCGCTGTGAATGGTGAAAATGTGTTGAAATATCACGTAAATGAGTGACACTGATGAAGACTGATATATAGGGTGGTAAAAAATGACATGATTTGGATTTTACAGATGTGGTGCACTTTGCTTATTTTGCTAAGTCGTAGGTATCAAAATTTCAGTGAGTTTTAAGGAGGAAGGAGTTACTGTCAAACTGATGCTAATGGATGAAGAGCAAATATAGCAGATTGGTTAAATAGCAACAATAGCACTATAAATACACAGGCCGTGGGCAAGGGAGCAGCCACTCCACCTCTCCCTAAAGTTGGGAAGTTGATATTGTTATCGTTCATTTGCTGGCCTTTTCGGACAATGTATTGTCTGGAGAAGTTAAAATAAATGTTGCATTTTGCTGTATTATTAACACTGTTTGGCGGCCAGATACTCCATCATTGTAGCCAGATAGACCAGTGCTCCAGCAGCCTCCGACATCAACTCGCTCGGCAGACGATGAATGCGACTGAATGGTCCCAGCTGCAAACCAGCGTGTCCCTTCACTTTTCTACCCTTTCGACTTCCATTCTATCTTTGCTGTTGTTACATTATTGAGTAAATTCTGTACATTGGCTATTCAGCTACCAGAACTGCCCGGTCACACACGTGTCGCAGTGCAGAATTTGACTTGGGAAGTTGGGTAATGGTAAACTGGAACAAGCAAGGAGCATACCTGTTAGCTAGTTGCCTAATTAATGCACAGCCCTTCTGGCACACCGCCCTGCCACAGCTGACAACTCCTTGATTGGCTGCACAAGGCCACGAGCTGACATGATTGGTCACAGCCTGTGTCCATTTCATTGGCACCCTATGCCCATTTCGGTGCTTGTTTGGCTGTGTTCTTTTATTGAACCAGATATTTTGAAAACAGTGTGTACCGTTTGATAATACCACTCCAATTTATCTGATCAATCTGCTCTGGAAATTAGGGTTAGGATTTAGGTTAGACGCAAGAGTTGCACTATTTAGCATTTTTCACGGAGAATAAGGAAAGTGAGCACCTTATCTTTGGTGAATTTCACGGACGGTAACATCTTGATAATAGAATGCAACCACATAACAAAAATTACACCAGTACTTTAGGAGTGCCCGTGCATAAATTATGCAACTAGCTAATTATTTAACCCTCTCATAGGCCTGTTATGTAACTTCTATCATACAGTCTAAGTGCAGCTGGCATTGCTTGCTGCACAAGATGTTTGTATAGCGACGAAGAGTGTCTGAAATGAAAACGTCTAAGGATAATGCCGTATTTAGCGCAGTCTCTTGAGTCTCATCAAGGTACGTTTAGTGATGACCGTGCGGCAGCGTGCAGACGACGTGAGGCGATCGCCGTGAACAGACCGCTGACGGCTTGTGTCGGCTTGTTCAGAGAGAGATCATCGGTGTTCGTGTTGAGTTGTCTGTTGGGCAGTGTGTGTAGTAGTGTGCTGGCTGGTTCACTGTGTAATGGATCAGCCAACACCAACACCACCACGCTGCCATCAACTGCACCAAGTACCACGTACAAACCGTTGTCTGCTGTCGCAACTGTAGTGATCCAACACCACCACGCTGCCATCAACTGCACCAAGTACTGTACCACGTACAAACCATTGTCTGCTGTCGCAACTGTAGTGATCCAACATCACCACGCTGCCGTCAACTGCACCAAGTACCACGTACAAACCATTGTCTGCTGTCGCAACTGTAGTGATCTGGGCGTGTGACACGTAGTCTGCCACCTAACAATGTCACAGATATCAACGATATTGCAAGTATGCAACGCGTGCAGTGTTCTGCCACTGATAACAGCGCCTACATTTATGATACGATATGATATGCAAGTGCAACTGCTTTCACCGATTTCACCGAAGCCAGCAATGTTAAAGACACATCTGGCATGAACAAGCACAGCCTTAACGCCATATAACGCCTACTATCTCAAATAACACACAACTGACATAATTTAGCAGTTTCCGGTTTCAATTCAACTGAAAGATGTTTTTATAAGTATTCACTGTACAGAAGTTTACACATTATGATGATAAGGATAAGGTTTCTGTGAGTTCGAAAGATGACAAATAGTCAGCACTGCCAGCATACACGACATCGAAGTATAATAAATAAATAAAACTAAAATTACATTAAACTGTGTCCTAGAGGCCATCAGTTTCAGCTGTCAAAGTCGTGAAGTGGTTGAGTAGCGTACGTCGCTATGCAGACTGCATGACATTCACCGATGCATGTAGAGAGAGTGACACTGTCAGTCCTTTGTTACATGTTACTTGACATTGGGCTCGTTCGCATATTAACTGAATTTACATGTAAACTTGCACGAGCAGCAGAGTGCATGTAGCCTAGCTAAAGTTTCTGACCAGTTTGCCGTCGGCGACTCGGAACACTCTGATAGACGATCGTCCTGAGTGAAAGTGGATGACGTGCGTGTCATTGGGCGTGAACAAGCTCTGAGTGGTGAACACGCCTTCAGCGACGCGACCAATCAGCGTGTGTACGACGTGTCCCGTTCTCATATCAATGAGCTCTAGTCCTCCGCGTGTTGGCACGTACAGACCGAGCCGGCCATCAGAAGTACACTGACCAGTCCAGTGTGGCAACTCGACAACGAGTGATTTGCGCTTCCAGTCCCAGATCTGACCTCCATCATCTCCGTCAGACAGCAGTCCGAGACGCGTCGGATAACTTGGCACAGGCACGACACGACCAAATGACCTGAGAACAAACGTAGCCTCGTTCAGTGTTCTAACTACAGCGTTCGAATCACCATGTGTCCGGTACAGTTAACTAAAAGGTGGGTGAGTAAACAGTAGAATTTATGCTGTGGGCATCGTGAGCCTGTGTCTGGATGCATTCAGTATGAGTAACTTAAGTCACTAGCCTACGTAAATCCTAATATTCGAACAGCGTATGGCCAGTAATAGACAGTTGTTGCAGAGCTAACCTGACACGTGATTAACACACTGTACATGTCATCGACGTCTACACACGCAGCTATACCTGTACTCGGGGTAGTTTGGTTTGGCCTTTGCAAGAATGTGTCCAGTGTTTACTCGTCGAATGATGAACAGCACATTGTCAACAGTTGCAGACGCAGCTGTCAACTCATCCGATGACGTCATCGCGTCACTGTTTTGGCGCCTGGGTGATAGGACAGCGCAGACGACAAGATTGACGGCGTCACTGGTGAAGATGACGCTTGGAAATGCATCACTGAGGCGTGGTCGAGTGTTGAACTGGAACTCGTAGATGGCTTGACCTGACGGCAGACGACGACACGTGCATGTCGCCTTCGTCGCGTCTTTACTCACCACTATCACCTGTAGTGCACAATTGTCGCTTCGTTTTTATTGATAACATGACTGAGATCACGTTGATATCAGTTGACCGTCATAGCGTGCCGGTTTACCGTCTATCACGCCTCATCATTATCATCTTTTGTTTTACCGAGTCATATACACACACTAAAATGGTGAAGTAGCCTACGTTGGTAACCCGCATACCTTATCACTGTGAGCAGTGGTCGTCAGCTGAACGACATTCGACTGTGAAGTGTCATCGCAGAGCACCTGCTCGGTGTTGACGTCATAGACCATGAGATGATCAGAAGTCGTCACGTGACCATGGCATGACTCGACGGCGATGACGTAGCGTGCGTCACGTGTGACGTCAATGTGAGATACGACAACACTGGACCGCTGCGCGTCCGTCAGTCGCTTTATCAGTTTTCCATCGTTCATGCTCCACACTCCTACATAGCAACATTTACACTGCTCGGCGCAGAACAGTCATTGTTGAGCTACTTGCAGTGATACCGCAATTTAATGTCGCCACACGCCAAACCTGATACGGACATTATAGGTCTATTTTCAACCACTGTTTTCAAAGCAATCGAATTCAGTGAAAGAACGCAAAATAAGGGCTATTACGCCGTTCAAGCTCATCGAGGTTGGTATCTATTAAAAGCCCGTATACGTAACTGACATTGTACCGTTTCGGCATTATCACAGCTTATTGTTCAAATTTTAAACACTTTGCTTTTTAAGCCCCCACCCCTTTGGGGGCTTAGGTACAATGTTTATCTTGGGCTCATTGGAAAGCGCGTAATGGAATTACTATTAGTGTTCATTTAACTTTTCGCTAGGTGTTACGGCTGAGACGCGACGGGCGAAAATCGATCGAAAATCGGCAATTTCGCTCCAACGCGGTCAGTTTGACCCAAAATTTCAGGTAGAATGGGTCGCCCCCCGCCAACCATTTTTGCACGAATAGATTTAGGCCAATGAGTGCCTTACAACTTTGTCGCTGACAGTTTTCACACAAAGAAACTTTGTAGCAGATTTTCTTCAAGCGAAGTGCGATTTTACACGAAAAACGGCCGTTTTGCGTTTTTGAGCCCCCCCCTTGGAGGACTAGAGGGCAACGTACGATAATCATCTTAGGCTCATTGGAAAGCGCGTAGTCGATTTCCTATTAATGTTAATTGAACTTTTTTGTTAGGTGTTACGGCTTAGGCGCTACGAGCGAATATGCGTTCAAAATCGGCGATTTCGCTCCAACTGGGGACGGTTGACCCAAAATTTCAGGTAGAAGGGGTCGCCCCACCAACCATTCTTCTCAGAAAACAATAGGCTAAATGATCTTTCGTATTGTATAAAAATCTGGACAGATATTTATTCCATTTTGTCGCAGTGCGCCTGTTGACAGACAGACAGACGGACGACCAGAATTCTCATCGCTAGACCGAGTCTGCATTTCATGTAGCGCGGTAAAAATGGCGTAGAAATCTGACCAATATCGTTGCGAGTGCTGCAGACGGCGACGTCAGCTGCGAGGTGAACTGTGTCAATTGATCGTTCGAGACGCTCAGTCACGTACACTGACTGGCGTATGTTGTGAACATTCCACGTCTGTGTTACACAGTCATCACATCAACACATTTCGTCACTGTGTCATCATCTCGTCACTGTTGTGTTGTCAACTGTGTAAACAAACTGTTCTCACGTAACACGCAAAGCCGTAACCACAAACGTATTTCTGGATGTTTTCTCCCGTTCCTTTCCTTCCTTTCCTTCTTCTCTCCCTTCTTTTCCTTTCACTTTTCTCTCCCCCGTCTCGAAGTGGCTCGAAAATCTAGCTGAGATGTTACATGTAGCTCCCGCAGTGTCGGAGAACGACATTTGCAGCGACCAGACGCGTTCCCTGGGATCTGAATATACATTTTGGTGAACTTGTCTGGTGGTTGCAAATATCGTCCTATTTCTGCAAATGTGGTTGTTTCTGAATGTACTGAATGTTACCGCGTAGCCGCTTATTATGTTCTCCGTGATTATCTTTTACATTTGATTTCCGGGGGGGGGGGCTCCCTCCAAACATCGCACTAGTTACGGCATGGTAACACATAATACGAACGACAAGAAACCTTGACGGTTTTGTCAAGTGAGACTGAGATGACGTTGTTGACGTCATGGCTGCTGACGCTGAGCAGTGCCGTGACGCGTGCAAAGTGTTCGTCCAGCGTCTTCACAAGTGATCCAGTCTGCGAGTCCCAGATGTACAACACCTTGAAAACGGCAGCTACCACGAACTCGTTCTTCGACGTCAGTACTACGTGAGATCGAGTGCAGTTCTTACTGTCATCCGACACCAACAACGCAGTCAGATTCCTCCAAGTCTGGCATTTTGACATGGGCTTCGAGGTGGATGGACTGGAGTGGACTGGGGGACATGCATCCCTAGTTTTTGAAGTGGAGGGGACGCCCTGTGTTTTGCCCCCCCCCCCTACATTTTCGGGGTTGACATTTTTTGTACTAATGCACAATTGCACAGCAGTGATTACATATACATACATCGCAGTTTTCGTTTGCTAGTTCTTACCTACTTATTTATTGATGTGACAATCTGCTTAACTCCGTGCCACACGCCTAGTGTTGTGCGATACCCACGATACTTCGATAGGCCTACTTATCGTCGATACCTACGCGACGATACCAGTATCGCGAAGGTCACGATATACCGCGGTATATCGTAGCGGTACAAAATAACGTGAAACGGCACACGTATCGTGCGTATCGTCGATGCCGCGCAGCTCGTATCACCTAGCATTTAGCAACGTGCACACTAGAAGCCTGTAATGCAAACGAATAGTTTAGTAAAGTCGCAGAAAAGCACAGTACAACAATGAGTGCGTGACTTTCAACAAGTACAGTCCTATAATTATATTTTTGCATTAGCGCAGCACTACACTCACAAGCATCTCTAAGTCTGACTGCGTGCGTTATAGCTATTGCCTAATCAATGCACAGCCCCTTCCGGCACACCGCCCTGCCGCAGACGACAACTTCTTAATTGGCTGCACAGGCCACGACCTGACAGATGATTGGTCGCTAGCCAGTGCCAATTTCGTTGACAGCCTATGCCCCTATCGGTACTCGTTTGGGCGCGTTCTTTTATTGAACCAGATGTTTTGAAAACAATGTAGCGTTCGACAATACCACTTCAATTTATCTGATCAATCTGCTCTGGAAATTAGGGTTAGGAACTAGAGTTGTCAGAGTTGAACTATTTTACGGAGAATAAGGAAAGTGAGCACCTTATCTTCCGCGAATTTCACGGACGGTAGCATCTTGGTCAAAATGGTCACAACATAATAAAAATTGCATAGGGGCCTATTCTAGGGGTGCCCGTGCATAAATTAGGCAATTAGCTTATTGCGTGACATGGTGTAATGTTTTGACGCATGCAGGCATGCTCATTCACTATTTTACTAAACTGGAATTATTGTGATTTGCAACTGCAGGAGATTAGATGGTTTGTTTAGTGTAGTACATATTATTTGTCATTGTCAGTCATGAATGATTACGATAATTATTTCGAATTGCACGATGAGGAGTCTGAGTGTCCGACTGAAATTTTGGAAGAAACGGTTTTGACATCTGCCACTGCCAGTAAATGTGCCACTGCGAGTGCGAGTATGACCATAGCAACTTCAAGACCAACCAGAACACTAGCGAAAAAGCTAACTGTTCAAGACTCATTTGGGATTTTTTCGGTTTTAACACAGATTCAAATGGACACCCTATTAACAACAGGAAGCCTACGTCTGCTCTGAGACTGGTGAATTCTGAACGACATTGAAATTGCACTGCGCAATGCGCATTTCCGGTATCGCGGTAGTATCGAGTATCGCGATACCTCAGACGGTATCGTTATTGTCGCTCAAATTTCAGGTATCGCACAACACTACACACGCCCACACCATGCATCGGTATTCACTGGAGCAATTTTCGTTAAATTTAGTCAGTTATTTCTCAGGGAATTTATTAAACTTGTTGCCACCAGATGTCAGATTTTAAGGCTAAATGCATCAAATTATATTTCGTTTGGGCTCCGCCCCAGACCCCGCAGGGGGAGCTTACAGCGATCCCCAGACCCCGTAGCTGGATTTTAAGGGTCTACTTCTAAGGGGATTGGGGGAGTGGAGGGGAAAAGAGGGAGTGGAGAAAGGGGAGGGGTCCCTTCTACTTTTCTGGGGATCTACGCCTATGATTATGCCTATACCATGGAAACTGAGACAATGCCGACTACACAGCTAACTTTGGTATGAGATCAACAAGCGATGTTGTATGAGCGCCAGTTTCTCCTTATAGTTTATATGTATCACGACAGAATCTTTCAGTCGATGCCCTTAATGGCCCCTTCGCTGTCGCATGATGCGCCTTTATTTTCGGCTCTGTTTGTGGATAGTTTAATTACATTTCAACTTGCTATACAATGTGACGACTTCAATCTTGTCGCTTTGCCATTTTCGTTACTCTTAAGCAAAGTAATTACTTACACGACATCAAATGTATATACTATTTCGGAAAAATACCACAAAAATGCGAGTCAAAGACATCAAAGTGATAATTCAGACGAAAGGCCAAGCAGACACATTTCTGTAAAACCTACCTGGGAAAATTGCGAACGTTACTAGGCAGTCGAAGCATGACGAGTCGCTTGGTGGCCAGGTGCCATCGTTTGAAGCCAAACATGATCTGACCAATCAGCAGCGCCTCATCACTGCTCAGCTGTAGCGAGTACAGCTCATCAGATTGGTTGTTTAGCGACCAACCCTCACAGCGTCTCCATGACGTCATGTCGTCAGCACTGCGTGTGTAGCAGATGACGTCATTGTTCTCGTCGCACGAGTATACCAGCTGTCGTCTGTTAATGGACCACCGATATCACAAGCACCACGATCATCATCATCATCATCATCATCATTATCACCATCAGCATCATCATGTATACCAGCTGTCGTTGACGTGACAGTGCAATCACGTTCGACTGCAGACACAGGTCATGGCTGACGTGCTTCAGTCTCAGTCTCAGCGTGTGAGAGTCAGCGACAACAATGTCGTGCCCTTGCGTCTTCCAGACGACACACAGTCGGTGTCCACCAAGCTCACCGTCATCGTCGCACACGTCTATCGTCAGAATGTAGCCGTGTACGCTGGTCAGTTGTGCTGTTGAGAGCAGCAGGCCACCCAGTGAGTAGACGAACCAGGTGCGTGCCGTCCACACAACGAACGTTCTACTGCTGGTATTGACGGCTAGTAGTGCGTCTTCGTCAGAGTCGCTAAGTCCAGACGGTTGTGCAACCACCCTCACATCACCCGTCAGTATCACACAAAGTATCACCTGGACGCCACACCACACGCACGCACACACACATACGTGTAATGCAGTCAAAGAGAGGACCGTGGTTTTTATGACATAACTGAGGACCGACTTTAGAGGACCTCTGGAGTGGGCTAGATTTCACTTCCAACCGAGGACC
>Ga0049105_1000200_pt1 | contig 16888 bp, 11 predicted proteins | sample WorMetvaBAHAMAS1_FD_61260 | JGI IMG/M metagenome (GOLD analysis project Ga0049105, IMG submission 61260) | Worm MetaG Olavius vacuus BAHAMAS.1 | ecosystem: Host-associated > Annelida > Digestive system > Unclassified | place: Germany: Marburg | collected 2013-04-09
CTCCTAAATTCAAGGCCTTGAAAGTACTTGAAAACAGGACAGGTGCTTGAAAGTCCTTGAATTTCATTCCACAGGTCCTTGAAAGTCCTTGAATTCACCAAGTCAAACTACACGATATCAGCAACTTCGTTAAACAACATTTGTATAGGACTGGAATGCATATGCTTTACTTACTTAGAAATCTGCCAGGTATTTTGCCTAACACAAGATTTACTAATATTTGTCATGTTTTGTTTTTGTCAACTAAAACTGTTCTGTAATCACAGAAATAAATATTAAATATTGCTGTAATACTGTCCATGCTGTACACTTTCATCAAGGAGTGGTCCTTGAACATGCAACTTCAGGGTCCTTGAAAGTCTTTGAAAAGTCCTTGAATTTTACCACCAAAATATAGTGGGAACCCTGAAAATGTCCATTTTTGGACATTTTGCTGCAGCAAATAGCTGAATCATACCTTCTTGCTCATGCATCGCTGAGTATGTTACCACAGCCCAGCGTTTTACTGTATTTTACAGACTTGCCGTTCACGTAATTCCCAGTTTAAGGTCTGGTTGCATTGGTGTCAGTCAGAATTTAAGTAACAATTAACTGTTAGTAGCTCATTCATGTGAGTACCTGGTTCTTAGTATTTTTTTCCATTTCGCCTTCTACCAAGTTACAACAAACCAGTTTTTCAGAATGTGACGGGTATTAGTTTTGTGTGAAAATCTGGAATTTTTTTTCGTTTTTGTTGTGTCAGTTCACGGTTCAGAGTAAGTACAAAATACTCAATGGAGACCACAGACATGCACACATTTGTTGCATTAAGTCATAGAGCATACTAATAGTGGTGAAAATGCAATTTAATCAGTCACTCGTTTGTACCAAATTGTCAGGTCCACTGTTACCCTTGGATTTCCCACTAGAATGAAGGTAAGAGGGAAGATTATCAGAAGTGTTCTGTGTTCGATTGTGTACTGAAGCTGTGCACAGTCATAAGCACACTTAGATGAGCAGTTCTTATTGGGTTTGTCACACTGGGCCCATTTCACTGTGCATAGATTTATTTGTGTTTCTCTGTGTGTATTTTGTGTATTTGTTTGATACTGCATAGTTGTTGTATTATTGTGAGCACGGTGCATGGGGTGGACCTGATGGGATTGAAGTCTAATCCTTAGGACCTATCTTGCTTCAGTGCTTTGACACTGTTGGTTGGGTCATTTGACCGGTAAAAACCCGTCCCCGATATGACCTATAATGTGTTTGGTGGGATGTTAAACCTTGCTCTGTCTATATGGACATGCCAAAATTTCCCCAGGGGAATCCCCAGTTAAGAACCGCTGCTGTAACTTAGGGCTGTGATGCTGAGAGTGTTTGTGTGAAATGTATAGGAGTGCTGCAGACGATGCGTTGGAAACTGCAATACGCATCCTAGAAGCTCTGCAGAAGGCTAGAGATGCACAGGCGATTGCTGAAGAAGCGATTACTAAAGCTCAGGGACAAATTACTGACATTGAAACATCACTAGACAATGTATGTGACCATCTGTTTCTGCCGTCTTAGATGTGTAGCTGACTGATAATTTTGTAATGACGATGATGTTGCTTACAATAGTGATGGTGATGATAGGAACAGTTGCTGATTTTACAACTTATTTTATTACTTAAAAGGTAAAAAAGGTAAATCCGAGCACTTGTATAGCACCTTGTATGGTATACAAACCACTGTAAAGCGCTCAGGCATGGATCACACAGTTTTACCTGCAATAAACACCATACCTGCCGTTTACTTGTTAAGTATTCATTTAAATTTATTTAAATTAAGTATTTATTTAAATTTTAACTTTTGTAACTCCTGGTTCAGTTATTGTGGCACGAGACCAAGCCTCACCCTTTCTGTCAGGCCGACAGGCACTGTTCTTGCCGGCTAATAGCAAACTGTCACTGCGAGCTGTGCTGCATTTTCTGTGTTAATTTAGTGTAAACTGTGCCCAGATGTGTTAGTGACAATATCGTGATGTTGTGGTCAGATTGAGACGATAACTACAACGGCTCGTGAGCAGACGACACACTCGCTGACACGCGTGCATGATCTGCGCGACCGCATTGCGCAGCTTAAGTTGAAGTTCACGGAGAACGAGATCAAGGTGAATCAGGCTGCAGAGGCGGTGCGTGATGCTGACGCGCTCGCTTCACGCGCCGAACAGGTAATTCACCTGTGTATTGATAATAATGATTATTATTATTATATGGTTGTTGACGCACGTTGAGTCATTTACTGAGTGAAGAATCGCAAGTGCGGGGTCTGTCACGCATCAGCGGCGCTATGCCTGGTTATAGAGTTCCGTTTTTAGCAGTCGCTTGAATGACGTTAGATTGGATAGGTCTGAGATGACATGCTGTGGTAGGTCATTCTACTGTAGATGCGGCTTGCAGGGGTGCAACCATGGCTGAAAAGTTGGGGCCAAGGTTTGGGTCCCAACACCGGGGCACTTGCACCCCGCCCCTGGCCAAAGGCCGGGCTGGGTGTTGGGTGCGGAGGGGGTCACCCCCTCCCACTGTTAGGATCTGGGGGTATCATTTTTGAAAACTCAGTTGCTAAATCCTGCATTCTGGTGACTGCTTGCTGTGAAATTTCTTGCTTTTTTGAAAACTACGGCCAAGAAGTTGGGGGACCAATGCATTGTTGGTCCCTCCAACCTAAAAGTTGGTCCCCGGTCCCTGCGGTTGTTGTGCCTATGGCGGCTTGAGAAAACGAGTGATCAGTGAAGATGAGGTTGGTGCGGTTAGGATCTGGATCTGTCATAAGTTTCTGTTGCATGACGTTACGAAACATGGAACCTGATGATGTCAGTCGGATAGCTCGGGTTCATGCATATACAAACACAATGCCTTTCAAATAATACACATACACACCACTATTGTCAACAGTGGTCGCGCACACACTACTCAACACCGCACACACTGTTTTGTCTGACTGCGGCTACAATCCTGGCTGATGCCGCAGTCACCCCACCATCTTCAAAATGGCCCAAAATGTGTCGAGTAGGACGTTAAACCTTGCTCAATCCAATCCAGTCTTGCATGGTCAAAACCTTGTAAACAGTGACTGCGACGCTGTACTGTATTCGGTACTTGATCGGCAACCAACGTAAGTCGGCAATGATGAGAATAATGGGGTGAACCAGGTTGTGGAGGCAGTATGTGATGATAATGAGCTCACTTCACGGGCCGAACAGGTAAATCACCTGTGCATTAATAATAATAATGAGGTAACACTAATGAGCTAAAGGTGAACCAGGCTGCAGAGGCGGTGCATTATGCTGATGCACTGGCTTCACGGGCTGAACAGGTAAATCACACCTGTATTGCAGGTAACACAGCGGTGACAAACCTTTGTATTTACAGTCACTCCAGAATGACGAGATATGGACAAAGGAGTTAAGCTGTTTCTGGTTAACCTCGTCGAAAACTCACTGCCGCCGAACGTAAGTAAGTAAGTAAGAATATTTGTATACTGCGCAAAAAAAGCAACAGTAACTATGCGCTGGAGCCCTACACAAACCAAAGTGTCTTCAAAAGTCTCTTAAACTGTACAAGTGAGATATCTCTGTCACGTAATGCGACAGGCAGAGAGTTCCACAGACACGGTTCAGCAACAGAAAAACTCCTGTCTGCAAGATGCATTCGTGTTTTTTTTGTGGCATAAGTCAAGACATGCGTGATCCATCACTGACACTGACTTAGTTTTGTGCACCCTTGAAGATCGCGCTATCGCGAGATTATGATATATGATACACTGTCATAGCATCTCCATGAGAGTTACGGCTGTAAGGACTGCTGCGCAAACACTTGCTTACTGGAAAATCTCTCAATCTCTCCTCACATTCCCACCAAATATTTTCCATGAAAAATTAACCCATCAAATCCCCACCCGAAATACGGCAAGCGTTTTACCCCAGAAAAGTCACCAGCCATTCACCAAATATTTTTCCTGAGAAACCCCCCCAAAAAAAAAATATTCCCCTCGAAGGCCCTCAGACATTTCACACCAGAAAATCCCCCGAGACAGTCCCCTGCAGAAAATTCCTTTGATAAATTAACCAAATGTCAAAGCCAGCTAAGCAACAGAGGCTATGGTCTCTGTGTTACTGTAGATGGTATGTTCATCATATAAATTGCAATGGTAAAGCAGTATCATCACATCGTCACATACTGCCTGCGCAGCTTGGTTCACCCTTATTATCTCATCATTGCCGACTTACATTGGTTGCCGATCAACTACCGAATACAGTACAAGGTCGCAGTCATTGTTTACACGTAGCGCAGTAGAGGCGCTCTGCGTAATGCGCTATGCAAGTCAACAGTCATCATCATCATCATCATCGATGGTTGCAATCCTGGAAAGATGTTTGAAAAATTGATTTCTAGAAACCCGGCGGAAAGTCTTTGAAATATGCCGATGTACTGTTAAGAAACAGTTCATTTGCTCGTGCTGTTGACAGGATGCTGACGTGCTTTATCGCAAGCACCAGGACGTATCAGCTCAGCTGGAGGCTAAGTACAATGAGACTCGTCTCGCGCGTGAAAGAGCCGCCAACCTGAAAGAACGGGCGACCGACATGTACACCAGTACCAAGACGAAGGTCGACAGACTCACAGGTAAGGGCTTCACACAGCCACCAGGTTGGGTGGTCTGGATGACGATACTGCGGGAAGTCATAGTTTCCGTGGTGATCCGCGTAGCATCCGCAATTTCGTTCCGATTGTCCGCGTTACTCTGTGCGGCAGCGGTGATGTTGTGTCTATTTCACTTTGCTTTTCGACCGGCAAATGCAAACCCCGGGTTTACGGCACACCAGAAACCTGGGGATTTCACACCCAAAACTTAGCTTGTAATCCGGGTTTGACAGATTCTGTTTTCTTCCGCTGCACATTAAAAACAGTATTAGTTACGATGCACTAAGTTAGCGCAGATGGACAATTGAATTAACCACGGCTACTGTAGAATCGTCACGCAATTTAAGAACTGGAATACGATAGTCTGGCAGTGCCGAGGGTCCAAGACTGTTTATAGTTACTGGTCCGGGTGTTTTGTGCCGGTTTTTACAATAGGTCACTTCTATCATCAGCTGCTCAGTGTGTCAACCTTCATCATGATCAATATTCGTGCCAAATTTGCCAAGTTTTTAGCTTGAACCATTCGCGAGATATGGAGGGGGTCCCAAAATTTTAAAAGTAGGTCACGTGACCCCTCCCTAACCCCTTTGACCTACTTTTGAATTTTTGTCGTTAGTGCCCCTTGTGGTCAATATTCTTGCCAAATTTGAAGTTTCTAGCTTGAACCGTTCCCCAGATATGGAGGGCGTCCAAAAATTCTAAAAGTAGATCACTGCTTGGTGTTTCAACTTTGGGGCTTGATTGGTGCATGGGGTTAATAGCAGTCAGAGCCGTAAACCAAGGTTTGGTGAAAAGAGCGAGGTTTGGTGAAAGCCTTGGTTTGCCAAAAGCCGTGCAGGTTCAACTGCTTGCAGTACTTGCTCGTGGCATGTCTTTCAGAGGTACAGTTTTACGGTGCAGTTTTTCTGTCCATTTTGCAGGATTACAGTCACGCTGTCGCAATGTCCAAATCACTTGCTTAATCGGGTTCACGGTTCACTCTTTGTAAAGATTATGTGATGTGATGATTGGGGACTGGCAACCATTTTTATTGTTGCGTTGTGCCTTGTGAGAGCATACCGAGCTCCCCAGTTTCTCACTGGAGGGACAAGGGAGGACAAAGATGAGATTGAGAGGGGAGGAAAGTGCAGGGGATGGAGAAAGGGGTAGAGGGAAAGGGGTGTTCTACCCCTCAGCTTGCTCATCGTTATAGCGCAGAAAGTGAGTAAGTATTGACGAGTGTTTCTAAGATGCAAATAAGCAAATGGTCAAGATTTGCTGTAGTCTGTTGATTGTAAAAACACAGATGTGTTGTCGTAACTGTTCAAATTAATCGTAAAACGACATCAGTATTTGCTCACAATTTTCGGCAACATTTCGACAGCCGCCGTGGTCGAAACGTCGCGGAAAATTGCCGCGTAGATACTGCGATTTTAGGATTGATTTGAACGGGTAATGTTTCGTTTCGACCGATGAGCTTGTCGAGATGTTTTCAGTTGCCGTTTGAGCTGTCCGTAGCTGGTATTCTGTTGTGAGATATTAGATAGCTTTACGTGTTAAATTGTTTGCTCTATGTGCAGGGTTCCCACGCATCCTTGAAAGACCTTGAAAGTACTTGAATTTTTTATTCCTAAATTCAAGGCCTTGAAAGTACTTGAAAACAGGATAGGTGCATAAAAGTCCTTGAATTTCATTCCACAGGTCCTTAAAGTCCTTGAATTCTGCAAGTCATACTGCGCGATATCAGCAACTTCGTTAAACAAGATTTGCTAATAATTGTCATGTTTTGTTTCTATCAACTAAAACTGTCCCGTGATCACAGAAATATATATTAAATATTGCTGTAATACTGTCCATGCTGTAAACTTCCGTTGAGAATTGGTCCTTGAAAATGCAACTTTGGGGTCCTTGAAAGTCCTTGAATTTTGATATCAAAGTATAGTGGGAACCACAGATCTGTATATATTTATCCAGATGCTGTACCTCCTATTCACGCCGAATCATATCATGTAGCCATGGATAAGCCCCCCACCAAAGATGGCAACAAGTTTTGGTCTATTTTTAGCGACAATCTACAACCAATCGCAACTCGCAGAAAGAAAGCACGTAGCACACTATTGGTCGATAAATACTGCGGCAATGGCTGTTCCATTAAGCGCACACCCCTCTCCGTTAGTTATTACAACAAAATTAGCAGCGGCCATATTTGGGGGGGTTGTACAGAGGAGGTGTTCTGCCGGCCCAGTACTGCCCCTGTGGTGGGAACCCTGTTTGTGGTACTACTACTACTGCTGCTGATGATGATAATTCTCACGATGATGATGATGATGATGGCGCTGTCCACTCAGAATGGGAGCATCAGTTTACAATCAAGGAAACACAGCTGACGCAGACCTCGCGGCGAGTTCTCGAACTTCATGACGTCATGATCCAACTGGTCATTGCAATCCGCGATGAGGCGAACCGCCTCCGAACGTGCGGAACAGCATAGTTCTCCGACTCAGAACGCGTCCACTTACCACTGTACGAGAACGCACCCACTCGGTTTCATCTTGTGCTGCAGGCTGTGCAATCCTTCACCCGGCATTGCTTCACAGTTTTTGCCAGTTTCCCCATCTTTTGTAACAAATTAATTTAACCTTGCAGTTTGAATTTCTAATTCGAGGTACCGGTAGTTTTAATTTAATTATTGTTTGAACTTAGATAGAAAATAAGTTGCATATCTTTATTTTAACGTGAAGACTGAAGAAGTATGACACTAACCTAAAGTAACTAGCTAATAATCAGCTAAGTGATTTGTTAATCAGGTTAAACTTTGTTCAAACTTAAATTATCAAAAGTTGCATAGCGTGAAGAACTAAAGTTGGTAATGCAAATATTTAGCTAATGTGCCCTCATTAATTAAAAGAATACTGTTGAAGATTTTAAAATTTCAAAATGTGATCATCATTTTAGTCGTTTTTTTTCGATCTGCAGTTGTTGACAAATAGATGCTTTGCTAGTAATTGAGGAAAAAAACAGTTATACAGTACATAAATTAACATTAATTAACATAATTAAACTGCTTTGAGGAAACTGGCACTGTTGCCTTAACATTGCTGATGGAATGAGCTGACATAGTTTGGCTGCAGAGTGACGGTTTAACGGAATGTTTTCGTCACGTTAATTTTTTCATATTTTGCTGTGAGAGTTCGAACTGTTGCTGTGGGTAGTTTTTTTTAAAGCTCAGCTCGCTAATATTATAGCCAGTCAGATCTATCGGTACACATATCTGTGTGTGTGTCTGTGTGTTAACCCGGGTGGCACAAATCATAACTGCTGCAGGTGGAGACTGGTAATCTTGCGTGCACAGACCTGCTGACAGACTCTGATCACTGACCAAAAATAGATCAGTCGGACCTAGTTTGCTGGGTTTATTGGTCATCCTGCTTATATAGCTGGTCTGCCAGCTGACGGTCACAGCCATGGGCTGCTTTTTAGATAGATAGATATATTTATTTATATAACGCCTATAAGTCGAAAGAGTCACTAGGCGCTTCAGTCGCCAAAGAGATGTGTTTTCGAAGATCGTCTAAAGGAATTGAAGGAAAGTCCGGGCTGCCGCAGTCCGGATGGAAGATCGTTCCACAGTCGAGGACCGGCTGCCGAGGAACTCCTGTCGCCAAGTTTGTTGTGTGTTCGTGGCACAAGCAGCTTCCGGATGTCGTTGGAATGAGACCTCGGCGGACGACGACCAGACAGAAGATGACAGTCATCCGCAAAATACGCGGGAGCTCCGAAGATGTTGCCTGTCCTAGTTTAACCACTGTTTGAGTGTGTGTAGCGTAACTTGTGAACAGTTTCCGACTCTACCCGACTGTGCAATGAATTCTAACCAGAGAAACCTCAGGAATGAGCACAGTAAACAAGACGGAGCTGATGCTATTCTCTAGGCAGTAAACAGTTAATTAAGTGAAAGAGTTATTTCTCTGGTGAACTTGGTACCATCTTAGCCACGTTATTTCCTAGCACAGATATGTACGAAGTACCAGATGCCGTACTTCCTATTCACTCTGTATCATCTCATGTAGCCACCGATAAGGACCCCTCCAAGTTGCGGTCTATTTTTAGTGACAATCTACAGCCAATCGCAACTCGCGGAAAGATAGGACGTGGCACGCTATTGGTCAATATCGGCTGTTCCAGTGAGTGCGCACCCCCTTCCGTTAGTTATTACAATGAAATTAGCAGCGGCCATATATGGAGGGGCTGCTAACAACAAATATAAATATTCTATACAGTACTGCCCCTGTGTTTCCTAGTGCAGATTGTAAGATGGTATGCTGTTCATTTTCGCAGCAGATAAGTTCTTTAATTGGACTGATAACCTAATGCAGTGTTTTTTAACTTTCGTTTGAATGGATTACAGCTAACGTCGTAGCCGTGAATTAACATAGCAACGTCGGAACACAGCTAACAGAAATTAATACGCATTTTGGTCATTTAGTGTCATTCGTGTTGTTGTGACTCGGTAAATTTTAACTCTCGTTTAACCGGTATCTGTTTAGCGTAACATGTTAACTGAGAATAAGTTACTGTCATTTGCAGAGTGTGGTTTAAGTTAGCCGTTACTGTAACAAAAAAGAAATTCTTTAAACTGTATTAACACCACCACTTAACTTTGAAGTCGACGGATGAAATGTGTATTATTAGTATAGCTGTTATTATTATAGTAACTGAAAAAATAACAAACTGAAACATACGACAGTGTTGCGTAATTTGAAATTTCTCATTTTGGAGGCTGGTCTTTAAGGCAATCAGTTTCACTGGCACTGACAGCCAAAATGTAAGTAACAAAAGGAAAGGTGCATCACCAATACAAAACAGGTTTATCTGGGCATTGCGTTATGGCGGGGGTTGTCGTAGGGGGGTTTTGTCAGAGGAGTTTTGACTGGATCCTGTTGTTTTTCATTGTCATACAATTGGCACATGATGTGTCATGAATATGCTTTTAATATTGTTCGTCACCAAAATAACCACTCACTTTGTGACAGGAGGTGTAGCGTGGCAGCGTTAAACAAGCAACTTGCTGATACCTGCAGCTAGTGTCAGTATTTCGGTGAAATGGTCCGATTTTGACAGGCTGGGTGGTAACTGTTAACTGGAATTGACTGGAAAAGTGTTATTGTGAATGCTAACTGGACATCATTTATAACTGTAAATGAAAAATAATATTAATTGTAACTATAATTGCTGACTTAAACCACACACATCATTGCTAGTGACCTAGTATTTTGTTGTGTGATAGCGACATTTTTCGTTAGCAGTTTGAGATTTTAACATGTTGCATCTGGTAACCGGGCTGTAGTGGTTTTAACACTGTGACTGTCACCGTTTGGCAGCATATTTAATATACTCCGTTCAGCAATGTTTCTCGTAATATTTTTTGTTCTGTTGTTTTTCTGGAATTTGTAAAGCGTTAACTGTGTTAGTTTCATAAAAGCAGCTGCTTTAAATAGGACCTAACTCAAAACTGCAAAAAATTTCCGGATGTTGTTTGGGCTGGACCATTTTGCCAAACTTGTGTGAGACTCCCTCACCGTCGTTATGCCATGGAACATAAAACAGGTTACAACAGTGTTTCCCTGACTTATTTAACTGACGTGTTTTCCATAATCGGCACAGACTGACCTATTCCCTGTTTTAGTTTTATTGCCCAGACACACTTTATAACAGCCAACCAGCATTTTTGTGTAACGTTTTGGTTGAGCTCATAATATAACCAGTCAAAAGCTGTTTGTCTGTCTGTCTGTGTGTTAACCCTGATGGCGTCAAAACAGTGCTGCCACTGATCAAATGGAAATTAATAAACTATATAGCCGTGCCGCCAGCTGATGTTCATAGCCAATGGGCTGTCTTGTTTATCACAGGCTGCATGGTAGCGCCAGCACTGTGTTAACGGCGAGAGCCTGGAGATAGGAAAATGACAAAATTCGACCCCTCACAGATTCAGAACCCCTAAGCTGATTGCCAGAAAAATTGTTATGGGTGATCAGGTCCGCGAGACCCACTGTGCCAAATTTGGTGTAGATCAATTCACGCGGTCTTCGGGGGAGATATGCCCATTTTTCGACTATCGTTCTTTTTTTATTGTCAGTTAAAGTGTGAATAGTACGTGGCACAAGAAGCAAGAGCACGTCTGTTGTATTTGCTGAGTGAACCAGCACTATTACTGCATGAACCTTTCACCACAGCTACGCATTATCTCCTTGCAGTCACTCGTAGTTCTTAACAGTCGTACAAACCGTATGAAAGAAAAGGAAAATGCGAGGATTTGGCGTATAGTTTGAAGCCTTACGGAGTCAGCTTGTCTAACACTTGAATCAAAAATAAAAAGCTAAAAATGAGAAAGCAAAACGAAAAGACCGATGAGCTTTCTGATGAAGTCAAAAAAATAAGGTGTTCAGAAATGTCAGCTATAGACGTGTGTTGTCGCAATACCTTAATCGAAAATGCCAGAAAAACTGACATTTTCTTGTACACGGGGTCTGAAAATCGATACTCTTTCTAAACTTCAGAAAATGCCAATAGCTATGAATGATCCCTTATAGTTTACTGCATTTATTGTTTATTTTTGAATATTTTTGCATTTTAATTTTCAGTTTGAATTAATTTTGTACGGCCTTCATATCGCAGTATGGTCCTTTGCTTCCAGCTGAGCTTGTTTGTTTCTTTCATTTGCATTTTGTTACTTATAATATGCTGCTATTTGACGGCATATTATAAACATTGTTAATATTATATTGGTAATATTATACTTTTAATCCGTTTATGTTCAGTGGAGTGTTATCTCGCTAATTCGGTGGAATATGATTCACTCATATTCTGTGCATACAGGGTGTGACTGAAAATATGGCCCTGACAAAAGCTGCAACTTCTTATCAATTACTTTTCAGTATCTCTGCGAAACTTTTTGCCGATTGTTTGCAAAAAAATGTTTGCAAGAAATTGCAGTTTTCGTAATGGTACTTTTTTGGATGCACCGTTTATGTTTACTGTTTTTTTCCTACCGACCAACTAATTGTTTGCATTGCCTGTACAGTTGGTTCTGAGTTTGAGCAAAATCAGCCCATTTGTTTTAAGCATGCTAATCTGTCCTATGCTTAGTTGCAAATATGATCTATACTAAGTTGAATTAAATGATTAATTCTGCTATATATCTAGATGTGAGACGTGTATTCTGTGACTCACTAGTATTGATATTGTTATTATTTTTATCATTATTAACGTTAGCGTTGCCATCGTCATAATCATTATTTTATAAAAGTAAGTTAATAGGTGCAACTAGACAGATAAAAAAGACCAGAATTTGGGAGAACTATGATCATAGCTTTTGTCTTTTGTTTTATCAGTTATTCTGAATCACTGTGATTGTCAGCCTGCACAGCGGAAACATCCACATGGTTGACCATGGCATTTATGGATTCGATAGATAAAATCGGACGTTGGACTTTGTTCCGACTCGGCTTGGGATGTAGCTTTTGGCTGAACCAGGTGGAGGCCGCCACCACCCATCGCTGGTCATGCGGATTACATGATTTAATTTGTTATCTTTGAATTTAATTTAATGTAATTTAAAGTCATTTTGAGCCGTGCGGCTGGTTTGTCGGTTATTCCGAGTTATCACGGTTTAATTTATAGAGTCGTTTAATTTGAGTTGATTAGAGTGGTTGTGTTATGTGTGTGTCAGCTATGGAGGCGAATTTCCGTCAGAGCGAGTTCCGACTGTCGGACCTCTCTCGACAGCTCGACTCCTATCTGATCGACATCACCAACTACTTGCGAGACATTCGACAAGTCGCCCAGTTTCACAACACCTGCTCCGACTGACCGCATTCTCTCTCTCTCTCTCTCTCATAGCCTTCTGTCTCTCTTACTGAGCCAGAGCTGATAGTTAAGTCATTTTTTTGATTACTCGCATAGTCCATTGGCCTACTCAGAGATGCGACAAGTCACATATTTGCCCAGACCACCCACGTTGCGCTACCCCCAAAGTTGTCATGTGGGGTGGGGTCCGGACATAGTCAACCATGCCGGGTTTCATCAAAATCGGTTCAGGGGTTTTGGCTCCCTGAGGGGTCAAAATCTGCCATTCCTATGCTTAGCGCTATGGCTTATATAACAGGTTAGGGCTACCGCCCAACCCGTGATTACCCACATAATTCATTGACCTATAACCCACTGATGTATTATCCAACACTATGCATAGCCAGAATTTCTATGGGGAGCACTAAATAGACCAGTTGTTTAATTTATGCAGAGCATGCGCAGACAGTTCTTTGCCAGTTTCTGGCACACATACTAAATTAGATATTTTATGTCATATGGCACATCTAATCTGATCTGTCTGCCGAAAGTGTTTTATCCATGAAATGTTCATTTTCATGGATATGATGGAAACTGTTTTGTATGTGCACAGATACAAGTGGAGTAATTTAGATGTAAGCGACATTTGGGTTTTTGAGTGATGTTCTTGCCACCGTTGCTATGGCATGTTATTTAAATCTCTCTCTGATGGGTCAACTTATGGTCCGAGGATGCTGCAAGGTTAAAAAATTTGAGGGTTCCAAAATTGGTCACACTACATCAAATTCATTTAATTCTATTAAAATTAGCCGGTTACAGTACATATGCCCAACATTTTAGGAGTTTCGTCAACCCCACAGAACCATTATACCATTATTACTGAACCATTAATAATAATAATAATTATTATTATACCGGGGCCTATGATTGGATAATAAGTCCATGACCCTTGTGACCGATCCCATGACCGACTCTCAGCTCTGGACTGATAATCCCATCTCACCATTACACCGTTAAATAGGCATGTCAGTTATATGCTGCATTTTTTTAAATATGCGGATTGTAACAAGATGAAATATGCTGCAAAAATATGCGGAATCGGGCAACGAAAAAGACGCAAAGAATATTTAAAACTTTCAAAGAATATTCAAGCCGTCGAAAGTGACGGTTTGTGCGGAAAAATATGCGACGTGCACACTTTCAGAAAATGTGTGAAATATTTGTCGTGACCGCACATACGCTTCAAACCGACAGGCCTAATTGAAACTTGCTGCTGTCCGTACTCTGTCAAGAACAGTGTCTGAGCCACTAAGCTTTTGGCATGTGTGGCACTGTCATAGTAATGATGCACGGAAGAGGTATTATGGCACATCCATGAAATTATTGCAAGGAATTTTTTGTCGAAAAATGTTTGTACTTATGCATATCAGTTCAGCCTACGGCGGCTACAATCGTGGCTGATACCACAGTCACCCCACCATCTTCGAAATGACCTAAAATGTGTCGAGTGGGACGTTAAACCTTGCTCAATCCAGTCCAATTCACCTACTGGACATGATTTGGTGCTTTTGTGACTGTTTAGGCCATTAGAACAGCGCGATATAAATTTACCCACTTACTTACTTACTTATTGCAATAATAGCTGGATTGGCGATCATCCGAAAAAATTTCAACGGCAGCTTTCTCTGTTTATTTGTGTAAGCCGGCGGTACCACAAAGTTGTTGGAAATTTGTGATCGTCGAAGATAGTAAGACAATTTATACAAGGTGCCTAAAAACAAAACTGACTAAGCGTTGCAGCCTTGATCAAACCAATGTGCCTTCATCGGACGCCTTACCGGTAAGCAGTGTATAGTTATCCCAAACACAACGAAGCTGGCGGCGTGTTCCACATTAAAGGACCGGCAACAGCAAACGACCTGTCACCCTGACGAGTCTTGATAGTGTTTTGCCCTATCTGGGGTAAATCCTTGAAGATGCTGGTAGGAGATTTCAATGCCGTTGTGTTGTGGTAACTGCTTGAGTCCAGGCTGTTGAAATATGAAATGAAAGTGCAGTGATTTAAAGTGCATTCGAAAACCGACCAGGAGCCAGATCTCTTTTTCCCCAGGGCTGTAGAAATTGATTTTAAAAACCTAGTTTTTTTAGATTTGCTTAATGACTAGATTTGGATTATGTCATGTTGCTCGAGGCCTTGTGTCGCTGCATCCGGAACCTGCAGGCTGCAGTGCACATTTCTGTCTCCAGATCTCTTTTCCCCGTGGCTGTAGAAATGGATTTTAAACACCTAGTTTTTTCAGGTTTCTCGAAAACCTAAAACCGTCAAAAATTCAGATGTTCGACTCATAGACAGCAGAAAATTAACGGTTGTGTTTGTGGCTAATTAGAATATGCTATAGTCTGCACATGGCTATAAAACAACGTGGCAGGGAGAAGGGTGCGTGGGATATTTTTCATGAATTTCTTGCTCCTGATTTTCTGTCAGGTCCTCGTACATTAAAACCTAAAAAACTAAAAATCTCAAACCTTTTGTTCTAAAAATCCTAGGCTTCTCCAGCCCTGCTTTTCCAGGTCTTGTTTGGTCGCCCTCTTCCTCTATGGCTTTGCAGTATCCACTGAAGTGCTTGCTTGGCAATGCTCTCAAGCCATTTCCCACACTGGCTGTGGCCAGTTTTTTACAGCTTTTTATAATTTTTGGTGCCCCTTGTATTTATTCCATAATACCTCGTCTTCAGAATGCTTCAGCACTGCCTTACTGAATGTCGGCTACACTCGGACGTTAGCCCGATATGCATATGCACTAACTTAGTCGGCAGCAGCGTCTGTGTACTGTGCATATTAATTAACTGTGTTGCATATTAATTACGTGTTGCGTACGATTAACTAAGTGTTGTGTTGCGCATTTATGCCGCGTTTCGTCCATAGAGCATTGTAGATTGCTTGTGTGTCAAGGTGTTTAGCCGGACTTGACATTTTTAGCCATGTGTAGCGGAGACTTTAGTAATGTTATCGGTGCCTCATCGAACTCAGCGACCGCTCCTGTGATTTGCACAGTCGCGATTTCTATTTATAGACATTGTCTGGATTTTAGACTCTGTGCAGTTTGAAACTGTTGATGAACGTAGTTTCTATGGTGCTGTCGGCCTAGACGTGGGATAAGAAGTGTAGTTAGAGTGAGATGAGTCTTGAAACTATTAAACTATTTGTTCATAAACTGTACGGCTCGTTTTAGCTCAGCTGGATCATGGATGAACTTATAGTATAAAAGCTGTTTGTTTGTCTCTGTGTGTGTGTGTGTATGTGTTAACCAGGGCGGTGTTTTTCCCATTATTTCATATCGAGGGGAAGGTAAGAAAGAACCAGGGGGTGTCCCCTCCCTGCCCTTCCCCTTTCTTTCCCCTCCCGTTCCTTTCCCCACTCCCTCCCATTTCCCACCCTTCCCCTTCCCGTCCCCTTTCCCCTCTCATTCATCACCGCTTCCTTCACTCCCTTAGAAGTAAGCCCCTTAAATCCAGCTAGGGGTTCTGGGGAACGCTGTAAGCTCGCCCACCGCGGTCTGCGGTGGTCCCCCATCCAAAGTTGAATTTGGTGCATTTAACCTTAAAATCTGACGTCTGGTGACAACCGATTTGATGATTTTCCTGGGAATCAAGTGACCAAATTTCATGCAGAATTTCCAAATTTAATGCAGACTTTACTGATTTACTGACAGCTGGGGTGTAGTCCCAAAAGGGGAGTGTTAGGTTTGCGAAAATATCACTGAACCAGTGTGAGCCAACATGAGCGCCCACATTATTTTATATTTTTTCCAGGGGTAGGCCAACTAGGAGTCTAATATTGTTGGACGATCCCTGAAAGTGGATTTAGTCCCCCAGTTAAGTTACATAGGCATAGCAAGGGCCCAGAGGGGTGCAGGTGTCCAGGAGAAGAATAGTCTACGAAGCAAATGTGCTTCAGCATCCTACTGTTACACACAATTATGCATAAAAAATACACTAGAATATATCATTTCTAGACGAAAGAAATAAAAAATATGCCTCCCCTTCATATGCTAAACCTCATAATAACGCCACGCCTACAATTCAGGGCTGTAGAAAGGGGTTGCAAAGAACCTAGGTTTTTACCGCGCTGCATGTAATGCAGACGCGGTCTAGCGATGAGAATTCTGTCGGTCCGTCCGTCTGTCTGTCTGTCTGTCCGTCCGTCTGTCACACGCGTGAATTGTGACGAAACGGAAAAAGATCTGTCCAGATTTATACACCATACAAAAGAACATTTATCCCAGTTTTCTGAGAAGAAGAATGGCTGGTTGGGGGCGACCCCTTCTACCTGAAATTTAGGGTCAACCGACCCCCATTGGAGCGAAATCGCCGATTGCCAACCAATAATCGCTCGTAGCGCCT
>Ga0049105_1000201_pt1 | contig 16886 bp, 10 predicted proteins | sample WorMetvaBAHAMAS1_FD_61260 | JGI IMG/M metagenome (GOLD analysis project Ga0049105, IMG submission 61260) | Worm MetaG Olavius vacuus BAHAMAS.1 | ecosystem: Host-associated > Annelida > Digestive system > Unclassified | place: Germany: Marburg | collected 2013-04-09
GGCTGTTCCAGTAAGCGCGCACCCCCCTCCGTTAGTTATTACAACGAAATTAGCAGCGGCCATATTGGTAGTTGCTGTTGTTAGTACTGTATAAATATTCTATTCAGTACTGCCCCTGTGCTCCCACGCACCCAACTGTACCGCTGCTATGGTTAGCGTGTGCAAAAAATGTTCGACATAAGTAGGTATTATGAAGGGTGAATATAGAACTAGGTCTGGCGACGCATTGGGCATGTGTCACAGACTATGTGGTTTATCCACCGACAGGCTCAAGGCCCATGTAAGGGAGATGAGCACCCCGCCTAAGCTCACCATTGGGCATTGCCCTACTTTACCTTTACCTTTACCTTGAATACCTGATTGTTTGACATAACTGTATGTAGCAGTAGGCTGGAGCTATACTTCTCAGATCAAATGACCTGATCTCTTGACAAAGAATCATGCTAACTGTAAAAGTAAATGTAATTTTCAATTACAACTATCCGCAGTACAATTACAATTTTTAGGTGAAAAAAATCAGAACTACAATTAACAGACTTCTGCCATGCAATTACTTATACTTACACCGGCTTGTGTGGTAATCAGTTACCTAATTAAGTACAGTAAAAGTTTCAACTCAAGTTTCAGTGGTACAAAATTTGACAAAAGCCGGTATGATACGATGATGATGATGATGTGCAGTAATTTTACATGCATTCAAAAGCTGTATAACCGAACATTTTACAACTTCTCCTTCCCCCGTCTCAGCTGTTTCAGAGAACTACTCACTTCAACCTTGAGCACACGACTGACTTCTACCTGATCGAGGAACTCACTTAACTGACTGTAACGTTATTATCTATTCTCTACTTCATGAAATGTATTGATACAGTATTCTCGTATATTTTGTATTTTATTTAAGCACTGGACTACATGTTAATGTGTGCAACTGCGTTCTGTCAGTTGTTTTAATAAACATATATATATATATATATAGAAGCCAGATGGACACGACAGCAAAATGACAAGCTAAGCAACAAAAAATAAAACAAAAATCGTAGAGCAGAGTAAAACTGAGTATGCAAACTGCTGGGAGAGGGGTCTGAGAGGGGCAGCGAGATCTGATTTGCTGGTATAATCACCCTCTCTGCGGCTGATTATCTTCTGCATCAAATTGAACAGAATACGATGGTCATTTATTGCCGCAAACAGTTATAACAGTTATCAAATATGGAAGACATCTAAGCTGGTGCATCATCTACACCGGTGCTCGGCACGGCACTGTTACTGTCAGCAGTGGTGACGGCTTCTGTGGCGTCAGTCGTTGGTGGTGCGGTCGAGGCCACAGTATCACATCCACCATCTGAACTTACTGGCTGCTCCACAATGGTCTGTCCATTCTGAGTGTCTGGAGACGTCGGGGATTGCGTCGGGGATTGTGTGGATGAAGGAGACAAAGACGTATGCGACGTAAGTTGGTTGAGAGGCATTACGAGGCACAGAGGCACCGGCACCGTCTGTGCAGCGTCAACCATCGCATCATCCTCAGCCGTTTCCAGTTCCAACTTGTGCGTCAGTTCGGCGAGTTTCTTTGCCTTGCGGACCTCATTCTGGTGGATCACGGTGTAGAGGTGCTCGGTGAGAAGATCTTTCGCTTCGGACTTGTTGTGCAGATCGGTCTTTGCCTCTATGAACTCGCGCTCGGCTCGATCGTAGCGCTTCCTGCAAAGGTAACAAACGATTTTCATAAATCTTTTATTTCAATGCACAATCCTATCCATTAGCCGTTGAATATCGTTGTACACCGTGGTTTCCAAAAAAGTGATGTCAAACATTTTGCAATAACTTCATCAACTGCTAAACGATTTTGAAAATTCTTTTACTGCTGGAAACAGCAATGAATCATCTATAATGTAAATATAATATTTCTCGCCATTTCTTAAAAACCTCGTTGCACTACCGTGTGAAACGTAAAAGTTTAAAAATGTGTAACTGCACAACCAACTGTTGATGACAATGCTGTGCCGAACTTCTATGATGACTCTGTGAATTGTTGACCGATTTGAAAAACACATTCTACGAATCTGGAACATTGCTTCACTGCTTCCATGACCGCTCACTCAATTAGCATATTGTCAGAGCTCAAAATCTTTGGCCCTCTCCATCAACTGCTCTATCAACTGCACTCTGTTGAAGGCCATGCCAAATGTCCAACAGTTCCTCATGTCATGAACTTAGGACTGGTACGCATGCTGCTGGAGAAGGCAGCAAGTAAGTAAAGTAATAGGTTTCTTCAAGCGTTTAAAGAATTTAAAGAAAAAAATGGTGGAGTTGACAGCTTTGTCATCAAGGACTGGTAGAGCAACTGCAGAATTTTTAAACTTTTACGTTTCACATGGTAGTACAATGAGGTTTTGAAGAGGCGGCAAAAATATTTTATTTATTTTGCAGATAATTCATTGCCATTTCCAACAGTAAAAGAATTTTCGAAATCGGCAGACAGCTGACGAAGTTATTGCAAAAAGTTCGACACCACATTTTTTAAAACACAGTGTATCATGTGTCACATGCCATATGACGTTAGCCAGTTGAGACAGCCTCGTCAAAAGCATGTATAACCACAAACTGTCGTGGAACTTGGTCTGTTGATGGTCACTGCTCAACGGCTGTACTGGTAAGTGTGTTAGACTAAGCCGACTCCAGGTCGATTTTCAAATGCACTTAAAATCACTGCACTTTCATTTATTCATTCATTCACTGACAACGTAAGACATCATTCAGACTTCTCCGCAAGCATATATCACACTGTCTGATAAGCCCCATCATTTGAGGGAGAGAACGCAGTGGTCTTGCACTATGCAAATTATTGTACACAGACTACTGGCGTTGCAGAGATCAAAGCTTGGGAATCGGACAGAGGGGTCTACTAGGCACAGATGCAAAGTCCTTATTTTCTGTGAGACCCCCTCTCCGACTCCGGGGTTAAAACATTTACGACTCCGGACTTCCAGTCATGCCTAATGATCAGCATACCAGTGCCAGCAACTGATTATACTGCAAGAGAGCTCACAGTCATCACAGTTCGTAAGAGTTAATTTATCAGCAGGTCTTCGTTCACAAACATCACATCACCAAGGTAGTTTATGAGAGTTATGGCAGTGTTGAATACCGCTGAAGACATTTCTGTGCCCAAGAGGACTGTGCTTGGCACTTGGCACACATTATTTTGTAGTCACCGGTGCTGCCATCAAACTTTCGCTCGGTGACCGTCTCTGTGCAGAATTTCGCCAGATGCTAAAACGTAGCTGTTTAAAATGCCGTGAGCGCATCTGAGGACTAATTATTTTGTGCTACAGAAATGTATGCATTAATATTATTATTGTTGGTAATGTACGGTGTTTTGTAAGGAGGTATGGCTTCTTGTATCGGGCGGAATGTTCTTACTTATAGCAGACATTATCAGTTACCAGCTGGCTAGTTACTGAATGATCATTGCACAGCCAGCAAAATTGACGAAATATGTAAAAGCCGGGTACCAGTAGAATTTTATAATAAGGTCCCACTCCTCATGATGATGATAATGATTAAGAAAAATATCGTCTATGTTCCATTTGTGTTTTAAAATAGGAACGATATAAATGTGTGTATCTCTGCTGTCTGTTCTGATCGTTATTAAACTGTGTTTTTTTTCTTTTTTTTGCATTGTGTTTTAGTGTATTTGTTTACCTTTTTATTGTCATGTCATGTTTGCTACCTTTTTTGTGTGCACTTTGTGTACGATTCTTATACTAATAATAATTACTATTTCTGTTGCAGTGCCAAGGTGCATTTAGTGCACCGAAAAATGTGAACAGCCCTGTTTATCATGGGTCAGGCTTTATTCTCCAGCAATCTTAAACAAAACCTACAACAACTGCTAAATTATGAAATAACACGCTAACTGGTATCGGCAATTATTACTAACGATATACATGTACATACTGCGCCTCAAGGAATTCTCGGCTGGCAACTTCAATCTTGTCGCGGATGACCGAAATATCGGAGTTGATCATCTGGTCGAGCCGATCCAACTCTTGTTTGATCAGGTTCAGTTTAGCAGACTCAGCTTTCGCTTTGTGCTGCCTGCAATAATCATTTTCTCTCATCTCTGATCACAGACTTACTTGTTACAGACTACAGCTGTTAATGATTAAGAAATTTAGATAGTTAACTCAACAAAAACAATTAATTAAGAGTCCAACATCCTATCATAGTGCCAACAAGTCACTCTTATCACATAAATAACGAAAAATAAACCTATATTTATTTAACCTAGTACACGCAAAAAAGAGAAGTCACTAATAGTTTTAGTAGCACAGCTCTGATATTCATAATATTTTATAAAAATAATATCTACAAGTTCACAATCTTAGCTGCTAAACTAATGATGATCACATGGAGAAAGACAATACTGAAGCTGCAAATATAACCAGACAAACAGTTACCAACTTACCTCTGCTTAATGGCATCACTCAGCATTTTCTTTTTCCTCGCGTTCAGTTCTTCGATCATTTTCTGGTGTTCTCGGAACTTGTCCAGACTTGCAAGTTCTTTCCTAAAAGCATAAAAATGAATCCATGTACCTGTTATTCATGTTACTGTCATTACACGAGTCTCATAAAAATGTGGGAGTTTAGTTTCAATGAACATTCTACCCAAACCCGACATTAACCAGTAAGTTCTGAGCTGTTTTAATGACACACGCTTGTCTCCAAAATGACCTATTGTGTGTCATGTTGGACATAAAACCCTAGATATGAACTTGACTTTAACCACACAAGTTGCCACGTATTTATAGTAAAGTGTTCCGTCTCATCTTACACTATCCAGTCAAACTGGAAACCAAACAAAAACAAAAAAAAACTGAAAACATTTACAGTTAGCTACTGACACACAGCTATTGCAAACAAGAAGCAATTAGCAACATCCAGTGCAACAATCATGTTCAGCTGTTCGCAATGCACTGTCAAGACCTCCAAAGATATTCTTACAAAGATCGAGCTTCAACAACCTCTGATTCTGAGTTAACAAAGATCTGTATATGTTGACATCTTAGCACTGACACCTCCGATGCACTAAATTAATCATTCTTGTCTGTGAACACACCCATGCAGTATTTTGACAACAGTCTAATTCTAATCAGTACATTTTTTAACAAACATAATAATGGTAATAATCACAATTATTCATCACATTTTCCATAAACCGACTTCTAGTACTGGTGAATAATGAACTGCAACATTAATTATTTAAATGCCTGTCAGTTCCGTTAACTCACTGATGCCTTATGATGTAGTTTTCATCGTGCAGCAGACATATATATCCTGAAATCATTAGTTTAGCTCTCAAATTTTAGCACACATCAGTGAAACTATATCGCTTATCAAAATGTTTCGGTATTGCAACAGGAACAGTGAAACACATACGTCAATATAGTCTGATCATCGAGACCGAAATTTGTATCTGCTGAGTTGTCAGCAGGAATGGCAGAATTAGAGTCGCTGTCTGGCGGCTTTGTTTCAATGTCAGTATTCGTAATAACAGCAGTGTCTGTGTTCTTGTTTGAAGTCTCCTTTAACTGTGGATCAGATGTTCCAGTACTACTAGAAGAAGCCGAGGTTCTTTCAGAAGTCGACAGGCGAGAAGACGAGCTTCTCGAGTCACTGGACTGTACTAGTCTTTGTTCAGGCTTTATTGGTTCAACACTATCGTGTACATGTCCTTCGTGAGACGAGGCCACCGGTCGTTTTGATCTAACGTTTCTCGGAACACTTTTTCTCGTTCGGTTTCCAGCCGGATGATTGGTCTCTGCTGCATCTAAAAATGAACAAACATGAAAAACTTACTAGACAAAACACAATATGCTTTAATATTACACAGAGCAGAAATGCGGGACATGCTGTCGACATGCACGTTTCTCTTCATTAACTACGAAGATGTCCACAGTAGTTCCCCACTGTCATCTAGTTCACTGTCTCGCATCTACCTGCTCTTCCTAACATGGCATCACTTCTATCCAAATTCCTGTGCATACTGATGTCTACAAATGGTCTTTTTTCCACTTACCACTTGTGACGGGAATCGTCTTCCTCCATCACTACACTTCAAACCATCAGTCATAGTCAATGACCTCACTATCCACTCCAGCACTAACAGTTCTTGCACAATGCCTTACTGAAGAACTGAAGATGGCAAATCTTCCGAATCGGTACAGTGCACTATGCTCAAGGCCTGTGACGCATGCGCAGACATGGGCCAGTTATAGCACACTGTACCGATTCGGAAGACTTTCCCTGAAGATTATTGAGCAGCAATGTGGATCAAGTGCTATGGTCACAAATTATAAAAAGACTATGCATTGTACAAACAGGAAAGAATATCAGTAAGTCAAGTATAAACAGTTCTGTCATCAAGAAATCATGTATCCTTGTAAATTCACAGACACACTGACAAGTTGTCACCGATAAGATACTTTATTATGTAGTCATATGACTGAACATCTACAGACCATAGTGGGCAGATAACTGCTTCTCTTGCAACAATGCGCACTGTAACTTGCGTCAAATGCCTCAGAGATAAAGCTGACATGATCACTGTGACGACTTTGCATTCAAAACGTCTACGAGACAAGAAAAGTTTTCGTGCATTTTGAGATGTGCATATTACCACCAAAAGATTTATACTCAGCTCATGCTTTCAGATATAGCTATTTGGAGAAAAATGTAATTCGTTCTCGACCCTCTGGCTTTACCCAGCAGGCGGCATACAACTCTGCCAGGGAAATGACCCGTTTAGAAGTTTCTCAATGTTGGTAGGTGTGCTAATGACTTTCTCAGTAAGAATGTAATACCAGAACTGAATGACTTTTTGAGACGGCGCAGATCCTCGTCTGTAAATCCACTCCACTCCATTGTAACCCAATTCACTATTTATTTAATATCTCCAAAGCAACTTCATGCAAATGACGTAACACGTAAACATCGACACGCCCAGTATGGACCACACCCATTTAAGGGTGCATCAACACGTCAACAACTATTTCATTGCTGTAGTGTTGTGCGATACTCACGAAACCTCGATACTTATCGTCGATACCTACGCGACGATACTACCGCGGTATATCGTAGCAGTACAAAATATCGTGAAACGGCACAAGTATCGCGCGTATCGTCGATACCGTGCAGCTCGTATCACTTAGCATTTAGCAACGTGTACACTACAAGCCTGTTATGCAAACGAATAGTTTAATGAAAAGTCGCAGAAAATCACAGTACAACAATGAGTGCGTGACATCAACAAGTACAGTCCTGTATATTTTTGCATTCGCCCAGCACTACACTCACAAAACTGTGCATCTCTAAATCTGACTGCGTTCTTTTATTGCTTGACACAATTTCTGCTGCTCATATTGATTATGTATCGAGTTGTGGAATTTCTTTGATGCCTGGGGTGTATCAAGTTGTGGAACTTGGGCGGGGCAACGGCCGCCACTCTGGTCGTCACAGGCGTAATCAGTGTAGGCTACATAGCAACAGCGGCGATGAGCTGAGTCCAGACACCCCGAAAACATACTTATGTTGCAATCTTTATGAAACCTACTCACAGTATTCTACATGCATGTCTGTCTAAAAATTAACTCAAATTTCAGCAGAAGACAGGATGCGTTCGTTACAGTACAAGAACGATTTAGCGGTGCCCACTGACGCCCACTAATTAACGCTGAAATTGGTCCGTCGTATGCACACTGCACAGCGGCGTACGGCGACATCAAATAATCCCACAACTTGCACACTCCCTAGTGACGTAATATTCGACAACTTGATACACCACCGTACTGATAGTAATACGCAAAACTATGCAATCTACACAACGCAGTGCACTGCACAACGTCACAGACATGTCACGATGCGCATACACACGATTCTAATGACTGCTACAGTCTGCGAGTACTACTACTGAAAGTCTGCTGTCAGACTGGTGAATTCCGAACAACATTGAAATTGCACTGCGCAATGCGCATTTCCGGTATCGAAGTAGTAGTAAAGTATCGCGATACCCGAGACGGTATCGTTATCGTCGCTCCAATTTCAGGTATCGCACAACACTACATTGCTGTAAAATACGACAGGTTGTAATGTCGATGGTACCTAATAAGATGTAAATATTCTTTCCTTGTGTGTCTTGTTTTGTGTAGGGACGGAAATGGTAAGTTTGATATATTTAATCAGTAGGAATCGTAACCGTATTTGCCGTTTTGTTGTGAAATTTACTGATATTGTGTTAACAGTAGTCATTGTTTCGGTGATAGCTTATTTTTTCGCCGTAACTTTGTATAGACAACTGACAGTATAGATAAGACCGGTGTATGTTTCAGTAACAATAATAAGTACGAATTTTTCTGTTATGATCCGTATTTTAAGACCCGTGCTGTATTATATGGTGTATTTTGTAATTTCTGCCTTCGTTTTAGCGCTCTGTGAATGCTATTGCCAACACCGGCCGACGTCCATGGAGACGTCCGTAGATGACGTCACGCAATTTCGGGGGTAAAATTGACCCCCTCCCCTCTGTCACACTTGGTCACAAATCTCGGATCCCCTACCGAAATTGCGTCACAAGCTTACTACCCCTCTCCTCTTTCATAAAGGCAGTGCCTGCAGAAACAAGTCTTGACTTCAGCTTCCTAAATCCTACATCAGCTGTGAACGTCACACGGCTCGCATTTGCTTTGACTCGGGAAAGTCTTCCGAATCGGTACAGTGCGCTATTAACTGGCCAATGTCTGCGCATGCGTCACAGGCCTTCAGCATAGCGCACTGTACCGAATAAGATTTGCCTTGACTCGTTGTGCAGTCATGCAGCCGGTTGCAGTATAGTCATCTCAGCAGCTATACGTGATCCCAGCGTATATACACCAGCAGTTGGGTGCTCCACCTGATCGCTCATTGGATGTCCATTGGAGACGGTCTGTAGAAACATTGCATCGGACTAATCTGACTAATCGGCCATAAATATTGAGTATATACGGACAAAAAGCAATGAAAAAATTATAAATCACATCTATTAACACAATGAAAAGCTAAAACTGCATAGAGGATTACTGGATTGGAAAAAATGTTACATGCCCATTAATGGTCAATCAGCCTATTAACCAATAGCGGCACGAATCGACCTGCCCAAGTGGCAACGACGTAGTTTTCAACTACAGGACTGCACGCACTGTTAACTGTACAGAAGTTCTCGGCTGCGTCTGATAAGGACAATTAGCGGTTGCGAACTTTCAAATTCTTTTCGCTAATGGGCCGACTGACCGGTAATCGGCGCCTAGGCCTGATAGCGTTTTGGGTCTTTTTAGTGCTGTATGCAGGACTCTAACTGAGCACCAAAGGCGCTCGTCGTAATATTTTTATACTTGTGCTTGTATGTGTTAATAGATGCGATTTATAATTTTTTCATTGCTTTTTGTCCGTGTATACTCAATATTCATGGCCGATTAGTCCGATGCAATGTTTTTACGGACCCCATTGGAGAGGATTGTAGCGTGCATCACATGATCATGCATGGGCGTAGCCGGGATTTCTGCTGTGGGGTGCACTCTGTTGTTGCCTGAAATGCTGATGTTTTATTTTGCTCATTGTATGAACATCATATTTAACTCGCTGCTCTCTGGGTCCGACCTGATGACATCCAAATCTGTACATTATCCATGAACATTTGCATACTATTTTTGATCCAGCCATGTTAGTCATTCACAAACAGTAAGAAGAGCAACAGCCCCAGCACGGAACCCTGAGGGACTCCACTCAGTACCTTTATTCAGTCGGAGAAGCTACCTCTTATTCCAACTTTCACTCGAATTGTCGCAGTGTTATAATATTATTGTGTTGTAAGTTGCAATACAGCTGCAGTGATGAGGGCAGTTATAAAATGGGAAAATGACAACATATAACGTGTAAAACATCTAGTTACAGTTTCAAGTGTTTTTATCAGGGAAAAGTCAAAACAAAAGACCTGCGTGGTAAGAAGAAAGATGAGCTGCTTAAGCAGCTTGAAGAACAGAAACAGGTTATTTTTTTACATTTTCTGTATATCAACTTTGAGCATTGCAATGCATGTAATTTTACTACCGGTACTGTGCTACTGTGTGTGAAAATGGCATACTGTGTATGCTATTTTCTGTCTGTACTAGTGCCAGTGTAGCGGTCTCACACTCTCACTGAAAGCAGACTGCACATGCCCGCACACTCTAGATGACCGCACACGATTACGCCTCTTGTTCAACTGCACGACCAGTTCCATGTCTCACGACTCGTGACTTGGGAAACCAAGGTTTTGGGTTAGAGTAACACTGATTGCATTAATTAATGACGAACAGTCTGAACGAAACGGCTGGGCATGTGAACAGACGCTCTAAATTTGTAATACAGCTTCAGTGATGAGTGTGGTTATAAAACGCGAAAAATGACGGATGCATAACGCATAAAACTAGTCAGTAAGTAGGGCTTGAATTAGAACGTTGGTTAATTTTAGGATTAGGGGTTATAAACGTTGTCGTGAATTATTGTAGCTGACAGCCTGACACATGATGTTAAATGATGCATCGTGGCTCAGTGTGTGTGACATTTGCAGATGTTATTATAATGGTTACTGGTACTCATTTTTACTATAATCAGCATAGAGATGATGGCAGCCACCAAAAGTAACAAAGATTTGCAACATTTTACCGTATAAGTCTGTGTGCTGATCCTAGCAGATGTAGTGAGATCTCCCAAGCTGAGTGGATCCTAGCATGTTCGTTTGCCACTGCCGTTAGTAACAGCCAGTACTCGATATTTTCTTGTGTGCGTGTAGAGTGAGCCAGAATTGCCAACATCCAATGCATGGAGCATCGACCCTGTTATTTGGCATAGGCCATATTAGTCTGGACGTAAACTGACGAAATTATTTATTTAAATTATTTGTAAACCAGTTAACGTAATGTGCCTGGTTGTGTGCAGGAATTGTCGCAGTTGCGAGTGGCAAAGGTGACTGGCGGAGCTGCTTCAAAGCTTTCAAAAATGTAAACATTCACCAATATTCTGTTTGCAAATTTATTGTTGTTGTTGTAAAATTCAGAGGTGTGCTAGTAATTGATAATACCCAGATGTAGGCATGTACCACTGTTAAATGTTAGATCAACATTGACCAATGACCATTCTGTCCAGTTTGTAGTCTTCTGTTTAATAGTTGCGGTATGTTCTGTTCTTGTGTGATGTGGACCTTACTATCAATATTACTGCGACAATTTTGAAGCATCTGTCATGGTCAGAAATGACAAATGTTATTTATCTATGTTTATGATCAAATGCAACCTTAGTAATGCTGATTTGGATCAGAAATTGGCTGCAGTTAAGTGGTCAGTTTGCCGATATTCTTGTAGTTTTTAATGGACTCCACACGTTCAGTCGCAAGTGATGATAATTGGCATTATTCTGACAAATGCAGTGATCGTAATTTGTTTAAGGATCGATAGGTCTGATGCGACTGCTGTGTTCACGTTAGATTAATTTAGCTATTTTAGAAAATAAAACTGGAATAACTTACTAAATGCAGGTATTGTATATACTGATTATTAGCTTGGTATCTTCACATTTTTAGGTACGACATGTAAGCAGTTTTCACCGGGTCTTTAAGAAGTCTGTCAAGTTGCACAAATTTGATGAAACATTGTCACGTTGGTGCTGTTTTTATATGTGCTCGAGAAAGATGCTGCCATTTTGATGTGTCGAGTAGTGTTATCCGATTTCTGATATTCAGTTTGGTGGTTGTTAGAACGACAGTTGGAACTGAATTTGTATTAGCCATTCATTAACAACCATGCTTATGGCCAGACATGTTTAATACAGCAGTTTTTAACTATTAGGCCGTGTGGCTAAACTACTGTGCATCATACGAAATACAGTAGAGCTACTAGTATACAAGTAGTTCAGTCATCAATCTACAGACTGAAAAATATTGCTGATTCGTATAGTCCCACCAGTTTTGCAGTTTATTGCTGATGGTAATAGTACCTCTGTACTGCTTATTCACATTCTGTTTAATTTCCTTTTGTGTGGATATGCATTACTGTAAAACCCTTAATTTTGGCCACCCTATTTTGGCGTTTGAGTCAATTTAATTATTTTGGACCCCGTAATTTTGGCGTTTTTGCTTCCTACTACACTGAAACGCTACTGTAGTCAAATTTTCGCAGCCTGTTATTTTCGCGAACTTGCCAAGCTCGCGAAATTCACGAAATAAAGGGCACGCGAAAAAAACAGGTTTTACAGTAATTAGAAATTGAGGTGAAAAGGTCAAAGGCCAGGGTCACAACAAGACCAGCTATGATAAAAAATTACCTGTTACCTGTTGAAACTTTCCAGCAATAGCATACTGGTGGACAGTTTACGATCATCGTTTAGTTCTGCTGCTGGTGTTCTACTGCATAATGTTATAAATCTTTGTGCTGATGTGCTCTGTTTCAGATTAAGTTGTTCATTGCGAATGAATTACTTGCAAATTTCAGTATGAATTGCCGTCACGAGCCCCTAGCAAGTGTTGTTTTTCTGGCAGAAAACATCGTACGAATTGTCAGTGTTCTGTTCGCTCTCAGTACTGGTACTTACATGTTCGATGTTTCTACTGTTTTTACTTAAATGCTGTTGTTGCATGCAGTCGCATGGTGAGGAAGTCGATAGCTCGCATTCTGACGGTCGTTAACCAAACGCAAAAGGAGAATCTCCGCAAGTTCTACCAGAAGCGTCGCCACGTACCGAAAGACCTGCGGCCGAAGAAGACCCGTGCGATGCGGCGAGCTCTCACGAAACACGAGTTGAGCATTCGGTCGGCGAAGGAGCTGAAGAAACAGCGCATCTTTCCGATGCGCAAGTTTGCCGTGAAAGCATAGACAGATCGTGCATTGAACAGACACTAGTTTATCTGATATGCTCCGTTTGAAATACGAGATGAAATGTCGAATAATTACTGCCACATTCTTGTCTGGTTTGTAAATTAGCTTAGACATATGTGTTTTTGGTTCTGCATTTACTGGTTTACTGGTGTGGATTAGTGATGGTTGCTGTATGATACTGATACAATGTAACGAATGGTCACATGTAACTGAAATAACACTCAAGTATCAAATGAGGCACTGCATGAATGCCACAGAACTTAACGATCCATTATCACTGTTGCCATATAATTAGGTAAATTCTTTTTCTACACGGCTTTTGTCTAGTTGCACAGATGAGTATGTGCACATGTACGACATTTCCACTTGCTGAGTAAGCAGTGATCATGTGAGTTAGGGTTAGGTTTAGGGTTCTCCTTACGTACTGCTCGTGTGCACCCTCACCATGCCTGTATATACATTCACGCAACATGCAAACACCATGGGGTAACCAAATAATTATGCTGTCTCCTTAGTTACAGCCTTGTATCGAGATAGAAGTGTCTGATGATAATTGTCATCACAGCCGACTGCACAACCATTCATTTATTTTTTTGTAAATTACACCAAGCAGTATAACTACAATTTGGTGCTGGCCAGAGGCAGTGATGCCATAAGTAGGGTTGAAAATTTCCAGAAATATTAGCAAAAGCCTTGAAATTATAGCGTCTTTTCATTCAAATTCGCTGATGTCACTGGGAGGCATGCTAAAAACAAGTCTTAACACAATGCATAAACTTAGCGTAAAGATCTGCAGAGTTGTTTTTTCAATTTCTGTTTCAAAGTCCAGCATTCCAAAGTGATGCTGTTAAGATAAGTGCGTTATTGACAAATTCTTTAACAAATTTCCGAACTCACAACCCTAGTCCTAAGTAAGGATGGGAAGGTTAACTGTGGGCCTCGTAAAAAGTACCGGCAGCCTACTCCTAGGTTTATGACTTGTGACGCCCGACTAGAAACCAGGATCAGCCTGGAGCCCTTTGCTCGGCCTATGGTAAGGCTACCTGTATGGTAGTGGGGCCACCTTTGCCTTTACTGAGCAAGTGATGAGAGGAACAAATGGAACACTTGATCACGTTTATTATGAAACACTTAAAAGATGGCAGGAATTGCCACCAAAAAGAAATGTGAACAATATACAACACTTGTAGTGCAAACTGACATTTCACATTTCAACTTCATAACGAAAGAAATGGCCACATACAGTGAAATACACAATGAGGTTGGAATGTAAGTTGACAACGATCAGCTATAGATACTGTTAAACATGCGAGCATCAAGTTTTCGCGATTTTAGTAGAATTGCGAAATTAAATACACGCAAATTTTTCAATTGCCCATCACCATAAGTTTATCTGCATAAAATATCAACACTTCTGTGATGAACACAACAACCACTGCACTGCTCTGCTGCCTTCTTGTCACTGTCTGCTGCACACAACAGCATGAACCAAGCTATGCAGAAAACTGAAATCTCAACCAGCAAGTGCAGATAGATAAGTAAGAACTGATTGCAACAGTAACATAACATAACATAAAATCTTCGTTTTATTGTAGTTCAGACAGAATGCTCAAACTTAAGATCAGGAGTAACCAGGAGTATCCATCGTTCCCCAAGCACAGATGCAAAGTCTGTAGACAGAGGTGAGAAGATTCAAGTAAAACATTGCAACTGTATGACAGTGACTACCCATCATGTCTGGAACTAATTGTTTCTGCCGTACCATTTGGTCTTCCGACAGTGTAGGTAAGGCAGAACTGACTAGGTGGAACCCAACACTAACCTACAAGCGTTTCTGCATCTGGGGAATGGCGTCAGGTCCTTTCCATCACTGGTTGTTTCCGTCATGGCGGACTTGCGGCAGAACCAACCACTTTCAGTGGTGGAATGCACCATTTTTATGGTGGACAACCAATGGCCCCTTATAAAAGCAACACAAGGCACTATGTCTAAACTGTCATCTCCAGTACCTTTGATGGAAGTTTGTAATAAGAGCAAGTGATAGTTTTGAACTGTTCTGCATGACAAAGCTGGTTCAGTTCTGCAACGTAAATATACACTTTACGCACGCATTATCAGTTACGCAGAAAAGCCGTGTATTCCAGTACCGTACTAAGCAAAGCTATTGATGCAGCATTTGGTTAAGCCAAAAGTATCCACAGGCTGCAGCAATGAAAACCTGAAAATTCATAATGATTCAAACGTAAAATTTAAACCAAGTTCTACAGCGTTGTCAATGCTCATTTCTATAACATAGTACCAAAAGTCTGGTAGATAGAAGACTGGATCATACCTGCTACATCATCTATTAGACTGCAGAACCACAGTGTAACATGGACACTGAACACAGTAATGCAGCTAAAGTCAAGTGGAAATGGAAATGGCACATTTATATCCAGTGCAATCATTTCTGAGTTCTAATACTGATTTACGTACTGTTTTTTTAACTTGAAAAATATTACATACAAATCAAGTTCACATTCTAACATGATGTTAATTATCTGATGACTACAAAATACATACCTCAACAAGCTATAACTCGTTGGCTGTAAAGAGAATCAATTATTATGTGCAACAAGAACATCCACTGAGAGTAAAACTTGTCACGTTAAACTGAAAACGGCATAAAATCCACTACTACATTCAAGTGATGGCTCAAAATTCAACCTGCCACTAGTCCAGCTTGTAAACATATTTCACATTAAGTCTTGTATAAAATTAAAAACGCACGAAACTCCGAAACTTATACTGACACTAAACCTGACCAGCTATAGAAGGCAGGAACAAGAGTTACATGTACAATAATTAGCAACATACACATACTTATTCACTAGCATCAAATGCTACCGCTTTTACTGCCAACATCACGATACCATGATCACTACTACAGCAACATGTTTTATGTCATAATTCTTGCTTATAATAGAAAATCTAATGTATGAACTATCTTTCGCACAAAAATGATCGTTACATGTAAATACTATAATATAAAACCAACTCTGAATTTCTGCAAAATAAAACAATTACATCCGATCCTGTAGAAATGTCGCGTTAAAAATAATTACACAAAAAGCAACAACAGCATTCGAATAAGTCGTAAATTGTTAACTGCTACAACTTCACATGAAACTTGTTTAACGTCAACAGCGCAGCACCGGAATAACAACCATGTCGGCTTCTAAAGCACTCGCACTTGTAGTAGTATCGACAGCTTAAGCAACAATAAAACTGTCGATTGTAAGCTCGTGTTCAAAACGTATTCGCTGCCTTGAAACTCGTCATTTTGCCACTGCTGCACACAACAGCATTTAATAACTCAATTAAACTTTGCACAATCTGCACGCTGCCTGCCCCCTGTTGGACAGATATCCATGGACTCGACTGCACCGTGTCTGCTGTGTGGTGAGTCTATAATTCTCACCTTAGAGCAATATAAAAATATAATTCTCACACAGGGTGCCCAGATGGGCCGACATTAAACATAGCTCTCGAGGTCAAAGGTCAAAAGCTTAAACGCTACTAGGCAGTCTTGTATCAAGTAATCAACAAACAAGTACCAGTACCAGTGGTCCAAGTATCAGTACAAGTACCAGTACTTAACCCTTAAGTACCAGTACCAGTACAAGTGCTGTGCATAAACTATCGGCACTCAGTTACATTGCAGTTGCACAAAGTAAAAGTTGTGGTATCTTTCATGTTTAAAAAACGAACAGTTAGAACCAATGAACTTCAAACACAAATCCGTCACAACCGTATTTTTTTTTGGTTTTGGCTGGCTAGATGCTACACCTGCAGCATCTCAACAACATAAGAAAATTTTCTTCTTGGCAACAAGTACTTTGTTACAAGTACCAGTACCAGTACCAGTACTAAAGATTCAAGTACCAGTACAAGTACCAGT
>Ga0049105_1000202_pt1 | contig 16878 bp, 17 predicted proteins | sample WorMetvaBAHAMAS1_FD_61260 | JGI IMG/M metagenome (GOLD analysis project Ga0049105, IMG submission 61260) | Worm MetaG Olavius vacuus BAHAMAS.1 | ecosystem: Host-associated > Annelida > Digestive system > Unclassified | place: Germany: Marburg | collected 2013-04-09
GAAAATTTCAATCGGCTGAGTAGGGTGCACGAACGTTACAGACAGACGACAGACGACAGACAGACGGACGGACGACGACATATAGCGAACATGAACATGAGTTCACGTTCGCTAAAAACTGGCCAGGGTCTGGGGCACGCACATCACGCGCGGTTCGCAGCAATCATGTGACAGAGTGCACTCTGTACTGGCAACTTCTGTGGTTAACCTCTGCACGCTTGCACTAAACCTGCTGTAGCAATTGAGCAAACACGTACGGTCGTACGCTATACCGCACAGCATCATCTATAGGCCTATAGGCCTACGTGATGGACTAGATACCGTACGGTACAGAATACGTAGGCTACTACGTACAGAGAGCCTCAAATTACAGTGCAGCTGAACTCGGCTCCGCCGACGGGAAATGTATGCCAACATTTCTGAACATTCAATTTCATGGGCCGGAATGCCTCTTACAAGTCACAACAAAATACAAAATAGCATTCACACAGTATCTGTATGTGTATATTAGACCTATACAGTAGTCTATAGACTCATATTTGCATACACGCATCCACTCATACATAGGCTACACATACAATTAAAACATTAAGCATTTGTTCTGCGTTAAGAGAAGTCATTTCCGCATTATTTAATGTTACTGCATGAACAAGGAGAAGCTCATTGCCATGATCAATATGTTCAACGACAATTATGCTAAAGCAACAGTGGGCATTGTTGTATTCTTTGTCGGCGAAGAATACACTGACTGCTATGAGGCCTATGTTTCGTAGAAAACTTGAGTAATGGTCGACTGGTTGTGCATACACGACGCCGATAGCATACGTTGAAATAAATGCAATTGCACACTGTGCAACACCGTGGCTTATTAACGTCATATTAACAACATCCTTTTCATGCTGCTTAATCAACAGCAATAACGTGGGTTTGTGGCATAGAGTAAAACACAGTCGGCACTCGGCATAGGCTACCATAGGCGTAAACTTCGTCATAAAAAGAGGGGCTCATGGCGAGCGCTGAGAGCGAGCCTATAACGGGGATCTGTGGGCGGAGCCATCAGCGGCGTCCAGGAGCAGAGCCCCTGGTCTGGGGGAGCCTCTGAAGCTGAAAGCATTTTGTCTTTCAGAAGTGCCCATAGGACGCAAATTTGCCCATTTTTGTTACCCTGTAAACTGCTTAAATATGCTTTTTGAAAGAATATTGTTGCATTGTTGCACTGGGAGGAGTGATGTCTGTAGTCTCCCACGGTCTAATGCTTTCCTCTGTTGAATCAGTTTTTTTTGTATACGCCACAATGTCAAATTAGTGTGAAGCCTATATATGCACGACGCACTTTTTGCATCGCCTATTCCTGGCCCTGTGCATACACACGAGTCATCCATAATGTAGGCTACCACAACGCCGCCAAAGAAATGAAGACTGGGCTATGGTCATGGGTAACATGCATATAAAATTGGGTGAAGTTTGCAACTTGCATCTTTTATTGCTCGAAAAATGGCATAATTATCATTTAGAGCTATTTTATTGTTCGTTACACTGTAAAAACAGCTTCATTGCAAAAAATTGCATCTGACAAAAAGTGGGGGGTTCAGAAGCTGGAAAGCCTTGGACTTTAAAAAGTGGGGAGGGGGGGTCGAGCTTAGGAGCCTTACAGAAGTTTACGCTACTTTAGGCTACTGTAGTTCACAATACGCGACGTTCGAGAAGACTCATATAGACTGTCTAGTCGGGGAGTTTGTGTGTGTATTTACAGTATTAATTTCGATGCCGACTTGACTAAACCGCGAAGTTGATTTGTCTGTAGTTGTTCTGACACGTTCGAAGCAGTGGAGAATTCCAGACCGGCGCCTGTAATGGCCATGTGTCGAGGACTTCGCCGACGTCTGCGACAGACGAATCCATGTACGACGTGCCTCGTCGTTGTCTTTTTTGCCGTTGTCTTCTATCTCATTTCCGCCATCCGCGGCATCTACTTCCGGCCGTCTGCCAAGGGATATGGGGACCTGGTGGGAACAGGGATCGTGGATGGCCGTCGACTGTCAGCGCTCGGCGGCAACGACGGCGAACCAACGGGTCAACGGAGGAGACGGAAGAATAAGACTGTAGGGTCCTTTGTTGTCGGGGATGATGATGTTCAACTGTGTACGATGACATCTAGCTGGGCATCAAGCGTCTTCGACCGACAAGACTACCTTCGTCCATCGGCGGACTCAGATCTCTCGGCTGCGGACCGAAAGCGGCAGGACAGGTTCAGTTCTTGTAGCGCCACAGCCGCCGATCCGCTGCCGCAACTGTTTTATATGGACGCTGGTGACGCACTGAAGTATAACAATACGGCGGCTGCGGGCGGCAAGTACAACCTGGTGCCGGGGAGCTGTACGGCATGGAAGATCGAGTGGAACTTCAATACAGGGTACGTCCACAAGAGTGTGCCTCTGCAGACGAAAATCGACGCCGATTTTATCCACGTTAGATGCCGTATCAGTCGCAACATCGACATCGGCAGTAACGTCGACGATGAACTCCCAGCAGGCAGGACCACATCAATACCTCAACGACGAAAAAGACGCACGGCTTCGTTGTTGATCGGCGACATCGCCGAGCGACGTGCGCAACAGATGCATCGCGACCAGTTACGTCGACAAGCGCCCCATTTCGTCGGCACCGTCGGACTTCCAGATCCGCCCAGTAACGTCATCGCTGAACACAAGACGTCGTCGCAGGATACCGGCGAGTCTCAGAAACAAGCTACGCAGAATAAACTTCGACCTCGACGTGGTGAATTGTCGCCTGGATTTACGACTCATACAATAGTCCAAAGGAAACTAACTCAATACGCTATACCTATAAAGGGCACAAAAGCGGACGTCCAGAGCTTGTCTCGCTCTGAACGCGATCTGGACCGAAGAAATGAAAGAGGCGACACCGACACCGCCTCGACGGAGGAATATGAGCAATGGATCGCGCAAATTCACCCGCTCAGGGAAGTCGTTGATCGCGAACGAACTGCTGACGGGAAACGTCTGGACGTTCTAATACTGGTGTTGGAATCAGTGTCGTCGATATCGTTCGACAAAGACCTACAGAAGTCGCATCGTTTCCTCGTAGAACAACCGCACACCGTGTTGTTTACCGGGTACAACGTCATTGGTGACGCAGCACCCGCCAATATCATCCCTATGTTGACAGGTGCGATTCTCTCTGCCATTTACCCAACCTTGCTACAGTGCCACGATAAGCAAGCGTACGCATAGAGAAAACACGATTCGGTTGTACCTTATTACTGAAAGTCTGAAACAGCTTCATGGTCTCTCTCTCTCTCTCTCTCTCTCTCTCTCTCTCTCTCTCTCTCTCTTATGTTATGATCAACTTTATTCACCAACATCAGTTGTAGACAATACAAGATAATAAAAAGAGAAAAAAAATAATTCGCTGCACAGCAGCACCAAAAAAAATCATAGCTTACAGCAATATATACAAAACAGATTGACATAACATTTTGCAGTTTATATTAAATGAGTCAATCTAACCATGAAATGACTTTAAAACACAGGTAATCTCTACCTAAACACAAGTAATCTAATCTGTCGACCTGAACAAGTATTTCTTTCCGCAGCGTATAATAGACACGTGGAACAGCCTACCGGCAAAACCGAATGACTTCAGCAGTCTCGCTCGGTTTACTTGTTTTGTTAGAAGCGCAGATTTACCACAATTTTTATCGCTCGGGTACTAACCGTAGCCGTTTCTTAGTTGTTTGTAACATTTTACGTTATTTTGTGCATCAACACCTGCTAGTGTCATTCGGCCTTGGTGTGTACTCTCGTGTATGTTTGTGTGTTTGTGCCTACTGCCTACTGTCTTATATGTATACACAGAGAGTTTTAAATAAATAAATAAATACATGCTCTACGAGTAACTCAGCTGACGTGCGTTGGTTAGGTAAGAATTTTACGGAACTGAAGAGTCAGCGCGTTGGCGGCGAGCACGCCAACTTCGTCGACGCGTTGCCGTTTGTCTGGAACAAGTTCGAGCAGGCAGGCTACGTCACGCTGTACGCCGAGGATGGACTGGTTGCGGGTGGCGACACGTTCCACACAGACTTCTACGGCTTTGAGCAACCTCCCGTTCACCATTACATGCGTCCATTCTGGCGGGCAGCCACCGATCTCCAAGCTGCGAACGCTACACGCCACGGCTGTCTCGGATCACTACCGGAGTACAAATACGTCTTCCGGTATGTTGAGCAGTTCCTTTCTGTCGATAACAGCAGCCGTACCGCCAGCTATCCCGCTCATGTACCGCGCTTTGCTTTCGCGTTTGTCTCCGGATCCGGGGAGAGCGATCCGACATCACTCGGCAGGTTCGACGACGACCTTTCCACTTGGCTGGAGAAGCTGCGGTTGTCTGGAGTGCTGGAACGGACTGCCGTCGTTGTCGTCGGCGACCACGGACGAAGCTACGGTCCTCGACGTCAGACGATGCTGGGTAAGACAGAAGAACGCCTGCCGCTGCTCGTCATCACGGTGCCAACTTGGTTTGCAGAGCACCACGCGGCAATGATGAAGAACCTCGCGACGAACCGCGATCGACTTGTGACGCCTCTTGACATACATCAGACGCTGCTTGCTCTGCTAGACGCTAATCAACTCACTGCACAGGTAGCTCAGTGCCTGTTGCTACTTTGATTCGAAAGAACAATTGAAACTGACTCCTTTAAACTAATATACATCTCATTCATGAGAGTTATGTCTTACAACAATATCGTTGTCGCTGATCATCTGTGTGAGGTTAAGCGACGTTAAACTCTAACCTGAACTGACCTATTATAAGATCGATCTTAGAGCATCCTATTATTTACATTACGCAACAAGTTTTAAGGTGCCAAGGTCGTCTAAGCAAATAACTGCTAGGACCACCATGGCGAGAACAACCACCAACAAGCTATTATCCCTATATCGGACTTGGTCTTTGTCTTAAGGTTGTGGTCTTGAAATCAAAACTAAGTTACAAATACCTTATGATGATGTCCGCAATATTCCTGTCTTTAAGAAAACTTCATTGTCTGCCAGTTTCTCACAGAACTGACTACAGAATAATGTGCTTATTATCTCCAGTCGCTGCAGACCGATAACAGTTTCTTCACTTTTTGCTAGTGTAAAATGGCAAATTATATTATTTGGATAAAGATTAATTATTATAAGAAGATTAATTCATTTCAATTGTATTGGTCTTTATAATATTTTGGTATTGCTGCCTAAACTGATGTATTGATACGATACATGCAAGAAGCGAATGTCGCAATAATGAGAGAGGTGTTTCACTCAAGTCTCAGCAATGTGATGCTACCACCTAGCGAATGCTAACAAACAACGATTTCTCTAACTGCAGCAAGAACAACGAGCTCTGAAAGTCTGAATGAAACTTCATCTCCGATTTGATTGTTTGGCCTACCAAATCACGCTGTTCGTAAACTTTTCTGCAAGTTAACTTTGCAAATCATTTTAGTTATGATGGTATTCAGAAGAATTCGGCGGCGAAGACGGCAGCATCGAGGCGCAGAACGAGCGAGCATGCAATGAGTTTGTTCGACGAGATTCCAATCGGTCGCACCTGTCAGTCAGCCGGCGTCGCAGTGCACTGGTGCATGTGCACATACACGCAGTCGGTGCCGAGTGCCGAGCTTGATGCTGCGTCCGGCGAGTGGCAGTTGACGGCTGAGTGGGTGGTCGCGCGCATCAACGACCTTCTCCGCCCTGCCATCACCTCAGAACTGTGCCAAGCGCTCGCACTGGAGCGCGTCGTCAACGCCCACTACGTCATCCCTACCGACCTCGTACGCCAGATGCTCTGTCTGACCTCATCTTGTCTTATCTCGTATAAACTTTAGCACGTTTCGTCTTCATCGACTTCCTTGATGTGTGCTGTCATAATTTTTACTGTAAAAATTGTCTCGTTAGCCTGTCGTTTTTTGACAAAGGAAGCAAAAGTTGTAATTGCTGTAGTTCTCAAATTACGTAGTACCAGTAACTGGATTGACCATAAATTTTACATTCACTGGTATAAGGTGAAATTTTAATCAAGAACCTTTAACAATTAATTGAAAACAATGATGCGATTTTGCATGAAATGATATCTTCCATGTCGTCATGAGTAACTAAATAAACTTAAAACAACCAATTTTACCGGGCGCCGCCATGTTTCTGTAACCTTAATGCTTTGAATACATGGGCGCTTTGGTTGAATCGCTGCTGATCATGTGTAGGTGGTCGACATTGAAAACCGTTTCTACTACGGCCGGCGACTGTCTAACTTCACCAGTGCCCACCCGTCGACAGTCAGATATCAGCAAATTGTCGTCGAAACCAAGCCTCGAGGCGCCACTTTCGAAGCAACTGTCGTCTTCGATCCGAAGATGAACACAAGACAGATAAGCGGCGAGATTAGTCGTATTAGTGCGTACGGCGATGAATCACACTGCGTCTTAGATCAGCATCCCCAACTCCGCAGATTCTGCATTTGCAAACAATAGCTGAACCCGCACCGCACGCACCGTCCGACCAGTATATTAGACAGTGGCGCATCCATGATGGCGGAGCAGAAGGAGCAATCAATTTGCCAATTCCCTCCTTTGACATGCTAAAAATGTATTTTATTTTGACTACAGAATGACAGTAGGACCTATATTATACTTACCAGCCGGCTGATCGCCCTGTTTTTGCTACTTGCCTGGCTAGCTCCGCCATTGCTATGAGATTTATATTATATATTCATCTTTATTCACCATATAATATGGTAGCACAAGCAAACAACACATACAAGCAAGAATACGACAAATGAAAAGAAAAAAAATAATGACAGTTCCACTCTACACAATGCACTAAATTCACAGTATGAACTACAAATACTTAACCATTTGGCATAACAAGTTTGCACGATTTGTCGCAGCATTGGATTTATGCTGTTGTTTTTTGTTTTTTATCATAGCCTATGTATGTGTTCAGTGTGGAATGTTTTTTTTGTTTCAAGTTCGACTGTGAAATTGACAAAGCCCGCATTAAAGCCTACGTTTACCTGCTAACACGACTTCATAATCCACGATTGCAATGATACAACAAAAGCAATTATTTGATCTGTTGTTTTTGGACATTCGTTTATTTCTCGCACACAACGTTATTTGTACGCTGTTGTCACGTATTGGCACAATTTTTTGTGAACGGGTTGAATAGAAAATTTGGGAAAACTGGGTATCACAGGGATCGTGAAGTTTTTTCGAATATTTATAAAAAAAATTTATTTAAAATAGTTTAACACGAGCCAAAGCCGTCTGAGCATACAAAATTGTGGAAACTTTGAAGGCAAATCGGGACGACTTCCAGAATTTAGCGGAGGAGACTTCTTTGTCCAAAGATGCATTTGTGAAAAAGTTTTCATGAAGTTCCGGTCAGTAAGTCTACTTTTTACTTGAACCTGCTAGATAATAGACAAACAAGCAGACAAACAGACAGAGAAACGTCGAGTAAAGCACAACATCCTTGGCGGATTTGGTCTGATGGTCAAAACTAAGTGACGAACTTCGAGAGATGTGTGCACAATGTCAGCAGGAAACATAGACGTGGCCAGGGGGTGTACTATAGGTGCACCCCCAGGGCGAGAAATTTTTTTGCATAATTTATAGAGGTAAGTTGTAAGTGCGGGTCAAGTGAAAATGCAGAACCGGAATATGAGGGACCATATAGATCGAAGACTGACCGACACGACTGGAAAATGAGGGACCAAATTTCCAGGGTAGGAAAACGCAGGACCGGAAAATGCGGGACTGGAATATGCAGGACAACAATGCAGGACCGGAATATGCGGGACCAATTTCACTGCATGAATTGGATTGAAAAAAACGCACAAATGTGCTATGTATTTATATTCTCTTCTGCTGTAGTGTATTGATTATTTTCTCACTGCTGTAGTCATTTCCGCATTTAACTGGTGCATTATTATTTGAAGTTTAACTAGTATTATGTAGTGTTATGCTGCTGCAATGTTGCGGCGAAAATAATAACTTTAAAGATAAAGTCAGTGCATGGAAAAGTGTTAATCCAGACTCGTACACGATGCATAGGTTCCAGGTATTCTTCAAAACAACTAAACACACGGTTCCGACAATGGTTCAGTCTCATCATTCACGATACAGTAGTATTCCACGTTCCTTTAACAGCAGCTAAAACACACAGTTCCGATAACATACTGTGGGAGTGGTCATATAACTGGTGCCTGTTACGCTTGCGTAGATGTGGATTTTGTATTCCAGGTCCGGCATTTTCCAGTCCTGCATTGTCAGTCCTTCACTTTTAGCAGTTTCAGCCTGTGTATTGAGGACGACGACTAAGAAAGGTCATCATCTTTTTGAGGAAAAAAAGTGCACCCTCACAGAAAAAAAACTGGCTACGCCTATGGCAGGAAAACTTGCAAAAAAATGAATACTATCAAATAGTACAGTTATAGGTGACAGAGACACGTAGATTGCCAAGGTTATTGCGCAGCGGTGTCCGCGGCCAGGAGTTAAACCCTCGATCTCGTGATCGCAAGTTCGATTCTCTATACGGTCTACCGATTGCAGCACCACGCCTCCTCGTGGATATCTATGCGCATGCGCCGCAGTGAAGAGCAGAGAATCGTTCCCATGACGCGCGTGAGTGGACGGAAGATGATTGCGTCACGTCGTCGCGAGTAAGTCACGACTAACAGGGGCGTTAACGCCGGCAATCATTTCACACGCTGTATGATTGTGCAGCGATCGACTGCTGCAACCGCCCTCGCAACGAAAACGTTGCGCCGAGTGGGCCAAAAAACTGGACCATTTTTAAAAGTTGTTAACTCGTGTATATATGATGACACAGAAAGGCAATCCATGTGTCAAAATGTTCAATACAGTACTTGGAGTAAGGCTGTTGTCTTGAATTTTATCACGATTAAATATTCTTTACACTAGTCCGGTAAACCGACATTGCATCAAAATAACGAATCACCCGTCATGCACCGTTCACGTGTCCCGGCGATTTACCTGTTTTTTTTAACCTAGATCAAATGAGATATGTGTGACAATAAAAAGTACTGTACTCAGTTGGCTTTAATGCTAGAAACAGAAAGCGGCAGAAACAACACAAGCGCTGCGCGAGTTGCCAAGTTATGCCAATTCAATTATTATAAGTTTAATACATGTATAGGCGTAGACACACTGCATAGGAAGTTTATATCTTTTTTACTATTTGTAATACACACTCTTTACAACCTGTTTCAGCAAATCCTTCAAATTAACTATAACAGTCGTCGCCAAAAATTCTGCTTTATATTCTGCTTTATAGAAAGCTGCATGCGTGCACGTCGGACCCGCATGATGGAGCACGTCGGAATCCGAAACTGTTCGGCCATGTTATTACAGAGGTACCGCATGAAGACGAGACGCTAATCGGTACTTAGGACAGTACAAGTCAATCCCTGTAAGGCCGGCGCCGAGACTGGACGTTGTAATTGCAGCGTTTGTCGGGCGTTTATAGCGGAAGGCGGACAGCGGCAAATGAACGCCGGGCGTCGTGTAACGAGCGCGTGCTCCGCCAGGGGGCGAATCGATCTTCGGCCGCAAACTGCGCTCGGGAAATTGCTTCGACGTCGACTGGCAGAGTGGTAGAGTAGACTCGGGCAATAGATTGATAAAATGCGCGCTTGAGCGGCTCGTGAACGACAAGTCGAGCTTCATGCACTTTCGTTAGCTCATCGTCACGGACCAGTGCACAATACAACAGTACAATTGCCGATAATTAAATGTCACGACAGCAGCTCTGATGGCATCCGACGACAGTTTTATCGAGAGATAACAGTGATCTTTATGTCGCATTTATAAATGCAGCGAGACGCAATTACAGTGCAACAGCGAGCAAGAAGAACACAAGACGTTTCGCCGACAGTCTGACAGACGTTTCGCCGACAAACTTGCTGCGTACCTGTAGCAACATTTACGCACCAACAGTGCCTACTGGTTAATAATTATGTGAACTGCATGTCACCGAATTTTTGTAGATTGCCAACTGTCTTTAATCATTAACGACGTGTGCAATTAATCCGAAACAGCCCATTGTATTTTTTGTACTTTACAGTATTTACGTATATTGTTGTGAAATATTAAATGACAGGTGCAACCTTTCACAGACACTTGTTTCTTGGCGTAGTGAAATACAGTAAATTATGCGAATCAATGACTATCCTAGCACCCGTTCATCTGAGGGGGATTCAGATTAACGGGGGGGGGGATTTTAGTCTGAAAATGTGACAATCAACTGACCACATCACTCTGTGTATTCCTATACCTTTCTCCAGGTCTATATGCCTAGAATAAACACTTCTGCGCATACATGTCTGGAAGTTTGACCACTGAAAAACTTAACAAAATTAATAGGAATGACATAACTCGTTCGTGTCAGGCACGCCGAGCGGCTTAAATACTAGTCAGGATCAAAAAGTTACGGCGATGACAATTTTTAATGTTAGATCACGTACGAATTCTAGGGGGGGGGCGTAAAATGTCATTAACCTTGTGAGGAATTGATGCAATTTACTGCAAAATAATTAGAAAATGTTACATTTGCAATTTTTTGTAATGTCGCTCGAAAACTGATAGTACTTTCATGCGTGTATATAAATTTTCGATGATAAAATGTAACGACAGTATCAACAGTTTAAGGTTTAACAATTAGATTCATCGCTACAGCTAGTAACAGGTCAATAATGCGTGAACATGAATGAGCTTATAATCTTATTCGTCCGTAAATCGCACCTAAGCAATATTGAAATATTTACCATTGGTTAGTAAATTTGTTCGTAAAATCGTAATTAACATTGAGAAAAACGACAATCTCGCGGCCAAAAATCGACAAAGATATATCTGGAAACTTTTCGTTACACGTGAATACAATCTTAACACATGCGATAAAATATTGAGCTTTGAGCGTTTTTGTCTGTGCTGTAATTATTGTTTCTACTTATTGTTGTCTACCATGTTTGTATAATGAATAAAGATTCTCATTATACCGGCTTCTCGAACTTTATAGGATGAGATCCAAATAATGAGAACTGTTTACCCACTGATTGACAACACGTGAGAGAATCCATTGTAATGACTGCATAGTTTGCAGCTATGGAACTGTCTGCAGCCCGCAGCTGCGGCGGTTGGTGCTAAACGGCGATTTTGCTCGATGAAGACGAGCTGTGCTGCAGCGACCAATCAGCAGACATCGTCGGCTAATGACAATACCGCGAGCGCAGCCAATCAACGTCACTGCACGCAGCTGCAGAATCATGACGCAGTCGTCTTCGTTGCCGGCTCAGATGCGTCATTGTGACGTCACGCCCACAACTACACGAATAATTATTTTCAACCGATTAGTTAAGGTGTTGTGATGCGACTATACGCTGCCGGTTGTTTTCGGCAAACCGCATTTTCTCTCAGCGCTTTGACGCTGCATGTCGACGTTACGTCGTTGCTGTTGGCTGTAGTCACCGGCGCCGGGTAAAACCACGTCATTGTTAGTGGACTGCGGAGTTCAAAGAAACATGGCGATTACCAAGACTGCGTGATTTCATTATACATTCGAGCAGTGCACCTGCAGCCGGATGATGTCACAACGATCGAGCGGCGGATTCAGTCGTTTCACTATTGATGCGCTCATCGGCAACTCACGTGACAGTCCGCCGCCGCCACTGCCGCCCGTCAGCGACACTGACGAGTGGTCTACCTCGTCTGACTACACATCACCCGCACTCCAGTACGTCGTCAGCTGCTCGCGGCTGGAAGATGTCTGTCAGTCGCCGCCGCCGACCACGACCACGACTACGAGGAAAACGCCGAACTTCAAGAGTCTGGAGCAGCAACAGTCGGTCGACGACGTTTGCGGTGGGTCGCGACACGCGTTCCGAGTCTACCGCCCAGCGTCACTCGAAGGAGTAGTCGGGGCCGCTTCCAGCCCTCGCGGCCCGGACAGCGGACTGCATTGCGGGATACTGGAGACATTACAACGGCGGACAATGAGATGGTACAGTGACGTCGACAACGACCACTGGAGAACTCCGACAATGTGCGACGTGTCCAACGCCGGCCGTCGCATCAGCGACATCATCTCCACTCCCGTGTCATCCACGGGCCACATACGTACTAACAGTGAGCATTATTTTACTTCAGTCGATAAGTAATTATCACTCGTCACAGTGTTCGTATCTTCCTGAGTTCAAACGCATAAAAATTACAATCGGCTCATTGATTTGAATGAATGAATGAACATTTATTTCAGGCATAAGCCCATAGCACTCATACACGTGCTGTATCGACGACGAGTACTGTTTGCACTTCTATATTACTGTGCATGTGTGGCAATTTACGAATGATACGTTTGTGTATTGGGACTTCGTGTTTACACTTGACTTGCGCAGACATTTCTACAAGGTACAGAGTGCGGCAAAAAATTACTAGTTAGCAGTTCATACGTATGGATAATATACAAGATGCTCAGCTATCGCAGAGAGACAGCGCTACAGAGTGCGTTAGTTTTGGCCAAAAGTGGAAGATTGGAACTGGGAGACAGTATTTTACGGACAGGTCTATCTTCAGCCACTGTGACATAATGGGCCTGCAAAGCTATCGAATTCGGTGAAAAAACAAAATGAGGGCTATTACGCCGTTCAAGGTCATTCCAAATGATCAAGGTCGGTACCAATCGAAAGCCCGTATGCGACTTCCTATTAGTGATCAATAGTAACTGACATCCTATCTCGTACCGTTTTGGAGTTATCGCATGCTTACTGTTTAAATTTTGGACACTGCGTTTTCCGTTGTCCATACGCCCCCTTATGGGGGCGTAGGGACGACGTACGATGTTCATCTTGGGCTTATTAGAAAGCGCTTAGTGGACTTCCTATTAGTGTTAATTGAACTTTTTTTCGCTAGGTGTTACGGCTGAGGCGCTATACGAGCGAAAATAGATCGAAAATCGGCGATTTCGCTCCAACGTTGTCAGTTTGACCCAAAATTTCAGATAGAAGGGGTCGTCCCCCGCCAATCATTTTTGCACGAATAGTTAGGCCAATGAATGCCTTACAACTTTGCCGCTGACAGTTTTCACATAAAGAAACTTTGCAACAGACTTTCTTCAAGCGAAGTGCGATTTTACACTGAAAACGGCCGTTTTGCGTTCTTTAGCCCCTCCCCTTTGGGGGGCTTAGAGGCAACGTACGATGATCATCTTAGGCTCGTTGGAAAGCGCGTAGTGGACTTTCTATTAGTGTTCATTGAACTTTTTCGCTAGGCGTTAGGCGATACAAGCGAATATCGGTTGAAAATCGGCGATTTCGCTCCAACGGGGGCCGGTTGACCCAAAATTTCAGGTAGAAGGGGTCGCTCCCACCAACCATTCTTCTTCTCAGAAAACTAGGCTAAATGATCTTTCAAAAAGTATAAAAATTTGGATAGATTTTTCTTTCATTTTGTCACAAATCACGCATTTGCCAGCGTCTGCATTCCATGCAGCGAGGTAATAATGTAATGGTGCCATAGTTATAGACATTTTTTTCTGAGAAATTGGCGGTTCTCTTCGTGATACGGTTTCACTTTTCACACACATAACGAAATTAAACAAAAACCAAGCCAAACAATCAGAACTTAGCTGTATGTTAGTGGAGCTCAAACCTGCACGCCGCCATCAATGTTGGCGCTCAAGATCAAAGGTCAAGGTCATATATGCCCATTCTTATTCGACGTATAGAACCAACTAAAGTATTTCATGCATTATTTTTCCTACTGAAATATAGGAAAAGAGCTCGAATAGTAATGGCCAAATATCGCCAAAATTTAATCATTTCTATGGTTACAAAGTTACATCAATTTCTGATCATTCTGTTTGCGCGGACACACACACACCCACACATCAAATCACATACACGGACAGACGTCGCTATAAACAATACCTGCTTGCCAGGTATAGTGGGTACGCAGGTAACGAGTTTCATCGTCAATGCAACACATACGCCCGATAACAAAAAGTGCACATGGATAATTGCGAATCCGTGACAGACGAACAAGACCGTAAACTTATTTTGGCGAGGGGTATTTTCCTCTCATGGATGCTATCCTTTTCCTTCCTTTCAGTTCCATCCTTTCCTTCCCTTTCCCCCTCTCTTTTCCCTGCCGCGCAGTGGTTCCTCAAATCCAGCTAAGGGATTTCGGGGGAGCGCTGTTAACTTCCCCCAGTGGGGGAGGACGAAATTTTCAGTCATCGGACACGCCACACACGTTACATGCGCTCTAGATACATTAAAATGTGTTTCCACCTCCCTGCGGCCGTAAATGCATTTTTGGTGTATTTAGAGCCCATAGAACGTGTCTGGTGGCTGCAATTGTCGTCCTATTTTTGTTAAACGACATTTAAAAATTGAAACAAATGTGGTTCTTTATGTCACCATGTATAGTCGTTTATTAAATTTTACGTAATTATATTATTTTTACACTTCACTTCGGGCGGGGATGTTTTTAACTCCTAAAACACCCCGTTTTAGTTATGGCTTTGGAGACAAATATGATTGACAACTTAATGATCATGGTAGATATCGTATTGAGAGTATGTAACTGTTATGTGTGTGTTGACGGGTTGCAGCAGATCATTGGTTACAACGCCTGCATCAATCTGCGCTACAACCACGGCGCTCACCATCCGTCCACGACAGTCTCGTCATCGACTGCGAACGATGCAGCCACGTTGACGGCGGCAGAGCGAACGATTGCAGGAGCACAGCCAGTGACGCCGGTGATGTAGACAAGATCATCGACCACGAGTCTGACGTCGAATGCAGGTCAGCGTCGAACAACAGCGTCGTCGATGTTCACAGTCCACACCATCAGTCGCCCGAGCCTCCAGATAACAGGACCGAGTCGACGCCGTCCCTGCCGGCGGCCGGAGCTCCGGGTCTTGGCGGCGGCGGCGGTGGAGGACATCGACGACGAAGAACGGCGTTCACCAGCGACCAACTACTGGAGCTAGAGAAGGAGTTCCACAGCAAGAAGTACCTGTCACTGACCGAACGCTCGATGATCGCGCGTCAGCTGCGTCTCAGCGAGGTGCAAGTCAAGATCTGGTTCCAGAACCGCAGAGCCAAGTGGAAGCGCGTCAAGGCCGGGGTGGTTCAAGGCGGCGGTGGCGGCACGCTCCTGACGGGCGGCGTCTGTGCTCGCGCCGGCGACCCTACCGGCGCTGGCGGTGTCGGGACATCGGTGACTGGCAACGGCGGAAAAACGCCGCGACTTGTGGTGCCAATACCGGTGCACGTCAACCGCATCGCGATACGCGGCCAGCATCAGCAGCTGGAGAAGTCTCTCGGTCAACATCAGCATCAGCGTCATCATCATCCGCAGCAGCAGCGACGTGCTGGTATGCACATGCCAATCATCGTCCGGCATCAGTCGTTTGCCGTGCATCATGGCCATTCCAGCACACGATCATAATGAATTCGCTGAATATTCATTACGAGCAATAAGTAATATGAAAAACGTCATTGACAGCCATACCAGCAAAAAAACGTCTCATACCTCATTTACCGATTTCAAAATTTGTCGCAAATTACACTACATTCCAATAAAAGGCGCTGGCAAATTCATGATGTTTACCTCGTCAAATCTTAACCGATTTTTAAAATTCTTTCTCCGTTGGAAAGGAAACAACATTTACAATAAAACCATACTTTTCACCACATCTTAAGCATGTTGCCGCATTATTTCAGGAAATTTAATAGTTCAAATTTGTCGCACAATCTGGAAGAAAATGCAAACAAAAGTAAAGTGCACTGATTTTTTGCGCGCACGCATTTTCATGCAGGTAACTACTTGTTATTACGTATACTCACTTGCTTATCAGTTCAATTTCTGATTTACATTAAACATTCTCCGGGTGAAGAACATTGACGATATGACGCAGCACTTGTATTGCTGCAGATTTGGCACGGCATGGACCAGAGCATCATTGACACTGAGTGACGTAGCATCTTCGAGCATGTGTTGGGGCAAATGTACTGACAAGAAACGTTTCATTTTTGTTAAATACGATGCTGTTTTTTAAAGTTGTATCTTTTGTAATTTTCAACAAACTTGAACTTTTAACTACCCCATAGTGCAGCACCATAAGTAAAGGTGTGATGGCAAATATTGCATTGGTTTTGTTAAAAATTTAACGTCCTTTCTTGCAGTGAAAGAATTTCGAAAATTGGTAAACCTTAAGGTCGAATGGAGTTACCATCATGAGTTAGGTGGGACGTTTTTGAGACACAGTGTATTACGGTTATTCAAATATGCAGAACTGGGATGTTGCATGCGTTCGTTGTGGTTCGTGCACATTACTATAGTTTAATTTGTATATAAATATTTATTACGTTAAATTTAGCTCATTTGTACAGTTTCGTTGCAATATAATACAAGTGATGTCGAAAGTGCAATGTACCCGGGTGAACATGAAAAATTGCCCCCATATGACTTTTGTTGATATTTTAGCAATGCGTGCATATTTTTGCATGAAATTTCTACGCAACTTACGAAATTTTAAGGCAATAGAATATACACTGTAACACTAAGTTTTGTTTAAATACACCGTGTTTCAAAAAAAACATCCACTCATATTATTGGCTGTAAGTTGAGGAATAGTTGTCCGATTTTAATAATTTTTGACACCAAAATTTCTCACATAATTTGACATCGCATAACAGCTTAGTTATCCACCTCACCTAACTAGTGTGTCTACACTACCTTGTAAAACTTATCGCACGAGTTTTGTCGCCGTACATTACATACTTTTCTAT
>Ga0049105_1000204_pt1 | contig 16777 bp, 14 predicted proteins | sample WorMetvaBAHAMAS1_FD_61260 | JGI IMG/M metagenome (GOLD analysis project Ga0049105, IMG submission 61260) | Worm MetaG Olavius vacuus BAHAMAS.1 | ecosystem: Host-associated > Annelida > Digestive system > Unclassified | place: Germany: Marburg | collected 2013-04-09
TTAGTTTGTTAGCTTTTTATTATCAGTACCAGTGCAATTGATTGCCTGGGAAGATTCGTCTCCGAAATGACCTATTATGTGTCGAGTGGGACGTTAAACCTTACTAAACCAAACCAATCGTACCAAACACAAACAAAATTAACACACATACAAATACAGAAAGTGCAGTGATATATAAAGTGCATTAATAAAGAAACAAAGAAGCATGTGTATACTAGTGGAGTTTATGAGTTTAGGCCTAACAGAGCACAACAGACAAGAGGTCGTCAATTTCATCAACATTTAAAAACATGCTATTGTTACTAAATTCCTATGAGTGTTCACGTAAGCACAGCAATTCTATTGCAAAGTGTGCAGGCCTAATTTCATCACTAGTAACAGTTGAGAAATAACGAGCCATAAAATCAGCATTACGCAGCAATAATTGACCAGAAACAAGTTGATCAAGTGACCAGGCATAGCGACGGGTGAGAATCATAACATTTCTACCAACAGAATGACAGCGAGTCAGAATACCATAATTAACCACCGACTTAACCGAATTATTATCACTGCAGAGACAAGCCACAATAAACTTTGCAGATCGTTTACATATCTCATCGTAGGTTGGCAAACTATTTGATAACAGTGGTAAAAGGTGATTATGTGTAGCACGGGGAAGATCCGAGATGCGTCTCAACCCCTTCTCCACGCAATACAAAACTTTTTAATACTACAACTGTCTAGTAACCACAGTTCACAGCCAAATATACTACTTTATACAAACTGAGTTTGGTAGTCCAGCTTAACTTGTCAAAGAAACAAGCTTCAGAAGTCACAGATTATAGAGGACACCATCAAACCTGTTGCCTGTCAACGAAATCAACCTCAAAGCATGCGCACCATTACTCTTTACAAAAATCATTCGGCACTCCCTGGAAATGAATCAAGGTAGTGTCTGTACTGATCAAGTACAGCATGTTCATCAGGGTCACAAGATAAGGTTAAAAATATTTCCTAGTATTTCTACCTAAAACTGACAAGAAGTGACAGGCAATCCATTTGCCACTGCCATCAACATAGGCAAACAATATGACATAAATCACCACACTGATATGCACATCGTGTACACATATAGGAAGTCTGATACCTTGTCTAAATAAAGCAGGCCACTGTCATCAACACGAAAGTAGGCTTTAATTCCCTTTGGCTCGCCATCACTATGCTGATTGTGAGCATCAGCAACACCAACTAACGAGACCGTCTCAAGATGAGTGTTGCCAAATTCACTGCGATACACACATACACACACATGGTAATGGGACGAGTGCATGTGGACGTGTGTGTAGATTACAGTGGTTAGATACATCTTGTCTCCAAATACTTACTGACAAGTTAATTAGTGTGCAGAGTTTAACAGGTACCGTATTCCAGAGTCAAGACTTAATACCTTACCAGAAATACACAAAAACCTCAGGCTATAAGAAATTTTTAACTACAATACTGAATATTGTGGTTACATCACCAACATTCTGTTTAACTGCCCAACATAGGTCTACACAGGCCCTGTTTTTTGGCCAGGCCTGGTCCATTGCTATTTTAGACAAATCAAGCCAAGATTGGCCCAGCCCACTTTCTGTGCAGACCTCTACTGCGTAACTTTCTAGAGTTACTCCAGAATAGGCTGGGACCCAAAGATATCCCATACGAAACTTATGGGAATTGCTGGAACAAGATTTTTTACTGAACAAACGACCTTTCTGTCACCCAATCGATGTCTCAAAGACTGTATAGAACATTTTGCTTACAACAAATAGCATACACCCTAAATAATATGCCGATGAAAGTGCACGTGTATACAATACATATAAAAGTTACCTTAGTTCGCTTGCAGACATGAACTCGAGATCTCCATAGCTGACATCAAAACTGAAGTCTTTAACATGCTTGTTGAATGTTATCACTTTCTTCTGTGGATAAGGCTGCATGTGACCAAACAGAACTCGCTTGATAATCTTTGAAGTAGAATCGGATGACGAGGGAGAATCGGCTTCTTTCGGTCTTGCACGTTCAAACTCAACCTGCAACATATCAACTTACCTTTATAAGTAGTGCAATATACATACATGTTACCCATCACGTCAGGATACACAAAACATGGAAGGCTCTGGTTCATAAGCCCACTCACAAAATATCTTAAACAAAGTACGTGATATTCAGAAATGTAACATACATGTAGTGAGTGAGTAGATTCTTAACGGCACAGCAGCACAATTTAGGCCATTTAGTGCCATTAAGGGTTAAAAACGAGGAAAGAGAAAGTAATCATAGAACAATGTTACAATGATCAACAAGAATACACTGACGAGAGAAATTAAAAGTGTAAGATATAACCAAGGCTTTGAGCTAAGATAAAATGGAATAAGGAATGTTATACACAATGGTAAAAATTGAAATCTCTGATAAAATCAACAATTAGCTGATTGTCTGTGTTGTCAAACAGATCCTTCATGAATGCAGCAGTAAAGTACTTTATTCATGTGTCTGAAAGTTCAGCACATTCCAGAAGGAAATGTTTGACAGTGAAAGGGCAACGACAAGCCCTGCATACATGTAACTAGGAATGTAAGTTTACTGGAAGGATCATGACCATTAATATAAGTGGATCACAATCCATGGAAAAAATAAACTCCATCATTACTATAGCACTATGAATGAGCCACAAAGCCAATAAAGACGACTTTGTGACATCCTGATAGTGCATTAAACCTGATCATCATCGCAACTTTTGCAGCAACAGATGTGCAGCTTGCCTGCTGATATGACCAGTTGTTCATATCGCGGACATAAACATTAATAAATGATCTCTACAGCTATAAATTGCTCTAATTTACACAGTTGTCACAATGATTGCATATACTGAAGCACTCACCTTAATCGGATAAATTGTGGCATCTTTGATACCAAACTTCTTAACTTTGAAGCCTTTGCCAAGATGCGCCGCCTGATACACAGCACCCAGTGCAGCTGCTTCATCAGTATTGATTCCTTTACTGAGATCCTCCCTGAATGAATACAACTCAATTCTCAACTCCAATACCATCACAACATTAAACATGATATTTCAGTGTTAAGCACCTCAGTGTGTAAAATTGTCACAGAACATTGCAAGCACAATACCAGTGTAGAACATTTAGACTCCACACCACTGTATAATACTGTTACTGACAGCAGACTGCAGTTACAATGCTGCCAATGACATTTGCGTAGGCCCATTCCTGGCAACATATATTTTGGAATTAACCGAGCAATGCCAGAAAGTTTTCACAGACAGTTATTACTATTATCAGTACTGTTATTGTTTTATTAAAGGACTGATTAGAGTGAGGCAGTCAAGAAAATACTGCAGAGGTATTTTACATAGAGTGACAAATGTGTCAAGGATGTGAGAGCTAATTCAACTCCTTTGACTGTATCAAAAAGGCTTGAGATCTTGTTGGCAGGTGATCAGTGAATGTGTAGAGTGAATGGTGTCAAAATAAAACAACAATGTTCAATATATCATGTTTCTTACCTGCCAACAGCAGTCTTTATAGCCTCCTGTACTTTCGGAATGCGAGTTCCTCCTCCCATCAAAATTACTTCCTCTATATCATCCTTTCACGAACAGATGTCAACAAAAACTTCATGATTAAATCATACACAAGTTTTCCTATTCAGAAGCAATACATATGTGTACTAGATGTAACTATGAATGTGAGTTTACTGGAAGGATCATGACCATCAATACAAACATGTCATAATCCATGGAAAAAATAAACTCTGTCGTTACTCTAGCACTATTAATGGGCCACAAATCCAACACAGGTTTTGTGACTTCCTGATAGTGCCATGAACATGTGTAATAGAAAAAGTAAAATTATCATCAAGTTATAATATATCTGTAACAGACGCTGACACCTGGATGATGCTGTTCTACTGTCAAATGTTGTACATGTCAGAACTCATCTCTGCCAATATTACTGGGATGCCATGATGCAGTTACAAAGATACACCGCTTATATGTGCTGCATTTGGCAGAATACACCACAACAATAATTAAAAACAAAAAGTTCCTCATAATCATCATAAGTAATGCAATTTCAACATTTATCACAAGATGACAGTAACATCACCAAACATCATACAAAATGCCGGCTTAAAAATTTATTTTAGAAGCAGATGGAACAGCATTCACTGCTAACACAAATATCAAGCTACTTAATGGCAGATGATGTAGTATGTGCAATTAAATTACTGCATATCAAGTATCAAATATAACCGACTCTACGTCAGCAGCACGGAATAAGAGAAACACAACACAAGGCATAACACACCCTAGATAACTCTGCTGCATTCACAGCATCCCGAATGACTTTGTCTATGCGGTCAACAAGATCCTGACACAGCTCCTCAAACTCCTCTCTGGTGACTTTCACGCGAAAGTCTTCATCTTCGAACAGGCTTTCAACCTAGAGAAGAACAGCGCACAGTTAAAGGGTAAGTTTTTCTATACCACAGCAAATGAATGCCAACACAAGGAAAACAAACATTACTCAGTGCAAAGAGTACAGTAAGAGAATTGTAACCTGTGCAAAATGGTCCGTATTGGCACTCAGAACTTGCTTAACGCGTCCAGCTTCTTTGAACAGTTTCTGCATTGCGCGGGCATCACTCACTACGTCCCTTTTCGTTCGTTTGACTTTGTTGAAATGCTGTGCGAGATAATCGCGCAGTCTCAGTTGGAACTCAACTCCACCCAGCGTCCGATCAAACCTAAAACAGGACATTAAGCATTAACGTCACTCAACTCAAACTGCCAATCAACAGCACTGATCTCCACGTAGCTCTCAAAATGCATCCTGTTTAACTGCGCTGCATGAAATCAACGGTCACCAAATTCACTGACAGTTAACTCAGTGGAAATTTGTGTGGCAGTTATTCGGTAAAACACTTCTTATTTACCGACAATGATGTCTTTGTGCAAAAAGTGTTTTAAGAACTAGCAAAACAACTTGATTCTTATACCCTAACATTTAATTTGATTAACATGACTCATCTATTTTTGTACAGTTCAGTGGCACTTCATTAGAGATGCACCGATAATCGGTATCGGTCGTTATGCCGATAAACAGTATCGGCCGATTAGTACGTTGGAATCAGCCGACTGTTGTTTACACAACTGGTAAATACAAGTTTTTATTTTTATTACTAAAAGTAAACAAACAGGACAGTGGCTTCCATTTCCAGTAAAAGTGAGTGCGTTTTGTAACTTTGCTTTTTGGTGTGCTTTTGTTTTGTCTGCACTCTGCAGTCCTTCAAGTAAGAGTCAAAATTTTTTTGTATTAATCAGTATCGGCCGACTGTTAGTTATTAATTGCTATTATCAGCCTATGCTTCATCATCTGCAGTAACTCACAACTAAAACATGCGTATGAAGCATGAAAAATGACAAAATTATGCTGTTTCAACCAAGACAACCCTATTTCTCAGTGTTCACGCACCATGCAGAACTGGCTGCAAGCAACATGTCTCCACTGAGAAGAATAAGTGGCTGCAAACTCTCCAGATCTAAACCCGCTGCACTATCACATCTGTGGAGCGCCGCTGAAAAATTACCTTAAACTCCAGCCGTAGCCTAAGACAACTAATGGGTTGAAAGTTGTGAAGTTTGAAAGGTTGGGAGCTGCCACAACGAGGTGGCGGCAAACTTCACTAAGTGCTTGACTGCCTACATGACTGTGGCTGCCAGTGGTGGTCACTCTGAGCATCTGCAGCAAGTCGGTTCATCTCCAAGTCTGCATCCTCGTCTCATCACTAACGAACCGGCTCTTTTCAGAGCCACAAACGAACTACTGACAAACACATTGCTCAGAACACTGAGAAATGTGGGGTTATCTTGGTTGAAACAGCTCAGATTGTCATTTTCAGATATATTTCAACCAAACTTGGTGATAACGTGTATGTTTAATTGTTTAACAGCTGTGCATACTTTCATACAAAAATATGCACGCATTTCAACTTTCATGCAAAAATTTGCACACATTGCTAAAATATAAACAAAAATCGCGGGAGTGGGGGTACTTTTTTATGTTCACCCTGTATATCTGGGCTTTCCTGGAAGAACAGAGCAATCTCAGCTCTTCATGAGATCACCCACTGATGATTAACTTTGTCTCGTGGGCAATAAATGCAAGGTCTAGCGAGCGGAAATCCAGGCTTTAACCACTGAGCAATGGCTACTACACACATGTAACACAAGCAATCTGTAAGCATACCCAACTCCTCTTATTGTCAGCTGAGGATATGTATCAGCACCGGACGCTGGATTCTTCACAACCTGATAAGCTGCGTACAGACAGTTACCACAGCACTTACACATTGTGTATCACATGCAGTCAGATGCTTAAAATGCAAACCTAATAACGAAATGATCTTGATTTCATTCAGCAACTGGAAATCTAATGCCCAGATGTCTCAGCTAACACAGATATTAGCAATGCATGTGATATCATCAACAACAGCTTGCATAGGTACCATCAGTCACTGAGCAGAGTGACAGTGCTGGACTAGATTATTACGCCAGAACAAAAAAGTGCTGTCAAGACTGACCGACAATGGTGGCCGTTGTGCCAGCAGCACCAATGTCAAAGAACATGTAGTTCAATGCTGTCGAGTTGAAAACTTTGTGACGAAACACTCCATAATTCAAAGCGACTGCAAACATTTATCACTCACACTGCATGACACAGTTAGAAAGTACATGGAAAAATGGACCTGTGTTATAACTCGAAAACATCTAGAGCACAAGAATTCTACTGTTCAGCTAACTGCAGCTCTAACACGGGATTCAGCAATCATCACCTCATCAAGCAAAATCGACCAACGGACACAAAAGCCAGGTACTATATTCGCATTACCGGCGGTGTTATCATTCATGAGCTGAAGAACACGGAGACCAGCAGCATCAGCAGCACGAGACATAGCACGCCGCTCAGCCTGGTTGAAGTACGACGGAACTGTGATCACAGCCTCATTTATTGGCTGCTCTGCAATGCAGCAACAGAATCCACCACAATGCATTTGCACACATACCAAAAAATAATTCAAATATTCAGAAACCTAAGACAGAACAGAGGCATGTGGTTTTAACAGAAATATTATGAACACTAACGTAAGCAGATCACAAGTCACGGATAAAATAATGTCAATTCCGGCAACACTGCAAGACACCCTTTTGACCTCCTGATAGTATGAACAGTAAGTACAAGAAATGTACACAACGCAAGACTGCCTTTCAATCGAAGGCAGACTACGCTTGAACAGGATACACAGATACGCTTTTTTGCACCTGTGACCGTAACCTCCACGCTCTGCCCTTGATATACAAACTTGACCTGACCATGCTGAACATATACCTGCATACCAAAAATGAACATAACCACGCTGCATTTTTTTGATGAGGGCAAGGCAACATCACTGATAACTCACGCAGGTACTAGATTACGCATGTTTACTAACATTCGTTGCACATTATTAACTAACAAGCAACCCACTGGCTGTAATGCTGAGCTGGCTGGGATGCAAACTGGGAGAGGGAAATGTTCTGGGTAAATCTGTCCTGCGGTGAAATATCCAGGAGGAACTGTCTGGGGTTGGCATGTCCAAGGTGAACTGTCTGGTGGGGGAAATTGTCACACAGCAAAAACGTCTTGGAGGGGGAAATTTCCCGGGGAAACATCTGGATCCCCATGCAGGATTACAAGTCTTTATGTGTAGCAGTTATTATTTGTGCCGCCCTGGTTAACACACCGACACACACAGACAGCTTTTAACCAGCTATACTACTAGATCAGCCAGTTGAGCTAAAAATGTACCACATTCAGTCCACGTACAAAGACAAAGTGTTGACATCTTTAATATGACACATATTAAACTAACACTTCTGACTAATAAAGTCACATGCACTACAGAGCCTGTGATGTTCTACCTGCAAATGTTTCTGCATATTCCTTTGCCTTCTCAAGTATCATAGCAATCAGCTCCTCGGGGCTGTAGAAGACATCTCTGTAACCAACAACGGTTTCATACATAACATTTCACATAAGACTTCACTGCAAACCAGCAGAGCCATAAATGTTCTTTAACATATATATCCCGTTAGTGGCCACTTACAGAAACTTTCACAGTGCTGCAGTAGCAAATTTAAACAGAAAAAATTAACTTTTAATTGCACAATTAATGTAGTGGGTGCAAAATGAAACTTCAAATAGAAGTTTCAAGCTGTGAAAACGTACTCGTCATGTTTAAATAAGACCATTCCAGTTTCTTCATCTTTCACCAAGCTGTTGTGTGGAAATCTCTTCTTGTACAGCTGAACAAGTGGATTGTCATAGTGCTTGCCAAGAACATCCAGCAAATACCGGTAGCCATACTTTGGATATCGAATTGCCTGAAACACAGCACCAGAACATACACAGCAACAATTATCACCAGTAATGCTCATGCTGGAACTGTTCTTCAATAATACTGGCGGCTAACAGTAAGTAAATCAGTTAAACAACAAGACTGCCTTTCAATTGAAGACAGACCGCCTGCAAACGCATTTTGATTCCTGTGACACTGGCCAATGACCTTGATATAAGAAACTTGATATGTATCCTCGAAAGATGTACTAGAGCAGCATATCACCTATTAGGTAGATGCAGTGCCATGATGATGGCTCGTTATTCCATATTGGCATCTCATCTACTGGATATCACGGAACTTCAACAAGTTCAACCACACACTCTTTTGAAGTATGCGAAAGCCTCAAAGAGATTTATATAACTTTTCAATTATCTCTGGGCTGTGCAATGGGCTGAAACTGATTATGGCCTCAGCACTGGACAGCATGCTGTCCTCCCAGAAGGTAAAGGTATAGGTGAACTAGAACTGTACACACCGCAGTGACAGCTGGATCTCCTACAAGTCTTTCACCATCTTTTAGATGTATCGTGGTTGGAGTCTTACGACGAGACTCCCTGCAACAATATCACAGTGCAGCACTGCAATACTCGTGAGCAATTAGAGAAAGGCACTGTTGATAACTGTTCTGACTTCACTATATCATTGTACTCCGCAATTCGAAGTTCAGTGGATGTTGTAATCAAACTGCACATACATAATTAGTTCTGTAGCAACACATTTACTGTCGAGACTACACAATGTTAATCAATAAATTGCATACATAAAAATCTTATTTTCATGAGTACCGATAACATGTATACACTTCATCAATAAATTTACAACACACATATCATAAGCATTTCAACAAAAATATCCAATCAACTTCATACATACTTATTCAGCACAATCTCCATTGGAACTCCAGGCTGCAGTAACAACACAATACAAAGGCTATTAACATAAGACAATCACTGTAAACAATTAAACATGCCGATGCTTATATTATCAACCGATAATATCACATATGAAATCATCTGAGAGCAACAGCATCAATGGCTTTCAATTAACACAAAAGTGTGTTCAATAACACATACATACTAAAAATTTAACATATACAACAAAATGTACAATGACTGTATGCATTGCATCGGTAAATCTACAAAGGTCTTAACAGCACAAATTACACTGAATTGTTAGAAAAAGCCAGCATTCTGTGCCAGTGCATCATACAGCAGGCAGCACATACAAAATCATGTACTGCATTCATAGTACACTACTGTATAATTACTTTCTTTGCAACACAATTAACACGATCAAAAACATTAATTATTAATTTGCTACAGCCCTATTTTGAACAGAAATTATGTATATACAATCAAGTGACAACTCTCAAGTGATACTGACTTTCACAATGGCAATCTTCATGAACTCATTACCAAAGTCGACCGACATTACAGCCAGTCCAGCTAGAAACACAAAGAACACCATTCATTCCCAGAGGTATCATGATTATAAAAAATTAATGATTTGTTAGTCATCAAATCTATTTAACATTGACGTACGAAGTTCAATTTCACACATCTGGTACATCTTGAGGGAATATGGGTCAGTTTAGCAATTTTGCTAAAGTTCATTGGGTCAAGGTCAAGGTTACGGGAGCAACAAAGGTAAAAAAAATCTCAATTCCCGCAATGTAAACTTCAATCCACAATAATTCCATGGAAAGACTACACAATCGGTACACTGCACTATAACTGGCCCATGTCTGAGCATGCGACACAGACCTTCAGCACGTCCACTCATCCAGTGTATCGATAGTGTAATCATGCCAATCCCGTTTCTATAAAACATAGAGCCGTGGAGTTTGTGTACAGCATCGAGTTTTCAGCTACGGCAGATCGAATGGTGTGACTGCCATTTTTGTCACGTGACCGGAAGTAACTATGCACTTATAAGTAAATGCATGCATTTGCCGCCAGTTGTTCTTAGATAGATTACAAAGCAATTGCTAATATTCATTGTCATCGTCAAATGATGCTACTAGTAGACAGTGTGATTAGCGTCACTAAGACTGGTTGGTGTGTGTGGTATGCATACGGGTTTTCTGCTACGGCAGAGTGAATGACGTGACTGCCAATCTTTGTCACATGCCCGGAAGTAGTATCTGACCGATAATGACACCGGACATTGGATATTGGCATATCGACTGCTATCTGAACTATTGGGGATGAAACGGCAACTGCATTCTGATATCCGATCTGCCTATCTGTGGTGTCTGATTTATGATGTTGCAGTGGCTGCAATAAGACTATTAACCTGACACCAGAAGCTTCTGTGCATGTGAGGCGGTCATAAAATGCTGCTGCATGGACCAAATGCACCACCACTAGTTTTTGATCGTTGGGCACCCAGCAGTCAGGGTAACTCTCTCAGTTGTCACTGCTGCCGCACAGCACTAAACAAAGATGGCACAATGAGCATGAGAATAATGAAATTAACAGACTTGACAAGCTGGGCAACACTAGCCGCCGTCATGCCGCCGACGTCGCCAACATAGGCAAAGATTGGTGTCCACATACACGCCATGGGTGGGGAGGCAATGCGGGCAGCATTAACAATGATGCGTGTTTTGTTGAGCGATCAACGATCGTAACATCGCCAACAGTGATCAAAGGCTGCTGTGTGTGGCTGCCAGTATCGGCCCTCCTAATGACCCTTCAATTAACCGGGCAGCTGCCGACCATCTGACTCGATTTGATATGTTGAGCACTTTGTTAAGTGATCAACACAAGCCCTAAAGATGATGACTAATAGCTCCAGGCTGTAACATGATCAACAACACTCGTATTATGACACATTACACTGTAGACAGAGTAGACGCAGGATCCATAGTATTGGATGTTGGGTGTTGGCCATGTCACTTCTTAGATATCTGATATCGGTAGTTCCAAAAATTAGCATACTGCCTTATAAATTTTTGTGATGATGATGATAGCTCAAGGCTATAACACGATCACCAACACTCCTATTATCATGCATTAAACCCCGTTCACACTACATATGTTGTAATTGAACACACTAATTTCTACAGCAGCGTTCACACACACTGCGTTATAGTATGGTGACGGACGCAACATGCCGCACAAATCACCCGGCTCGGCGTATGTCGCCGTGCGTCCACGTGCATGCGTCAAAGTAGGGTGCCATATGCAGTGTGAATGGGGCTTTACACTGCTGACAGAGTAGACGCAGGATCTATAGTATCGGACATCGGTATCTGTTATTGGTCATGTCACTTCTTAGATATCTGACATCGGTAGTTACAAAAATTAGCATATTGGTCTGACAGTAACATAATCTAAAAACAAAAAATTCCAAATCAATGCGAGAAACAACATACCACTAAATGGCACTGCACTTAGCAGTATAACACACACATGCAGAAGTGAAGAGGTCATTGTTTGACTTTGTGGCACGGTCTACAAACAAACACTCTCAGTCTACATTCTGCAGCATTATTATGCAGTATGCAAACCATTCTACTGCACACAAGGGTAAGTTATAAAATGCGAACATGCGAAAGCGTGATAGTGCGAAAGTAAACATGTATAAAATGCGAAAGTTCAATGCCAAAGATTTCGCACTTTATGCATCACCATTCTGAGTCAGTTTTTCGTTTCGCACTTTCGCATTATCCGAAAAATGTGCGAGTTCATCAATGCCAATCCACATTTTCATCCTTTGCATTTTATACACACTTTTGCATTATCCCACATTTGCACTTTCACATTTTAAAAAGTAGACGTGCTGCATGTCTGACTAACTGAGTTGCATGCAGCACACCAAAACCTGCCCCCAGCTATTCGCATCCTCCATCTAAAGGAAACCGTACAAAATATACACCATATAGTAATCTATCTTCTAAAAAGGTAACAAAATAGCATCTCGTTTAAATGCAGCACACCAAAACCTGCCTTTCCCGCCTAATCGAACCCTCCCTTCTAAAGCAAATGCTATAAATCAAGAGTGAACGAAATCAGAAATCAAGTCTGTAGGCCATAATATGCACCTGTCAGGAAACAATTCAAGATAAAAATCGAAATTAAATTGCTTTGAAAATGTATATCGGCAATGTTAACGTGATAACTCAGTCCATCAAGAAGCCTTTCCAGGACGTGCCATAGGACCTGCTTCGCTTAGGTGCCTACTTTTTGTTAGACGGATTAACTCACATATTGTTTTGTATGATCCCATGAAGTTTTAATTTTTTTCGATCATCTTAAAAAAATATTAATTAATGCTTTGCCATATGGAACATGATGCCCCTCGCGGTATCGTCGTAGTGGACTGTGCCACGCATGCGTCACAGATGACGCAATACGCTGCTATTGCCGTTAGATACGGTGCTGCAATAGCGTTCATTATTAGGCCTTTTGGATGCATTTCAATGGGGAGGTTGTACATAATTCAAATCTAACTAGCCTATAGCAATCATCATGATACATTCTATGTACTAGTGTAATTTTTATGCAAATCGGTCCAGTGGTTTGGGAGGAGTACTCACTCATACACACACAGAGAGAGATTGCCTAAGCAGCTCTCAGAGTCTATGGTCAAAACGGCGACAAACCAAAACGGCGACTGTCCAAAACAACAACAAGTCAAAATGGCAACAAACCTAAACGGCGTCAGGTCCACAGAGAGATCACCGAAACGGCGACAAACCAAAAAGGCGACATTGCCACATAGTACGAACTCGTAAAGAGTAATTAGACGTTGACAAATAATAACCTTTGAAGTCTACTCCCAGGCCTGTATGAAGGCGAACAACGGCACAGTTCACTAATGTTTAGGACTGCGTGAAATGCCCTGTTGATACCGGCACAAGGCACAACTCAACTCGACGTCGAGTTGAGTTGTGCATATAAACAGGGCTTAACGTTGACCAACGTAGCAGCGCGCTTCGTCGGTTTTGTAATGACACGTGTGCCTATTAAGAGCGATCAAAGGCAAAAAACGACATAAGCAAGCATAGCTGACAACAATCTGGTGACCCGCACAAGTTGACTTCACTGGTGCCGCAGACATATGGAGGGGAACGTGGCCCTCAAATCAACGTAGCATAGTTGGCAGAATGCCGGTCTTTGGCCGGCAAACTGACCCTGTCCTACACTCGGCCTGCAGCCGACGGATGACCACTATGTGGGTAAACCGTCCGCTGCAGGTCAGCCAACTAGGCCAACTCAGCCTTTCATCCTTTCCGGGTGGATAAATGTGTAGTAAGCTGCAATTGGATGTCCGCTTTGGTGGCACCATCTGGTGAATGCTTACGGGGTGAAGGCCTGGTGTGGTTGATTGGGGCAGTGGTGTGTTAGCTAGCTGCTGACACGGGTCCAATTGTTCGTTAGCGCGTTCAATGGACGGCCGCATTGGCACTGCAGCACCATTGACTCTTGCTGATCAACTGCCACTTCCGATGATTGTAAAGCGCGGCTAGTCAGGTTTCGTCCCTGTAAGACGCGCTATATAAGAGTCACTGGCTTTAGCTTTAACGGCCGCCGCCACCACCGTAATTAAGTAGGTATGAATGTGCTATAAGGTTTGTATAGCATACAAACGCGTTGCTTACAATAATTCATTACACATAACGTCAATAACACGCCGTAGCTTAGTTTGGTGCAGAAACTATATATCATCATCGTGCGTTACATCAGTAACTTAACCAAAGTTCCTGTCGCCATTTTGACTTGCCGCTGGGCCCGAATCGGTACAGTGCGCTATAACTGGCCCATGTGTGCGCATGCGTCATAGGCCTTCAGCATAGCGCACTGTACCGATTCGGAAGACTTGCCTGCTGCTGTTTTGTCCTGTCACCGTTTTGGTTTGTCGCCGTTTTGACCATGGCAATTTTGTTGCCGTTTTGGTGTCGCCGTTTTGACCATACCGCGCTGTCAGTATACGGGTGACACTCAATACTAATCCTGCCAACGGCAGGTTTTGATAACTTCCCGCACACAAGAAGCCACTGAAGACGACTGGAAAGAATGAAAACGTCTGTTATCATAATTCCACCCGCACTGGAATGTTGACAATCACAATACGAGTTCCCGTACGGGACATACGATTGTTATAATGCGGGTTCCCGTACTCTGTCACTGCAGAGCTTGGCTCACGGGTTCCCTTTTACGGGAATATCGGCAGTTACAGTACGGGTTCCCGTACCCTACCAGTAAGGTGTCGACTGCAATACCACTAACGTTATGCACTGCATTGCAGTCGACATCTTAATGACGATATTCTGTCTACGGTTCCCGTACTTTAGACACAGCCTAAATCATTTACTGGAGTTTTCCGGTACTATTTCAAGTTTAAGGCTAAAGCCGTTTCAGAACTCAGCTACATACAGCTTCACTAACATTTAGTACATCTGAACACGTAATTTAAAACTAGATATAGCGTGTCACTACCAAATTCAACACCGTTTATCTCAACACTAGCATTTTTTCTACCGGTAAATGTGTCAACATTGCATTGGTCACACTAAATTTCCGGTTCACTTTAGAGCAACGCTATTGGCTGTATGTGGCCTATAAACTAGAAATGCGTGAGTGAGTTCATAAATGATAGCAGGGCCGGACTAATTTTTAGATCCAAGGTCTTTGCGTATTACGCATATCGATAATTGAATAATAAAATTTGATAGAGATCACAGGTCATAGGTCCAGCCCTGTTTCAAAAACAGAAGTTCTGTAGTTACACCATGCCATGATACGATCACTTTGATCCATGCTTTGATTCTAAAATTCACAACTTACCGTTTGAGGACGCACCCACTATTTCCTGTCTGACATCAGAAAGTGAAAGTTGCGCCAGCGCCACAGATGAGTTGCGTTACTACAGGGTGCGTAGCGTGTATGGTTGCGAGTGGTCTGCTGTCGCGTTTACAGTGGTGGTGAGCGAGTGGTTACTGTTGTTTTAAATAGCCAATATGTCTATTTTCTGGTGTTTTAATGCGTTTATTGCAGTGAAATATTAACTTCTGCTTAACTTTTTGCTGGACGATAACTTGTCGAGACAACTTATCGTCCGCTATATAATATAATAATCAGTGGCGTAGCCAGGATTTCGAAGTTGGGGGGGCACACCCAGGGGCCCCCTTCCTTTCCCTTCCCCCCTCCCTCTCCCCTTCTTCTTCCTTCTCCTTCCCCCTCCCCCTTCTTTCCCCTATCCCTCTCATAGAAGTAGGCCCCTTAAATATCAGCTAGGAGGTCTGGGGGAGCGCTGTAAGCTCCCCCAGCGGGGTCTGGAGCAGAGCTCCAGCCGAAATCGAATTTGGTGCATTTTAGCCTTAAAATCTGACATCTGGTGGTAACAAATTTAATTATTTTCATAAGAATCAAATGACAACATTTCATTCAGAATTTCCAAATTTTATGCAGAATTTGGAAACAAGTGAATAGTGCACAACATCGAATTGCAATTGCCAGTAAACAGTAACTGAACAGTAACTGGACAATATGGCTCTTCTACAGTTTTACAACAAATGAATGTTCAGTCAGATCACCAGTGTACTGTGTTAGTTTCTTGGTGTACTGTAATTATTAACGAAAACTTAACGTGGATTTTGGATCCCATAAGCACTGTAAAACAGTCACCGTACTACATGCTCTATCCTATTCAGTATTCACTGTAATAACTGAATGAAGAACAGCAGTCACAAATGGGCAAGACTGTTCTCCCAAATAGGCCTAAAGAGAACTTTTCTTAAACAGTCAAGCATTTTATGGGGGTGTCCGGCAAAAGTTGGGGACTCCGTTCTTCTCAGACTTTTTAATGGGGGTTCATGGTGCGGTGTATCACCCCTGAAATGTTTGAAATACTGCAGGCCTGTAGGTGAGCTTTAAAGCATGTTTCTGCACACAATACCTACATATGTGTGACAGACTATAATAATTGTAAGGTGCCCCTGTAACTGAGTGAGACAGACACTAGCCTACATGTAGAGAGACTAGCGTGCTGCAGCAGCAGCCTCTGCAGCCAGATAGGCCTACTGCATCAGCCTGCTTGTCAGATGCTTGGTATAGAAATACGAGACTGCCAGTAATTAAGCTGTCCCGCGGGTCACGGGCACTTCGACCACCCCGATGTGTCCCACTAGCAGCATGCATCAGGGTAAAGGGAGTGCGACAGCCGTTGACGCCCCTGATGTGTAGGCCGATTCAGTAAATGCGCGGTGCTGCCTCGGCATTTGTCCAAGACTTGACCCCCACGGGGGGTTACCAACTCAAATTGGTCGGGGTGTACGTAAAAA
>Ga0049105_1000205_pt1 | contig 16775 bp, 13 predicted proteins | sample WorMetvaBAHAMAS1_FD_61260 | JGI IMG/M metagenome (GOLD analysis project Ga0049105, IMG submission 61260) | Worm MetaG Olavius vacuus BAHAMAS.1 | ecosystem: Host-associated > Annelida > Digestive system > Unclassified | place: Germany: Marburg | collected 2013-04-09
TGCAACAGTGTTGTTGCAACTGTGCATTATGACTTTGCCGTTTAATCGTTTGACTGCTTATAACATTTGCCGTGACTGTTTTCAGTGTTCTTTGACTCTTTCAGTCACATGCAGCCGTTGCGAAGCGTTATAACGCATTTTGTGTAAAACGTACTGGAAACAGTGACACCAAACAAAATAACATCAGCAAATCAACATTTCCTGTATGTGTTAGTGAACATTTTCACATTTAATTAATTGTGGAACGTAACTTTTTGTCACAAATCAAGGCGTGTTTGTAATGTACGGCGACAAAACTCGTGCGATAAGTTTTACAAGGTAGTGTAGACACATTAGTTAGGTGAGGTGGACAACTAAGCTGTCTTGCGATGTCAGATTATATAAGGAATTTTGGTGTCAAAAATTATTAAAGTCAGACAACTATTCCTCAACTTATAGCCAATAATATGAGTGGATGTTTTTTTTTGAAACACGGTGTAGACTCACCATCCCAAACCCACAATCGCACATATTCACAACAACTGTATGACGACTTTACGAAACACAACCTTCTCCTTTAAATTCAACAGCGGATGCTCAGAGTCCAGACCATAATAAAACTGTGATTTCCTTTGCACTTGTCATCATTATCATTATCAATATCACTGTGCACTAATCAACCTCAAACTGGTGATTACAGGGTCTTTCAGTCGTGCCAAATACACTCGACAAGAATCAATGAAGCCTTATCCACTTGATGAACACATGAAGTTGGCACTATAAATCAGGCATGTTAACAATACTTGTGAAAACTATTGTCAGTACTAATAACAATAATCTGGCAAAAAGTACTGCCGATACCAATACCAATACTGCTTTTGAAAAGCATTGCTAATACCAATAACAATACTTTTGTGACAACACTCTTCACTGTTTTTACATTCAGCAACATTCATTTTTTTCGCGTCATCTATTAATAAAATTAATAAAGTCACTGTTGTCGAGAAAATTGCAAAATCACTATAGTTTACAGTGACATGAAGTTAATGAGTAAGCACTGTAGCAGTATCTGCAAATCTACAGTCCTAGCTTTCACTCTTTCAGTCACAGTAATGTTGTTGTTGACAGACTTAACTAGTGCACCTGACAACAAAAGTATTGGTATCAAATATTGCCAAAAAAGTGAAAAAGTATCGCCGATACCCATATCGATGCTGCATACAAAAAGTATCGCTGATATTATTGATAGTAATACCAATACTGCGATATCAACAACCCTGCTGAAAATTACTATTTTTGGAGAGAGCTAAACACACCCCGCGCCTTTGTGGCATTTCTGAGATTTTAACTCTGTCTACAAATGTCCTGATTTACTTACTTACTGACTTTATAGTCTCACAGTGTCACAGCCACATAATGGCTAAAATATGCAATACAAAATATGCAATACAAAATATGCAATCTCCAGGCTGAGAGTCTACCATACGATATCATATTAATTAACTAAAGCAGTGGAATAAAGACAACCTTGTTGATATCTGCAATTGGGCCAATAGCAAAAACATTCCCAGATTTACACATTACATAAGTGATTCATCCAGTGTGCTCCATTGCTCTGAGCCAAAAGCAGAGTGACAGAAATTCATTTCTTGTCATCACACAGATATACAAAAGTTAAAAAACCTCACTTACCTCAAGTGAATTATTCTGAGCATTTAACTCATCGTAATCAGCTTTGATGTGTCGACATAATTCCGTCTCCACGTTGTCACACCAGCGACTGATATACTGCACAGCAGCACTGTACTGATGCTCAGTCTGGTCTGCCAGTGCCCTTTGAACTCCCTGCCATCTCTCGTCTATCTCGTGAACTTGCCGTGTGACCGCTGTCACCACATCGTTATCACAGACAGTTATCAGGAAGCTACAGGCATCGTGCAGTCCTTTAATGTTGCCTTCACGTTCACCCAGATCTTTGAAGAACTCCTGCAACCAAATTATACCACGAATAAATGCAGAGTTGAGAGATTATGAAGCTAAAGTCACTGTAGTATAAGTACAGACAAGCTAAGAAAAATGATTAGTAACTACACCACGAAAATATGTGCAGAAATGACATTTTTTGCTTTCTATTCCACATCTTCAGCAAACCTCAAAAACAAGCAGGCTAATACTGTCTCCTGGGAGAGCCTTCGAGGACAGCTGGAGAGATTTCTACTGTCTGGATGCACTCTCTGATATCCAATCAACAGTATCAAAGCACTGGAAAAAATAGAAACTTTAATAATGGCACTAAGTCACAACTTTGTTTATACAGTGTGAGTAAAAAAAGTAGCCCCCCCCCTGAACTTTTTGCGATATTTTCACTTATGGTGAACTTGTGTAACTGAAAATTATCGTTGCTATTGTCCAAACATATTCCTATGTCTACACCAATTTTGGTCCATTTATCTGAATATTTGTGTAAATTGTATCATTTTTACTAGTAAGACCCTCAAATTTTAACAATTCAATTTGATTTATTACGAAATTCATGAACATGTACATGGCGTTTCAATAAAAAACAGCTACTTTTGTTTTCTTCTGTATCTCCTAGGAAAATGATCAGATTTGCACAAAAATTTTAGCAGATGTAGCTGAGTAAATTCAGATTTTACACATGTAAAAATTATTCAGTTGGTGAATAAATATTCTTTGGTATCGACGATGTAGTTATGGCATCATGTAGATCTGTTCTGCAACAATGGAATTTACTGTTAAAGACAGATATTTGATTAAAGTCGCCAGAAAGCAGACTATGGTGCTGCATGCTTGAATAAGATGTTTTCTGAGAAAACATGCAAAGATGATGGACTGAAAACTCTGATAAAGAAAACTGATAGCACTGGCACTATCAAATGTCTACTGACACGACATACAAACATGCACTTCAGTTGCAGATCATACTTGATAATCCTGTTGAATGAAGTCAGAGATATTGTAAGTTGCGTACTTTGTAGCTGTGAGTCTTTGGCTTTCCTTCTTGGCTAAGTGCAAGACTTTCAACGTTCTCTATGTTGCCAGGGGCAAGTATCTATCTTCAATGGTAAAGTGCATTGTTGCAAAACAGATCTACATGACATCAGAAGTATGTCACCAATACCAAAAAAAATATTTATTTCTTAGTTCAATAATTTTTGCATAGCTACATTCTGAATTTACTCAGCTTTATTTACTGAGATGTTTGTGCAAATATAATCGTTTTCCTAGGAGATAAGAAAGAAAACAAAAGTGGGTGTTTTTTTACTGAAACACTCTATATAACATGATCATCACCCTAAGCCTGCCACAAAAACTTAATGATACAGTCACACAAGATTTATCTAACAATCTAACCAACCACAAACTACAAGGTAACTACAACAGACATGAGAAATAGCAGCAGACCTGCCATCCATTGGCACGCTGATGCAGAACTTGTTCTGCCTCAGGAAGCCAGTTACAGAAGTCAGTGCTGAACGTTGTGTACTGGCGCCAACGCTCCACAGTTTCCTCCAGCAATGTCCTCACAGTCTTCAAGTCGACCTGCATCTTGTACCAACGAGTCTTAATGCTTGCAATGGTCCGGTCAACATTCTCACTTAGTGATCGCTCTAACACAGCAGGCAGCAGTCACCTTACAAACATGCTGTGCAATTACACAAAATAACAGACAAATGCTCTACAAACTAAAACTGTTCATACAAACGTGGTCATTTACGTATCTACAATCACGCAAAGCCAAGTTTGGTCAAGCAGAAAAAAAACTAGCCTTTTATGCTTTCAGTCTGCAGATAAATGTAAAGGTGGCATGTAAAACAAGATCATCTCTCGACATCATCTGTTGTAGACAGAAGTTTTGCAATGTGACAGCAAATAAAAACAACATCAGCAAATTTACAACCAAATTTCACCTGGTCTCTCTAATTATCCCTAACACCATAAACCCATTCGATAACCTTTGCTATGTAAAGATACTTTCTGATTCACACTGCATTTAATCTCAATTTCAGTTTGTGATCTTGCACAGATCTGCTCCAGCTACATAAAACTCACTTCCATCCACCATACTAAATGTAATACACTAACAATCTCTGGGTGCCACTGAAAGATGCAATACTCGCTACTCCTATTCCCAGGTAGCCTTCTCGACCCCTCAGTGACTAACTCACCACTGTATTCAACTGTAGCACTACTTTCTAACTACGTTAACACTTTTATATTCAATCCATCAGTCAAGGCTTGGCCATGAAATGAGGAAGACGACGAAACCTACTTTTATAACTGAGCTTCTTGCACGTGACAGCCTTCTGTTCACACTCCTCAAGCATCTGGTTGATATGCTTGAAGAGATTCTGATTATCAACAAACTCCTGCATGCATCGCCAACAATACGTCTCATTACAATATGCTGCATAAGACCAATGTGACAAATAATGGTGTGTAATGTTAATGCTGTCGGCATATTTCAAAGTGAAAGACAATCTTATGCAGAAAATATGTATATCTAACTGGAAAAATAGACAATGGCAACAATTTGACACATGTACCTGCAGTTCTGGAACAAAAAAACTTTAACATATGCCATTACCCACTCACTTGTCTACAGTGTGGAAATGCACTGAGACAGGCAAACATGTATTAGCAAAAAGAGCACAGATGGTTGTTCCCGAGGGAATATTATCCAATATTTACATATGCATAAACTTCATATGCAAATAAAAATTTTAAAAACAGCATTTACTAATCATCAAAGCCTGAACCAGTAATATGCTGTTCCACATAAAGTTAACTGGATAGCTAATGTTCCAGGACAACAAATTTGACTACAGGTCGTGCATACATACATACATCTTTTTTGTCATTTTGTTGGGGACTACAGATGCTGGTGTGGCTAACGCCCAATTATTCTCTTCATAAATCCCCTCCAATGGATACTACTAAATGCATACAGCCAATAAAGAAACAGTAACAGCAGCAGCAGAACAAAATACACACTTGATAGTCAGTAAGCATGCGAGTTACACCGTCTTCACTGCGGTACTTGGCACGCCATGTCTCAAGGCGTGAGTCAATCTGTGCCAGATTCATCAACAGTCGCTGTGTCACTTCTTCAAACGTCAACTGTGTGTGCAACTCATGCAGACGAGTGAACAACTTGTCAAAACGACGCGCCATGTTATCAAGCTGCTGCTTTGGCACGACCTGACCTTCAACTTCAGCAGCACTGCAGTATCGTAGAAACGTCTCGTGCTTCTCCGGGAACTCACTTTGCAACATCTGAAACCAATTGCCAACTAATGTCTCACTGTCTTGATGTCTCATGCAGCATAAAACAAAATCATAACTACAATCATCAATCATTTTTAATGGCTGTTTTCCACATTTACCTCAATTAGCAAGTGGCCCAACTACCTCCAGGTATACTTCTAAAGATTGCTGGGGCAACACTTTTACAGGTTATATACCCTCCTCAGAGCCAAACAGAAACTCAATGCACTGAATAAATCATTTCAAACTATTATGAAAATTAAATCAAACACAACCAACAACGATTTACCTTGACGTTTTGGTCTCTAACGTCAAGGTAAATCCTCAAAATGTCAAGGTAAATCGTTGTTGGTTGTGTTTGATTTAATTTTCATAATAAATGTTTTACCAACCTAAAGAATATGTTTAATGATCATTTCAAACTGTCAAAATTGCTCATGGCCATAAACTTTATACATATGTGACAGCATATAAGTAGTTCTTCAACATAACTGACATCAGTTTATTCCTACTGCAAGTAACAAATAAGACTCTTAACAGTTTAACCTGCCAAAAAACGGTTCATTAACTGTAAATTTCAACTAAAAGTTATCAAACAAAATCAGCTTGGAACACTATACATATATTATTAATTTCAATCTGCATAAAATATGGTCTGCATCACTGAAGGTCTTTAAAGTTAAGACCTTATGGTGGGATATAAATGTGCATATTATTATCACTCATTATTGTTACGTGTATACACAGAACATTATTAATAAACGCAACAAATCACAGCAGTGGTTCTTCCTTGTGAGAATAGCCAAAGGATAGCAACTAATTATATCCCATTAGTCAAAGTCCAACCATTAAATATTTTTTATTTTGAAATTTTTTAAATAAATCTTGTAACAATAATGCAAACCAAACATTCTTATCAAATAAAATATAAAACATTAAAAACCATGATAAAACGGTTGTTTATCTTACCGATATGTGGGTAAGCTGCTGCTGAACTCTGTTCACAGCACTGCCTGCTGAATCACATTCATCACCAGGCATCGCCCGCAGCTGGTCCTCAGCTCGGCACAACCAGTCCCCTATCTGACCCAGCAGACCAGGCAGACCACTGTCCAGCTTCCGCAGCCACAAACGTCTCCGATCACACACGTCACTCCAGCGGGATTTCACATATGCTAGCTGCTCACTCGTAATGCATTCAGATGGCGAAGCATCGTTGCTTGATGCAGACGTCAATCTTTGCTCCATGCGACTTTTTAGCTGATCAAATGACTTTCGTCGCCGCCGGAGGTCTTCAGTGAATTGCACGTATTGCTGTGAAATGCAGAACGTAACAATACTGCCAGAACAGCTTCTAAATACATGTATCAGCCTGAATAGAGCAATTTCTCAGAACAAGCTTTCAGAATTAAGATACAAAGAAATATCACCAGTGAAAAATATCATTATCAGCAGTATGTTTTTTTCGTATTACTGTTGTATGGATGGAATTATAGGTTTGCTGTGGTGTTACCTGTAGAGTAATGTTACCTGTAGTGTATCTATTTTAGTCTTACTATTGTGTGGACAGTACTACTGGTTTGCTGTATCACCTGTACACAAGTATACATATGTTTGCTTTTCTTTATTGTGCTTATAATGGTACTGTTTTCATCTCCATGGCAAAATAAACTTCGAATAATAAAGAAGTCAAAACGACTCTAATAAACCCACCGAGAACTCTGCTTCATGATGATATACTGGCAGTTCAATGATCTGCAGCATCTCATAAGCCATGTCAAGCCACTGGATCAAAGTCTCATATTGATCTCTCTCACTCCTTTGACCAAAGCTCTCTTGTTCCAACTGATATAGTAGCTAAAATAAACAATGAAAGTCGATCAAAATATTTGTTATTACAAACTATTACCATAAAAAGCTGAAATTTAATAGATAATCACATGTCCCTGGTGACTATATAATTAAAAACTAACTGTGCTTTCGAAAGTAAAAATTCACGATTATAATTTACTGATAACAACAACAAATTTAAAATGATAAAAATATCATAACCAAAGCAAATCATATAAAAAATATCAAAAACAAACATAAACATTAATGTTATATTAAGTAATTTAAAAGAAATTATAACACAAAGTCTCACCACGTGATATTGCACATTTCAGTCATGCATGACCACAGATGCCATAAACACATGCAAAAAAACACACAACCAAAGAATAAATTGTAAATAAAACTTCAAAAAAAGATATTAAATAGTTTTGCTTTTAATTCTGTAGCTACCTATATTCACTTTTCATGCCAAATTCTTGAGAGTGCACATTTAGCAAGTATATGAGTAAAAACTACACAAAGGAAATTTATGTTAATTTGGTACAAATGAAGATGAATATTATTTCCAGCTGTGTGGTTAGATAAAACACTCTTATTTCACTTCATCAGTCCTGTAATGATTTTTAAAAATACTCCAGCAAAAAAACTGTTGCAAATAAACATCTATTCTATAGTGTAATATATGCATCAGAACGCCAACATCAAAACATCAAACGAACTGCTAGACAATACAAAAACGAGTAAGCACTCCAAAGAGGCCAAACCTCCAATGACACTGTTCATGCACCTGCTGGTTTTTTATCATTTTAATGTGCAAAAATCATCTGTCAGCCATGACAGGATACAATACTTTGTTGTTCGCTAGTTTTAAATTCTGATGTCAAGGTACAAGATAGTCTCCACTACAAATCCCCCATGGTGTTAACAAGCTCATCTGGAAGTGAAAATCACCGGCATTTTCAGTTAGGATAATCCTGAATACATAAAACTATGACTACGACCACTGATCACTTCAAAAAATCTAATAGACTGTTTCTTGTCTCAGGCCTATGCCTCCCAAAAAAAATTGGTAAAAATTCAACTATGATTTTTTGAGTACTGCTGCTTGGAGACAGATTAAAAAATGGAGATGAGTGATGAATTCATGAACTCACTGGCTCAGGTAGCAATACAATACCACTCCAACAAAACATGCAGTAAGCAATTAAAGTGGCAAACAAAAATATAATAAGTTCACTTTCATGCCACACAACAATGCCACTGCAGCAGCATTACATTCTAGGGTATCAGTTCGCATGCATTCTCTCAAACACTGGACCACACACGTTGTCAGCTGTTAGTTAGTAAGCAACTGCAACCACTGCATGCATGCAGGCACTGCCATCACTGTTAACCTGGTCTGATGTCTGTAGCATCAGGTGTTGGTTTGCCTTTCTGTGGTCGGCAAGCTCTTCCACAGGTGGCCGAGAAACAGAGTCAGCCAAACTCCGTGACAGATCCAAACTTGTATCGGGTAGAGAGTGCCTGGTGCCTGGTACATCACTGGCCAGCATCTCATTGCTATGGACTGGCATACGAAGCATGTTCACTGACTGGACACACTCCTGTCTGCTGGCAATGTCAGAATCTGACTCCACTTGAACATCATCTTCATCAGCAGTTATGTCAGCAGTCTGGTCACCGCTGTTACATATGCTGCTTAGGACAGTTACTGGCTTACAAGAATTCTCCGATGACATTTCCTCACATGGTTCAATTACCTGACAAATGTGACTGCATGCAGTGACATCAGATTCCGCATCAGCCTTGTCAGTAGGTATATATTCTACCTGAGCATCAATCACACTGCCAGCCATCACTGCTAGCCTGGCATCTGGAACAGATGAAACAGATGCCGATATCTCTGTATTCAAATCAGCACAATCGTCAGGTACTGCAGCTGTAGGAAGTGATGTGCTTGAAAACATCTTGGTGCTGATATCATTCCGAGCTGCCAGCATATGAACAGAACTGTCCACTGCCATAGCGGAAACTGAATCAGCGGTCATGCCTGATAAGTCATTAGCATCAACAATGACCTGGTCTGACACTGGCATCATTCTTGCGTCTTCAGCGTCATCAGGTTTCGTGGTTCTCATGTCAGAAATAGACAGTGTCATACTAGAGTGTGGAGCATCACTCAAAATGGTTCCGACCATCTCCGAAGAATGCTGTGATTTCTCTGATTGTGAAGCAATGTTTGCAGTGTCATCAGCATTTGGTGCTGTTCTCAGGCATACGGTGTCATCTGGTAAAGTCACTGCCGGCTCAGATGGCTCCGAAGTCACATCAACCAGCTTCATCTTTGAACGGTTTGTTGTAATCCCAGAGTGTAAAGCAACATTCGAGTTGGTCATCTCAAAACTACTCAGCAAGGCTGCAGACATCTTGCATGTATCTGACGTTTTCCCCGAACATTCAAAATCTTTCATCTCAGTCACTGTACTCTTAGATTCATCTGAAGATATTGCACCATCACCGGATTCAGCCACTGCCATTGTTGAAGAGTCCAGAGATTCCCCAGCATGTTCAGAGTCACTCATCTCAGATGCTGTAACGTCACAAGTGTCCAGAGTTGTCAGCGATAGTGTACCATTGTTTAACACTGTCTCACCCATCTCCCAAGTATCCCGTGTATTTGCCGAGTCTGCTGTATCTTTAGCCATCAATATGCTGAATTCACAACTGTCTGGAGTTGTGTGTCCATCAGACAATGCAGTCATCCTGTGCTCAACGGTGCTTGCTGTGGTCCTTGAGTGTGAGGCACTGGTCAGTCCTGCTGCATCAACTATAGCAGTGTCTGATGTAGTTATTGAGAGCAAATCATCATTGGAATCTTCTACCATCATGCCATGTAAGTTGCACATTATTCCTTTAGTGTTCATAGTATCACGTGATTCTGTCACTGTACAATCCTCTTGTTTACTTGCTTCCGAATCTTCATCTAGCATGGTCTCTTCCCTGACACACGCATCACTACTCTGCATATCGGAGGTGCCTGACTGCTCCTCAATACATCCAGACCGTGCTCGCTTCTTGCAGGAAATTTCTGACACCTCATTTGCTTGCACTACATGTGCAACAACAGCACTGACTGCTAATTGTTCAGAACTGCACTTTTCATTAGAAGCAGTAACACCCACCATACCAGCCCTCTCCATATCACCAGCATCCACTTCAAAGCTTGGACGATCAGCAAGCTCTGCAGGCTTCTCAACTCTGTACAGCGATAGAGTAGAAACTGCATGCAGTACTGACTGCACATGTGACAAATCTTCACTTCGACCAGTTGCCAAATCATGCAGCTGATCGTTGCTATCAGAACTTTCTATTAGCAGCCGTGCTGCAGTGTCTTGGTCATCAACAGAAGACTTGAAACTATCGCTGTGTCTACAGGTATCTGCAGACTGTTGCTCAGACACCGTATCAGCATCCTCTGAATGTGTTATATCAGTCGTGTCACTCTCAGTCACTGTCTGACGCACATCTGATACACCATGACTGTACATATCATGGTCGCTCAAACCTTCATCAGCACACTTTGAAGTCAGACTGGCATCTAATGAAGTTCTTCGTGCACAACTGACATTGATAAGATCACTAGCATCACTTACATATTCACTATTTTGTTTACTCTGGCTGTACTTGCTTTCCAACAACTCTAACTTTACACTGTTGTTACTGGTGAATGCATGGCTGTGTGTGTAGTCTGACAGGATTCCAGTGACTCTGTGAGGTTCGGAGGCTGCACAGGTGTAATGAATTCTTGAAGTCAATGGTGACTGGCGAGCCACAACTGTCTGTCGGATAACAGAGGTCTTGCGCAGTGGAGGCGTCCATGAAGTTGGCAGAAGTTTTAACTTCTTCCAAGAGTTCAGCAGCTCTGCAGTTCTTGCTGAATACAAATGGCTCACGTTCTCACTGGACGCAGACTTCGGTGCTCGGTTCTGACATGAATAACGACAATCACCTCTGCCATACAGCTCCAAGTAACCTGGACTGTCTGGTGCATCAGGAAGCTGCCAGTCACAAGAATGATGTCGAGCATGACTTGCTGATGCATCTCTCACCACTGACAGCCTTCCTCGAGCCAAGACACTTCTATGGGATGAAGAAATGTCTTTCACCGACGACCATCGCCAATCCCTTTCTTCTGCATTCCGATAAGGACAATGTCGTTCTGTCCGATACAGCCCATGCGGACAATTCTCAGTCATTTTATTATTTACATTACCCTGACTTCCTGACCTCTGAGACCTAGGCGTCAAATTCAAGTGTGCAATGTTGTCACAGCTCACTGACATTCTGCAGTCAGCTAAATACTTACCAATATTATCGCTTCGGCATACTTGCAATTGCCTATGAATGTACCCTTCTGCTCTGTGAATTTCATTAGACAGAACCTGCGTGTTGGTTGGCTGACTGGAAGTAGACGTCATCTGATGATCTGTCTGCAATGCACTTTGAGTGCCTGAGTGTGAGGAATGTTTACCATCAATCAGTGGTTCAGCTGAGCGGCTTCTCCCAGCGTCTCGTAACTCCACTGACAGTCTGTTGTCAATATCACATCTCTCGTACTTAACAACGCCAACTTTCTCAGACTGAACCGTAGCAGAACGTCCATCATCAGCAGCAGGAGCTACATGCAACTGTTCAGAAGTCTTAAACAATGCATTGTTTTTTGACTGCGGACATACTTCAATGGCAAAGTCCTTGTTAGCTTCGGTATGAACACCAGAGCACGTTTTAGAACCATTCACGTAGTCTACAAAATCAACGAGTTCTCGTTGGCAGACCAACAACCTGGTCCGTCCACAATCTTCATATTTAGACCACACTGTGGAAAAGTCAGGTTTAACTACGTGTCGATATAAAGAAGTTCCATGCCTGCTGTCAACGATGCGTCCATTGTTGACCGTACACACAGTGTCAGATGTATCACAACGCATATTCTCTGGATGCCAATGAGAATCTCTATCATCCATTGCTATTGTATCTGCATCACGTGCACCTACAGCGACCTTCTGAATAGTTTCAGTCTCTTCAACACTGCTCACAGAAGAAGTAACTGTCGATATGTACAAAGTCACTTCTTTCCTTTTCTCAGGCACTTTGCAACTTGACACCTCAACAACACTGTCAGTGTCACAAGAGCTATTCTCACTTACATCGGCCTTCACAAGCTCTGCTGGTCGAACTAACAATGTGGCCCAGCTGTTACCCTGATCAATGAGAATAAGACCATGTGGAACAGGTGAGCGAGGCTTTAGCTCAGCCACAAAATTCTCCGTAACTGGTAAATGTCGATTTGCCAGGATCAGCGAATGATTATCATGAACATGCACAAACGGCCATTCATTAATGTCGTCAAAAAGGGATGATAACTCAGTGGAGCTGATGGATCCCATGTCGGATAAGAAATCTTCACTATGTGCACACAACGTCTGATAACTGCGTGTGTCCAGACTCTGAGTTTCCACACATGACAAGTCGGAGAATGCCGAGGATGACAGTGACGAACAGTCGCCAGGCACGGAAGTGTCACAACTGGCTACAGATGGCAATAAAGATGGCACAAGCTGGTCATGCTCCAGGCTGCCGTTGGCTATGTCGTATGGAATGTGTCGTGCTATTAACACTGTGTCAAACAATGCTGCTGCGGAGGCAGAAAGATTCGACTGATGCTGCCAACAACGAATATCAATAAACACGCTTCAGCATATAAAAATCAAGATTACTAACCAACCACAACGACGTATGGTATTAACTCAATGAAAATAAATGCTAAATTCCTGTAAGGTAACAAAAAATAATTGATAAAACTTTTAAAAAATGAAAATACTAAAATAAATACAGTACAGACGTCATACATATGGCACAGTACATCTGCAAACTTGTCTCAACACCTTCCAAAGCGTTTTCTCTAATACTACTTATTGTAACACTACTGTGTTTCTGACGATTTACATCATTTTATTAGTACTATTAACTATCAATTAGATCTTAACAATAACAGCTCTCTGTGTGAGCACGGCTCTTATCAGTATCGTCACACTTGCTACATGGGTGGTCTATTACATTTTACAGACCAGTATGCCTGATATTGCAGATAACAGACAATGTTGCACACTTACACTCTTCGCTCACAATGTCAGGTTTAAGCATTAACTGAGAAGATAGTTCTGTGAATTCGATTAACATGCTCATAAGTTAGAATGTGCCTTTAAAATTACTGTTGTCTGTTACCAATACCATCTGCATCGACATCGCTGCCTATCTCCAAGCAACAAGTGAAGACGTTACTGTTCAAACATACATTGGACTATGACGTCTGACTGTTCTTTGATGCGACTCTGTCATAAACTGTCTCTTTTCATTGTTAAGCACTCTCAAAGTTTTCTTAAAACATGCAGCATATAATGATATTTGTTTGTGATCATCATCATCATCATAACTATAAATGATACGCTTGGCTCGTTTGCCTAGCAATAAGACACTTAACAGCAACCCTTTATCAAATGACACCTATTTTCACAATAGATCTTTTCAGAAGTCAGCATACCTGACATATCTAACGCGTTAGCAAGTCAACTTACCCTTGAAATGTCCGGAAAATCAGAATCTGGATCTGGAAATTTTTCCAGAAATTTGGCCACGTATGTCATGATAGATCTTTCATCTGGTTTTTCCACGTCAACATCTGTTCATCCAGCAACAGACAAAGCACACAGTCTAACTCAACCGACGTTACTGCACTATACACAAAGCCAAAGATAGCCGTTATTATGCTTGTTGACAAAGTGACAAAAATTACTCGCTCTGTAATGTGAAGCGGTATTTTCTCTTAAAATATTAAAGTACAAAAAGTTACTGAAACTTGTTTCACTGACTGAAATGAAACGCAAACTCTGTGTGAAAGGATAAAATTCACATTCAAACAGAATAACTCATCATCAGCAACATCATCATTATTATAAGCTACTTTTATAACAAGCATTACGTTATGTTTGCAGAAATCAAAGAATGACACTAACACGCTGTATCGTCATACTTCATACCTTCAACATCCAACAGCCGAGGAATTCCAAGATGTTCTTCTGCAGTGGTGAAGGCCAGCTCTAGGTTATCACGAGGAGAATTCTGAGCCAGTACTGACGTGTCGACCAGCTCCGGTCGAAGACCGTGGATGAGAGCACTAAATGCAATGCCATCTCGCCAGCTGCGGCCAAAGTCCCGAACTTCAACACCGAACTTTCTGCACATGAATATAAAACACATTTTGCACCATATGAGAGAGCGGTGTTTTTCCAGATATCAAATTTCTGAGTTTAGGGGGTTCACCCTGAACAAAGGTGTTAAAAAGAGGTACATCCCTATGTGATTCTGTCGTTTTTATTGTCACTGTGCAGTTTTCTTTGTTTAAATGTTATTCTGTAAACATGTGCGACTGTCATGTGTAACAAATGCTTACTTACTTACTTACTATCCAGCACCAAAATTTGACCAATAATCTGCAATAAATTAGAAATGGTGAGACACGAAACAGAATGTAAATTTGTATTACTGACTAATAAGAAGTCGCATACAGGCTTTCGATTGGTACCGAAGTCTGTGACCTTGAATGACCTTTAATTGAATAACGGCTGTCATTTTGTGTTATTTCACCAAATCTGATAGGCAAATTACATTAAAGTGGTTGAACTTAGACCTATACTGTCTGCAACAAAAATGTAACCCAAAGAATCTACCTTTGGACAATATATGATTTATGGCGATATTCAAAAGAGATTACTGAGAATGAGTGCATTGAGGAGAGGTACCCATTTGCCAAAGGCAATAATTTGACAAATACTGTGCAATAACTAGAAAATGGTGCAATATAGGATTAAGTTCATATTACTCACTAATATGAAATCGCATACGGGCTTTCGATTGGTATCAATATTAGTAAAGTAAAGTAAAGAGATAAATTTATATGGCACTTATATATAAGCCCTTTCTCTACAGCGCTCAGATATGCGCTTAGTGACCTTGAATGACCCTGAAAGGCGTAATGACCGCCGACGCGAGCTATCTCTATGCTAGCTGAGCTTCTCGTTGCACAAATTGTATTCTTAGAAGCTGGAAGGTTTTCCCAACCAACAATATCACAGAACTGAAGGGAATTTATTATCATAAACACGCAATGACAGTTACTGAGTACTGTATCAAAATTTGTAAACCGCATAGATCTTGATCTATACTGTCAGTCCAGTGATGACCAGCGGCAAGCAGTGAAGTGATCAAAGCAGACTGTACAGAGCCAGCAGGTGCTTGCTGGGTAATGAGACAGGCACGGCTTGGACGTTGCTAAAGTCGCTTTCCGTTTCTTTGCAAATGTCTAGGTGTCGGCCGCCAGGATCTAGAGCGCCGTGCCCAGGCCGGCAGCGCACTTGATGAATGAGGTAACCCAGTAGCGCCGGTGTGTAGGCCGCGTTATGGTGGTGATGACGGCGACTAGAACTGCCAGTGGCGGCCTGCGGAGTGGCCGGTAGGCGCTGAACCTCGTCAGCACACCACCAGGTCACGTCAACATCTGACGAGGTCGGCGCGACACGTCGTCGTCAGTATTCAGCAAGACGCCACAAAAAAACCACAGGGAACGTTACTACTAACTGGCTGAATTCAATACAGTCCAGCCTGCTCACTGCTGCAAATCAACTGTCCACGGTGACCGGCATGAGAAACGCCACGTGAAAGCACACACACAGCATCCCACTGAAGTCAAGCGCAATACCACATAACGAGCGGACCACCCACATGGCAGACAAGCTAACATTCCTGGGACAACGGTAGGGGGAGGAGTAGTCTCTGTCATGTCCGGCAGCCCACCCACAGCGACGCACTAGACCACACAACCGTACCCACTCAATACTAAATATAGCAAAATGAAGCAATATGTCGGAAATCTAAAGCATTCTTTGGCAGCGTCGATGATTCATTTATGTCCTCCCCAAATTTGGTATAGTTCAGCCCTCACCTCTGCAAATATGTGGCTACGATGATACGACCATCTCTGAAAAAAGGCCAGAAAATATGCAAAATCATCAATAACTCAGCTGTGACTGCGCTGACGTACGCTGCTACACTATGGGTCTGCAGAGCCAGCCGCGTGATTAGGCTACAGTCGAGAACGACCGGCAGGGCGGGTGACCTCAAGTGGCAATGCATCGCTAATTGCCGCCTTTTCTAGTATTATTATTATTTTCAGCCTTCACTAACTTTCTGCACTTTCCTCCGATACCTTCAAGCAATCAATCTGAACCGTTTCTTTATTCCCAGTTCTTCATCATTTAAATGGACGATGATGTTACTGTCAATTAATTTTAAGAACTGAACATCAGTTTAACACTTTAGTGTAAGGGTCTAGTTATTTATCACATGTCGGAAACAGCAAAAATCAAATTTTGTTATAACCATTGTGATGTGAATCCGTGTGCACCCTTACAAGGCGACTCACTATGAAAATCGGAAATGCATTCTCCACGTCGTTGCATTTATGGTTTTGCATACGGTTTCCCATCATAAGAATAACATCAGTCATCACATTACTGTTCATGCATAGAAGAAACAGAAATCACAGAGGGAAACAGGTT
>Ga0049105_1000206_pt1 | contig 16763 bp, 10 predicted proteins | sample WorMetvaBAHAMAS1_FD_61260 | JGI IMG/M metagenome (GOLD analysis project Ga0049105, IMG submission 61260) | Worm MetaG Olavius vacuus BAHAMAS.1 | ecosystem: Host-associated > Annelida > Digestive system > Unclassified | place: Germany: Marburg | collected 2013-04-09
TTCCTATTCTTTATCACCACTAAAGTGGAGTGATAATGTTATCAGTGTCATCTACATACTGTATGTGTGTCTATGTGTCTGTATGTCTGTATGTGTAATAAGATAACTTTCGAAAGCCTTGACGTAGGAAGTCCATTTTTCGTCTGTGGGGATATCTTCAGGGGATACAGGTCAAGTTCATATATGAAGGTCACCGGGTCAAGTTCAAGCTCACAGCAGCAAGAAAACGCAAAATTTCTTACTCAAGCAATGTGAAACTTCAGTCGGCAATAACTCTGGTTCTATAGAAGATAGAGCCAGGAAGTTCGTTTGCAGCATTGGGTTTTTTGGCTACGACAAATTGAATGGCGTGACTGCTATCTTTGTCGCGTGACCGGAAATATACACATTCGTGGGTAGTCTGCTTTAGATTAGAAGGCAAGCTTGTTTTGTCCAGTACCGGTACTTTCTTAGTGTATGATAGATAGATGCTGTGTAGTAATCGACAGAGTTAATTGTTAAATTGCTGCTAGGGAGCCGTCATTGTCCATGAGGTTTATGACAATGGTGCAGCTGCCAAGGATGGTCGACTGCTACCGGGTGATCAGATACTCGAGGTACTTAACTACTTATCTATGGTCAGCTGCGAAGTCTTTGTTTTTGATAGTGTTTGTCACTGTGATTTGAACTCCAGATACATAACTAAACGTCCACTAAACAAGCTTAGACAATTATGCAGTGATCAATCAGTCCTAGTGAGATTAATTGCCTGAAGAGACTCATCTCCGAGATGACCTGTAATGTGTCGAGAGGGAGTAAATTTTGCTCAGTCTGTCAACCGTAGTGTGTGCTGTTTACTAGAGTTGCTTTATGTCAGACATGGATACTCTATACCGATCCTTTTTTGCATATTGAGCATATGCTATTTCTCTCTTGTCAAACTGGTCAGCTGTGCAGTGCTTTTATATACTTTGTATACAGTTTTAATAATAAATAAATAATCGTGTGCTTACCACTTCAATTCTAATTCAGTTCAAGACTTATATTCTCTTCATTGCTGTTTGATTGTGAGTGTCAGTGTAATCGTTTGCCTAGAAAGACTCGTCTCCAAAATGATGCATCATGCATGGTTGTTGATCTCTGCGTTCTCACACACATGACAGTAGCAAGAATATAAATAATCAAGTAGTTAAGTTAGTAAAAGTGTTTTCACGGTGCAAATAGGCAAATACTCAGGAGGCACTGCAGTCTGTTAATCTCAAATAGAAATGTTTTTAGTTGGCATTTGAATTTTCCATGGCAGCTTATGTCCTGTCATAATTTGAGACGTTAGACTGTTCTACTTTGAAGATATGTTATCCATAAGTAAGTAAGTAATTAAGTAAGTAAGAAAATTTATACACATTGTCTAAAAACCTATTGACGAAGTTGTCTAAAAAATGAAACTGTTCAGAGCTATAGTCACAGTTGACCGTCAGTAGGAGTCCATACATAGGCTACTCAGTGCTCTAGTCCCTGCTGATGATCCTAAAGGTCATTCAAGGTCACTTGAATAATTTTTCTTCTATTTTTAAGCATATTCAACAGAGGTCGCCACTGTGAAAATAGCCTGCAACCAGTTGATGCATGTGTGTACAGCTGACACACATCTGTTGATCAGTCATTTCATAGGTCATTACTTCTTCCTCATTACTTCTTCCAAGTAATTAAAATTGTCCAGTTTTGAGCAGTGTGTATGGCTAGATATCCATTAGTTGTACAGTGACAAAATTTGGCATGGCAAAGCTGTTGTGTGCTGTGTAGGTCTGTGGTGACAGTCTGGAAGCTGTGACTCATGAGAATGCAATCCGTGCACTGCGTCAAACTCCACCAGTCATCCGTCTTGTTGTCCTTCGTGACGAACCTTCTCCTGACGACTATATGTACGACTTGGTTACTGCCGACCTTGTGAGGAAGCCGGGTCAAGGCCTCGGCTTTAGCATCGTCACTCACCAGAATGGCGTCTTCATTTCAGACATTGTATGTTTTTTCCATTGCATCGCAAGGCTATCTCTAGTGATGACCATGAGAGTTTTTTTTCAGCATTTGTCTGTGGTGGTGCAACGCTTTAATTCAATTTTGTTGCACGACAGTTTTTCGGTCAATCACCCAAATTAGTGGTCTCTGCAGCTTGATACTCTTTTGTAATTTTTGAAATGCCAGGACTTACATTCTGGGTTAAAAATAATAATAATAACAATACTAATAATAATTACAGTAATAATATGCCATATGTATGTTTAGCTTTTTACATAACTGTGTATTTTGTAAGTATTTTATGTAATCACGTGCTGCCAGTGCCAGTTGGGCTTATTAAAGAATACTAATAATAATAATTACGAACTTCTTACGAACATAGGCTGCAAATGGGCATGAAGTTGACGATGCAAGTGGTTTTCTTGCGTTGTGTTGCAGATGAAAGGCAGTGTGGCCGATATTGATGGAAGGCTGCAGCCGGCAGATCACATCATTGGCTTGAACAGCAAAGACTTGTTGTCAGCCACTCGAGAACAGATTGCTGAATTACTCAAGGTCTGCAAGAATTAATTTTCAGGGCTAGATGTCTGTTGTCGTTGTTGTTATATGAATTTATTTTTTAAAATGTGGCCATATTATAATAGGTGTTTGAATATATGCATACAAATGAGTGTGACTGGACAGTTTATTGATGCTTTTGAAATGTTAGCTTTTCGCTTTTCTTGGGATTGGCACAAAATGTGTGCAACAAATGACTTGAAATTAACTGTTGTTTTGCAGTTTTATTGGTCAGAATTGATAACTAATTAATGGTCAGTTTATGAGAGTTAAGCTGTTTGAAAAATTAACTGTTGTTGGCCTAATTATTATTTATCTAATATTATTACATATGCTGTTGGCCATGGCTGCAAGTTGAGGCAGTGGACTGAAGTTTGGTTCCTACTGAGACGTGATCTGTCAAGGAAGTAAAGCTCCATACAGCAGCTGGACAAGATTGACATCAGAGTGGTTCCGATCATGACGACTTGTGTCTTGGTTTCAGGCACGGTCCGTGACCTTGGCATCATTCTTGACAGTCGCCTGATCATGGCCGACCAAGTTGCCGCTGTCTGTTGATCCGGCTACTGTCAGCTGTGCCACATATTCTCCGTCGCATGGTCACTGTCAGCTGAAAGTACCAAGGCAATGGTCCACGCTTTTATCTCGTGCAAACTGGACTACTGTAATTCGCTGCTGACTGAGATCAGTGATGGTCTGCTCTGGCGACTACAGTCAGTCCAGAATGCTGCTGCTCGTCTTGTTACTGGCCGGCACTCGTCGATGTGAACACATCACACCGGTATTGAGACAACTACACTGGCTGCTTGTCTACAAGCACAGCAATTGGCACTTTGGCAAACATCTCAAAATGCCATTGTTCTCTGTTTCATTTGTGACAGTTTGATTTTTATTAGCTATTTATAAATGCTCTAACTTACGTACTTACTTGTAGCAAATACAGTAAATTAAGTGAAAATGTATGTAACTTTGAATGCAGCATTATTGAAAAGAAAAACAGAAAAATATGACGTGTGTTATTAACTATGCCTCCTTGTGTTCAAATGTCAACACGAGCAGGCCTCAACATACCTGTCGTCACTTTGTTCGCCGCTGTCAGCTGTCACAACCCGTTATGTTACAAGATTCATGCTGAGATAAAAACTGTTCATTAACATTATTATTTTTTTTTAAATTTTTTATTATTATTTATTATTATTATTATTATTATTATTCTGTTTACATTGTAGACTGCAGTTGGAGCCGTGTCGATCACAGTGCGTAGACTGAAGTCTCCCACCACTCCGTCAAGTCCTGGACGCCGACCTTCCAATCAAAGCATTCAGAATGACGACCTTGCCTCTGTGCCAAAGTCTGCATCAAAACTCAGTGGCTTAAGTGCCAACAGTGCTGCACCTGACGGTAAGCAGCAACGTACTTGTTAAGATTTTTACTTTGAAATTAGACGAGACATGCTGGGATTTAGTGTGCATTTGAAAGCCATCATAATCTAATGTATGAGATCAAAATAAAAGTTAATATGATAAAAGTGACACAAAAGCCATTGAGCACACTGAGTCCCAAAAATAGCTTAGTCATAGGATCAGTGAAATCAGTCCAGTGGGTGAGAAAAAGTCTATTTTTGAAGAATTTATGGAACAAGTAAGTTTTTAGCCTGAAATGAAATAGTAAAGGAGTGAGAGAAGGTGAGAGTGGTGATAATGAAGATGGTAAAGGTAAAGGTAAAGGTAAAGTTAAATGTGGATTTATATAGCACCTCATCGTGATCACTCTTCTGAGTTGCTCAGGTATGGCATGCATTATCAAGGGATCTCACAGTTTTACCTGCACACCCCGCGTTCATCCGCTAATGGAATGAACCATACCTTCCTTTGCCTTCCCAATCGAAGCTGGTCCTCATTTACCGACCGCAGAGGGATGGAGGGCTGAGTTGGCCTGGGTGGCTGGTTACATACCGAAATAATGTCTGGCACTGGGAATTGTACCCGGACATGATAAACTGACATATTTCGCAACTTTTCTCAGTCTTATGTTGCACATTTCGTGCGATATATCACACACTTGTTGGTTTGTTGCTATTATAAATGCCAAGGTAGGTCAGCATTTTTCTTGTACACTTTTGGAGAAGGAAGAGTTTAAGGGAGTACTTACTGTATGTTTTGGACAATGTAGAAAATTATGCATCTGCGTAATACTAGTTTCATATGGTGATAATGTGTTCTTTGCAGATGTGATTCTGATAACAAGTCGTTTGTAGAGAGAACATTTAATTTAACTGAAATCATTACCTTTCTGGACTGTTGAGACTTATGCAGACTGTATGTACAATGTGACTGTGAATTACTTTGTTATGTAATAAAATATTTGTGTACAATGTAGACTTAATTGACGTGAATTCTGTGCTGATATAACCCAACAGTACTGTATGTGATACCTGATGCTGTAATTGAAGATCAGCTGTTTGTTTTTTTGATATTGTGCCAGATTTATAGCGAGTTTATATAACAGTGGATGTTTTTTATGTGCCTCTTAGTACGTTTTGTAATACACACTTGATTATTTTGAAAGTCAGAAACAATGCACTCGCTGGCGTCTGTTTTAATATGTGATGATATATGTGATGCACTGTAGTAATATTATTCTCAATGAACGATACGTGTTTAATTGTTTGCCGTCAGTTGTTAGTTTACATTTTCTGTGCATCTCTAATGCATGAAACTCTGCCTGCATCGTGGTGACAGACAGTGCTAGTAATGGAACTGAACGTAAGCGTCGGGCTGTTTTATCATGTTATAGAAAGCAAATCGTCATTGTCATGCCTTGTTTTTCGCAGAATGTCTTATTGTCTTGTTGCACTCCATTTTTCAATTTCTTTCGGCCCATTTTGCGTCATTTATTACAAACTTAGTGCAGTGCTTTTTCTGAGCAGTACACGAATGTTATGCCACAGAGCTCATTCGAGTGCAATTAGACAATATAGACGGTATGCCACCTGTGACAACCGACAGACGGCTGTCATCTGCAATGTGTGCATAGAGACGCCATCTGTTGATTGCAGTGATACTAGAGGAATACAGGTTGTTGGCGACAGTGGTGTCGCCAGCCATACACGCAGTATGCATATGCATTTTGCATGCTGAAAATTCAACGAGGGGTGCCTTATTGTGGTCACATATAAATGTGTGTACTTTACCACGTATTTCACACATTTTTGCCACTTCATACTGCAGTTACATTTTCATGGATTCAGCATGTTTCATATATGCATTTCAATCTCTTATTTTCAACTGGTGTCAAGTCAGTCTAGTGCATAGTGATGTACAAAGCTGGTGGCCACGTCGCTCTTATACAATAGACATTGCTGTGGTAACATCAACAGCATAAATTAGCTCTACACGTCTGTAATTACATTTGACAGAATGACAGAATCGTTCAAGCCAGAGATGGGCAGACTTATGTGCCGGCTACACAGTTCTTCAATGTGATTTGAGGTTCTCATGCCCATTCGAATAATTTTTAACCATAATTTTACTGTGCCATTAAATGATATTTGATAGTACCAGTATGATAATTTATTATTATCACGCATCGTTAGCCGAGGACTGTGAAATAACCAGATTTTTTAAAATAGTAAGTATGTAAAAACTTCGTGAATGACATAAAATGCCATTCATGTGCCGTTTGCAGTACAAGCTCGTGAAGCTGTCTTGACCCTTTAAAATGTGTTGATGGACTGGATGTGGCTAATAAGTCATAGTTTGCCCACCTTTGATTGAAGCGTTGGCAGAGGTTTGTATCCTCTGAGTGCTTTCTGTCTTTTTCATCTGTTTAACAGCATGTTTAGTTATAATATTCGCATTAATGAAATTGACAATTTGAGTGTAGATGACTTGTTGTTGGATTGTGATTCACATGTAATTGTAACTGGATCTAGCGAGTTTAAGTCTTATTTGTATTTCAACTCACTTTTCACACATTCTCTGCACAAACACTATGGGAAAACTTACTCTTAAGTCAAAGGAGCAAAGATGGTGAGATGGAGATATCAGTGATAAGGTGAGCTGAGTATAGTTAATCCCAGCGTGTGAAGCATGTCTGTCGTTCAGAACCCAAACATATCCATGACTGTGTGCTTATATCCTATTTCTGTTTTGTTTTTTCGGTTCATAGTCTTTGTATTAGTAACATACTAGCTCACTGTGTGAAGTTCCCCTTCAGTGTTTTTACAATATTGTCACTATAATAATAACAGTAATGTGAATATGAATAAAATAAATCAAACTGAGGCATATGAGGACTGTTCTTAGGCAGAGAAGGAGTTGAAGAGTGGAGATTGAAGTGGGGTCTGCGGCAGAGTGATGAAACCCGACGTAACTCTAGTATGGGGTCTGTGGAAATTTAACATTGAAATCTGCACATGTTGGTAGGCTGAAAATAACTTTTATCATTTCCTGTATACATAAGTATGTGGTATGTAAAGTACATGAGCTGTAACATGGGGATTATCATCCCAGAAGGGGGGTTACCAAATTTTGAATCGGTTTGGTGCAAATCCTGCAAGTTCTGTTGAAAACAAACGAGGCTTTAATTTCCAGACCATCCTGTCTGTTTCACCTATAATATTGTTCAAAATGAATGGCAGATATGGTATAAATGATGTATTAATAAAATCTCTTAGACAACAACCATGAAATTTTGTTGTTGTTGTACATTCCATGATATTCTCTAGTCATCGTTTTCATTTATTTTTTATTTGTGTTTTGCATTTGATGTACTGTTGCAGTCTATCCCTATTTTGTTATTAATTAGCTAGCTGCCTAATTTATTCATAGGCATTCCTAGAATATGTAATTTTATTTTATTGTTGATTGTCTGGGTGCGTTCTTTTAGCAAGATGTTACCTTCTGTGAAATTTGCAGAAGATTAGGTGCGCTTTTTCGTTATTCTCTGTGAAAAATGATAAAATAGTGCAACTTTAAGTTTAACCCTAATGCTAACCCTAATTTCCAGAGCAGATTGATCAGATAAATCGGAGTGGTATTGTCGAACGGTACATTGTTGTCAAATAAATCTGGTTCAATGAAAGAACGCACCCAAATGATCGAAGTTACATATTGTAGGGGTGTGCCAGAAGTGCCCATACATAAATTAGGCAACTAGCTAATTATATGTATGAATGAACCCAAACAAAGCTCTCTCGTTCGCTGTTGATAATGCTGTTTCATTTACCCCGGTTTTTATACTGCTGATTTCAGCAGATGAGCCAGCAGTAAACTTGGACAGTGTAGTTTCAAGTATTATTTATCGGTTATCGTTTATCTTATGTTTTATGAAAATATGAAGTTTGACGTTGAAACCCACATTGTCTGTGTACAGTATACAGTCTGTTGTGTGCTTGTTTGATTTGCTTGCCTCTTATGGCACAGTATAATCTGTTTGATTAAATGATTAATTCACTGATGTGGCTGCGACCCTGATGGCTGTCTCTGAACATGGCTTTCTCTCTTGTCATTTTCCTTGTCATTGCTATCTCGTGCTGGCCTCCACGGTTATTTGAACTGGGCCTACTCCATTTGCTGGCCAGTGCTGTGTTAAGTTACTGAGCAATTCAGCAAAATGTCCAAAAATGGACATGTTGCTGCAGCAGATAGCTGAATCGTACCTTCTTGCTCAGTAGCTTAACGCAGCACTGATGTTGTAAAAGGTGACTAAACGAGGGTTTTATAGTTTCACATTTGTCGTAGCTGGTTAAGACAGACAGCCCATGGCAAGTGTTTTGCATTTGTTTTTTTTGTGTTTCAGGTGAACGTGTTATTCTGTGTCTTTGTTTTCAGTTGTCAGTACCATTGCAATCGATTGCCTGGAAAGACTCGTCTCCAGAATGACCTGTTATATGTCGGGTGGGACATAAAACCCTACTACCTCAACTCCATATCATTGCTGCAGTTATAGCTGCAACTTCTGTTACTACAATTATAAGTTCTATTGTTTGATAAAATCAGCTGGTGGTGTGCTGACTGCCTGGATCTACCAGTGATGAATACTGCCACAGAGCTGATAGCACCTTACTGTTCATCAAGGTCACACTTGATGCAGGGCAAGGCTATGAGACGATTGATAATGATGATGATGGTTATTATGATAATGATGATGATAATTGAGGATGATGAGTGTTGCACAGCTGTAATTCTGATACTACGCAATATCTGCATTTCTGAACTGATAAAACGTTTTTAGCTTGGCTGGCTGAGCTAATAGTATAACCGGTCAAAAGGTGTCTGTCTGTGTGTTAACCAGGGTGGCACACGTCATAAACACTACATATGGAATCCAGACCTACTGATGAACTCTGATCAGACTGAAAACTAGGTCAGTCTGACCTAGTTTAATGGGTTTAAAGGTCATCTGGCTTATTTAGCTGTTCTGCCAGCTGAGCGTCACAGCCAATGGGCTGCTTGTTTGCTGTTGTTACTACTAACTGCTACTACTAATGCTGCTGCTGCTCCCACTGTTTCAGTTTGTGCAGTATCATAATATGTGTGGTGATTATTCTTTGAGGGGCGGGGGTTACCCATTCTTCCCAGGGGGTAGGGTTACCGTAATTTTTTGTTGGTGTTGTCCTGGATATAAGTTGGTGTAAACTTACTCTCTCCCCACTGAGATTTTGCTGCTGGTTATTTTGCTGTTGTTACAAGTCAGTTGTGTGCTGTGTGACAGCTGGCGGTGACATCATGACTACCACGCTACTGACGGTGTCTTTGACTCGGCAAGAACGTGGCTTGCTCAAAATGTCTCTGGTTCCACAAGCGGCTTCGTCGGGCCGACCCAGTCCTCTGTACATTGCTGACATGTACGGAACTGGCATAGCCATCTCCGACAAGCTTCAGGTATTGACTCAGTTTGTGCACTGTTGCGGACCATGCTATTCTACAGAGCTTGTGAACACTACCATAGCACCTTTGTGCCAGTTTAGGCTGTAAAGACCTGGAATGCTGCAGAAACACAAATTTATTATTTACCAACGTATTAATAGTTGTGGAGCACTAGGGTGATTCAAAGCTGAAGGTGACATCAAACATTAGATGAATTAATTAATGGATTGATTAACTTATTCACTGCCTGTCATTTTTCATCAGCTAGTTAAGTTCATGCAACATTCCAGCATTGTTCCTCAGTGTTAGAAATTTATGCAAAGTTAGGTACATTAAGCTGTTGCTGAATCTGATGCGGCATCGCATCATCAGATGTTAAGTAAACAAAGTAAAATTAATCAGACCTGTAAAGAAATATGTGCTGAACAAACGAGGAAAATTTGGTGTAAAACTATTCTTCCACTACATATATATTGCCAGTTTCGTGTTGGGATATTTTAGTTTGAATCATGCCATAGTTTTCACTTCATTTCCAGACCTACACACATCCTAAAGCTCTTTGGCAGAATTACAGTGATGAGTTGCACAGTTATTCTGGCCTTCTGGACTTGTGAAAGTCTCTGCACTGAGAGCTAGCTACATGTATAAAGCAGTTACAGTGATGCTAATCTACAGTGTATATGCCTCAGATTTGTTTAGATATAATAGTGCTGCACCAATATGAGATGTTTTCTGAATGCATCGTCGGTGACGTGCATTTATTATGCACGTATCTGCATTGTACCTTTTGTCTTTTGCTAGTTAATATAATAGGAATAAACCGTGAATGTCCGAAACCACAGTTGTTTGTGAATATAAGTTTTATTACTACATTGTGTTCCCAAAAAACAGATCATTAATTTATGGTAGTACCTTTTTTTAAATATTGACGTTTAACATTTCGTTTTAACTGATTTTGTAATCCTTGTTTGTACATTATTATCCCTAGCTGGTCCATTTCATTGTGGGCTTGGCACTGAAACTACAATTCTGTCTCTAAATCTTAACCTCTTAACTTCACAGGGTAATGCAGCAACATGTCTACGGTGTGATGGGAAGTATTATGTGCATTTATATGGAAATTTTTTAGCCTTTCCAGCAATAAAAAATTATGAAAATTGCTGGAGCTTTAACGAAGTTACTAACATGATTCTTGTGGTCCGGTTTTTGGGACACGGTGTATAATTAATGACATTGTGATTGTCAACATTTTCAAATAAGTTCTTGGAGAAGAAACAGTGACTGTCAGTGATTTGTGTTGTTACTTATTTGCCAGATAAATGACAGGATTGTGAGTATCAATGGTCATGAGACGAATGGCATGAGTGACAGGGATGCATTCCAGATCATTCATGCCGCTACCGATGCTGTTACGTTTGTCATCCAGCGAGGTATGTAAAACACAGGACATGCATGCGTCATACTGTGTAACTGAATTTGCATGACTGCTTGTTTTATGTGTGTCATATTGCGCCATATAATGTGACAAGATGTTAGTTTTGTTCCATGCATGGATTTTTCTCACATGCATGCAATTTGCCGATTTCAGTGCGATCCAGTTTAGTTCATTTTAGTTGTTTTATCAAATATTACTGTGGTAATGGCGACCTGCTACTGAAGCAGCTGCTGATGTGAATTTTGGGATAAGTATTCCCACTAGAATTTCTTATCATCATCATCGTTTATTATGCCAAAAGGCAGCACATAAAATACAGAAAACAGAATACACCGATTCAATGAACATAAGGTAGCACACATACTCAATCAAATGTAAGAAGATAAAAGCACACAGACAACCGTACATACATAGATAAAGGTAACAACACACTCACCCACACATCGTCACATACATATACTTGCATACACACAAGCCTGTTGGTATGACCAAATGCAATTGGCTACAACGACTGAAGAGCGTGACCAACAAATGTGGCCCAAATAGAGTTCTTAATGGCATTGAATGACACAGCAATGGAGAAATCACATCAACAGAATTATCACTTGGATGAGTGATTTTCATGTGAATAGCAATTTACAGACTAGGCATTCAACTGTAATTTATTTTTATGAGTACAGTTTTTATTTTTCATTAATACTGATCAATAACTTGTATTTCATTAACCTTAGGGGCAGCTCTGAGGCTGGGAAGGTAAAACTGTAGGTGTGGAGATGCACTGGTTACACCTCAGAGATTTAGTAATATCAGTAGCTCATACCTACGTACCTGCGGGCTACAGCTAATGAGAGGGTGATTAACAGCTGCCTATGCTCCCATAAGGAAGTATGGTATTGTTTTTTTTACTGGTTGTTTCACATGTGAGCACAGTGGGATGGACCTGATGGGATTGAAGCCTAATCCTTGGGACCTATCTTCCTTCAGTGCTTTGACACTGTTGGTTGGGTCATTTGACCCGTAAAAACTCGTCCCCAATATGACCTATAAATGTGTTTGGTGGGATGTTAAACCTACCACATGAACCTAGAAATAGCTGGTACATTGGTTGCATGAGCCAAAAGATGTATCATTTTAAAAAGTGTGTAACTCCTGTATATGATGACATAAAAGGTGTTCCATATATCAAAATATTCAGTTTTTATCTGGTGTAAGACTGATAGTTTGAATATTGCCGCATTTAACTAGTCTTTGCACAAGTTTACTGAAATGATACCCGCTATAACTCCACCCTGTTGCTACTGAGTAAAATGTAATCTGCCATACATGAACTGAGCTGTTATTACCTTCCAATCGCATCTGACACTTTCATTCACACATATACTTTGTGTTTCCTGTTTTCACTTTTGATTCTCGGTATTTTAATTTTTTTAATTTATCAAATCCTTGGTTTATTCATATTTTTAGTTTGTCGAGTTTTTAAGTAAAATCTGCTGCTGACTACTCACAAATATTTACATACAGGACTTTTTTAGTAGTAGATTCAGTGAAAGAACGTTTCCAATGCTTTCATGCTTTTGGTAGGCGGCCAAAAATAATCTACATGCATACAAAATCTTCCCCCAAAGACCAGAAACCTTTGGCAGATGCAGCTAATGTTTGAGCAACCACGCTAAAATGGGTTGGTTAAACAGAAACCGGAAATATATGTAGTATTAGTATCACTTTGTAGTCGGTGTTGGAGGTATTTGAAATACTAGTATTTCAGATATGTATTTAAAATACTAAAATGCATTTTTGTATGAAATGCAATTTAATATATATGTAATGTATATTTTGTGTTGTATTTCAAATACTTTTAGTTGTAATTGTAATTACAACATATCTTACAAAATACACTTGCTTGTTTCAGGATTGCATGTAATCAGCGGAAATTACAGAACGGAAGAAATATGTGTAATAAAGGCCAATTTTTTTGACATCAGTTGAAATGCACTGTGATATGAGGAAGTTTGCAATTAATGTCTGTGATGTCCACGCCTTACAGTTTTGGCGCACAGGCTCAAATTTTGGGGCATATTTACATGTGTGTAGCCGTTTATTATTAAACACTGCACATGACATTCGCATGTGCTTACAGATGGGAGCCTTACAGTTATGATAAAAAATATGCATGCAAACAAATAAAACACACACAGTAAAGTTGAATTAACTATACAGAGGCGGATTAGACCTATACATGAGACAAATTCACTGAATCGTCATGACAGGCAGGAAGAAATTGCAAGTCTTTTGGCGTTTGGATGCCCAAAGCTTCCTGCATGGTTGTGGATGTAATTAAGTTTGTTAATGAATTCCAGTCACTGTAGCTATTTCTGTATTTTTGTGTTACTGTTGTTTGTGCATTAACGATTATTATTTGCATGTTATTATGAGTTGAGATGTTCTTTTAACCCGGTGACAGCTGCTACCGTCTATTTTTAGAAATGTTGTTAATGCATATGCATGATGTCGTGGTTTTTAGATGTCCCCGTGCAACGTCCCACTGCACATGTACATGACAATATCTGGCAACGGTCTGTAGTGCATGACGCCGGGGATTTCCAGACTGGGTGTGTCTGGCTCTATGTGTTTTTTGCTTTGTAGGGCACAAAGTTTTCCGCGGCCCATTTGGAATTCTGCGCAGTGTGGCGGATTTTCTGATATGCTGCAAAATTCTGTGATACAAATATCCCAGAAATTGCACAAAGTTTAATGCACCGTCATTTTGCAACCATTTGCAGTAGAATCATGTGTTTGGCACGAAAATGCTGAGAAATTAACTGGTAACACGAAGAATGGGCAGATTTTGAATATCGTGATTAAATATTCTTTGTTTGGCAGCTGGTAAGGGAACTACTTAAATAGCATCAATACCGGCGACATTTTCATGGCTGTTATGACGGAAGAAAAGTTTGCAAAAAGCAAACGTTTCAAAATTTACAGAAAAACATTTCCACCCTAAGAGTTATTAACCTGGTTGTCCATCTTAGCTGCAGTTTAAGTTATTAATCGACTTTATGTTTGAATCAGTTCGCTCCAAATGACGTTGATTGCTATATATGTACCACTCAGCCTTTTAGTAAAGCCTCATTCAGTTCATAAGAAATCAAACAGCATATGCCATTTCCACTGTCTCACTGGAAACTCAATCATCGTTTTTAAAACAATCCAGCTTTTTTCGGTTTGCGAAGTCTTTATTAACAGTCGATCTTCGACTGTCAAAGGTGTCATGTTGGCATGCAGTTTGACATTGCTCATAACATTATCGAATTTCGGCTGTTTATCAAAGAATACGTAACCAACTGATACAAATTTTGCATTGACTAGTAGACTGTGATCTTTTCTGAGCATTTTGGTGAAAACTGCGTGATTCTACTGCAAACAGTTGCAAAATGATGATGCATTAAACTTTGTGCAATTTTTTCAGGTCCACTCTGTACATCATCATCATCGTCGTCATCATCATCATCATCATCCTTGGGATAAATGCAAGTTGGAGTCTGCTGTCTTCTAACTGTTTATTTCCATTTGGTTCTGTCTTGTGCAGTGTAGTTTGGCTCTTGTAGCTTTAGCTGTTGAAAAATTGCGTTAAATGTTTTATACCTATTAATCCTAAAAGCACACTTCTGTTGCATCTTTGATCCATTATTCTCGTAGTTTTCACTGATATTGTGGGTAGGAATTTGAGAAAATGCATAATACATACTCAGTTTGAGTGTGTACTAACTTGCTTTTCATCAGCCCACTCTTTGTGTGGTCTGTCGTACTTTGTTTTCCCCTCCATAAGACCATAATACCAAAAACCAACGATTTGATCTCAGTTTTATTCTACATAAATGTCCAACAGTTGCAGTTTGTCATGTGTATCACATCCTGGAGTTGCTTTCTTTTTCAGAGTACATGCCGAATATATTCTGTGTTCTAAACCCATTCTAAACCCTTTTGTGTTCAGTACATGTGGCCAAGAAATGCAATGAAAATACATTTTTTTGCCGCGGAAATTTTGAGCCCTCGTTACGAAGGTAGTGGAATTTCAGTGCACAAAGTTTAATGCACCATCATTTTGCAACTGCTTGCAGATTATTTTGAAATCTGCATGCGTCACACTTATTTAGTTATTGTTGTTCAATTTTTCAGGATTATTGTCTTCATTGTTGATGTGTACGTGTTTGTGCTATCAACAGAAAAATCTGACACGTGGTTGAAAATTTGCCATATCATATGAAATTTTTGATGTCCTACAGTTTATCAAGTCTGGTATTCTGTGGCACATATCTGTAGCATTCTGAAAAATTGGATTATATATTTTATATCTTTTAACCGTAAAGTCACACCTTTTTCGGCATCTTTGAGCCATTAATTTTTGTCATTTTCACTGGTATTATGAACGAAAATTTTGAGAAAATACATATTACACACTCAATTTCATGGAAGCTAGCAACTTTTTCTGTGGACTTTGGTTCGTTTTGTTAAGTGTGTGAAAAGATGTGACTCTTATTAATTATTGATGAGAAAGTGACATGTTCATCTCTTCAATGTGTGATTCATCTACAATTGCAGACAGTTCTTGCCATTTTATTTTGTTACCTGTGTCGCTTTTGCTTCCACGAATTGAGAGTCATTTTTCCCACTTTTGTGTGCTATTCATTGCAGACTTGTTTTAGGTTTACTTTCCGTTGTATGTAATGGTTTATTTATACTTACCGTAACGATATCAGCAACAGTCAGTCAGTAATGTTTTAATTATAAAAATCTACAAGTTTGTTATCTAAGGACTTCATTCTTCATGAATCGATCAGATTTGCTTTTCAACACGACATCTTAATAACTCACTTCATTCAGTTACTACTTGTACAAAGTGATCAGCAGTTTATAATGTCGAAAATAAACTTAAGGGCTGGTTAACAAGCCTCCAGATGGCATATTATAAAGCTAAAATGCACCAAATTCGATTTTGGCTGGGGCTCCGCCCTAGACCCCGCTGGGGAGCTTACAGCGCTCCCCCAGACCCTCTAACTGGATTTAAGGGGCCTAATTCTAAGGGGAGGGCAGGGAATAGGAAGAGGAAACGGAGGGGAGGGGAAAGAGAAAGGGAAGGAAGGGAAAGGGAGAAGGGGTCCGTTCCTGGAAGTTTTTCACAAATATTAGCCCCTAATGTCAGACATTATTTAGACCCATCCTCAAAAACTCTTGTCATAATAATCTCTAGGCTAACTGCCTCTCCAGTACTTCTGCTGTGCTTAATTACTTTCAAGCAGTCTTTTAATGAGTCTATGCTGTTTTATCTTTAAATGTTACACGTTTGTATTATTCTGAAGTGTCCACAATCTACATCTACAGTGTAATTGCAGATGTTAGACTACTCCTATGGCAACGTATACATTCCTCATATGTTCAGTCCTATGCACACCACGGGTCTATGGTAGCCCTACAGTGCAGCTTGCGTTTGCAGCTCATATAGAATGATTTTAGGCCGATAACACAAGCCTACTGTAGCTGTGAAACCGACGCGAGTTGCTAATGACTGACTGGACGGCGATAAATTTACGAGATTGATCAAAACTTGACGTTTTCATACCTGTATCACTGTCAATCGCCAAGAATACCATGAAGACGTACTTTTCCCTGCATTTGATTGTAAATAAAACTTTAGAATTAGTATACCAGAATGCACTATTTTGAAATGAAAAAAAAATCAAACATTTTCTGACGTCCCTCCCCAAACCCTACCCCATTGGCCCGTCAATTCTCGCGCCTTCGGCCCTCGTTGAACAATTGCTGTCAACTTCTGTTTTGCATGTAAACTTTCCTGTTTGCAAGAAAGAACGGCGGTATTGGATTATTAAAAATTTTCACTTTTACAC
>Ga0049105_1000208_pt1 | contig 16755 bp, 10 predicted proteins | sample WorMetvaBAHAMAS1_FD_61260 | JGI IMG/M metagenome (GOLD analysis project Ga0049105, IMG submission 61260) | Worm MetaG Olavius vacuus BAHAMAS.1 | ecosystem: Host-associated > Annelida > Digestive system > Unclassified | place: Germany: Marburg | collected 2013-04-09
CACTGCGCAATGTGCATTTCCGGTATCGCGGTAGTATCGAGTATCGCGATACCTGAGGCGGTATCGTTATCGTCGTTCCAATTTCAGGTATCGCACAACACTACTACATACATGATGATACATGACAATGCAGTTAGACCGGTTGACAATGAAACAGTTGCTGTGTGCCCACGGACACGAACACTGTTTGTCGGATAACTAATCTGTTTTGCTCACCATTTCATCGGCTTTGTTGTGAGACTAACGGTAGGAATAGTAGTTGAAAAGTAATTGAAAAGTAGTTACTACTATGTAGTAGTTGACACCCCAAGTAATTAAATTACTTTATAAATAAAGTAGGTTTAACTACTACAAAGTAATTGAAAAAGTAATTGTAGTTAAACTACTATTTGAGTAGTTGATGCCCATCACTTCAATTAATCATTAAAATGTTGACAATTATAAAAATTCAATAGTTAAATTTCGATTGAGGTCACGTCACTAAGAAAAAAATTATACAGTGAACAACAGTTCAGCACAGCTGGATTGTCCACGAACCACGATAGTCTTTTTCTGCAGAGAGAGAGTCAACATTCTACACTGTGTCCCAAAAAAACGCGCCACCCTCTTGTGACGATAATTTCGTCCAGTCTTAACCGATTTTCAAAATTCTTTCACTGCTGGAGCGCCTGTTAGATTTCTAACAAAACGATGTATAACATTGTCCACCACACCTAAAATATATTCCCGCACTACCTCGAGAAACTGAAATGTTCAAATTTGTTGCATTTTGTTTTGTATCATAAAAACGTGCCACTTTTCAACCGATTGTAATTTGTTGTACGTCCACCTAAGTTGATAATTCTTGGTGCATAAAAAAACAGCGAGATCTTTAGCTGCTGAATGGATATAAATATATCCGTGTCACTGTTTTTACTAATTTCATTTCGCAATTATTTTATAGCATTAGAATTACGTCATTGCCGAATGCCGACGTCACCGCAGTGTTTGTAAACATGGTGTTTAGCGACGAAGATAAGATTTTAATTTAAAAAATTGTATCAGTTGAAGGGATATAAAGCAATGGAATTAACGAATAAATTTTCAAACAAACGCTGGACAAAAAAGTAGCATTAACAGGCTGCTGAGAAAGTTTGGAGACAGCGGCGCAGTCGACGGACTCACAGGTAGCGGCGGACCACGAAGTACCCGCAGTAAAGAAAGTGTTGACCTGGTTAACGATCTGGTTCTGAGTCAAGAAGGCACACGGCAGATTCACAGAACGGTCCGTGAAAATTTGATAATCAGCTGAGTTGTGATGAAATTACTACCACGAGTTTGGTAGCTACCTTTTTTTTATTGGAACATAAGTTAATATGCAAAAATGCATCGAATTTGAACATTCAACTTTCTCCAGGTAGTGCGGTAACATATTTTAGGTGTAGTGGGTAATGTTAAATAGTGTTTTGTAGGAAATTTCACAGACTTTCCAGCAGTTAAAGAATTGTGAAAATCGGTTAAGATTTGACGCAATTATCGTCACAAGAGAGTGGCGCGTTTTTTTGGGACACAGTGTAGTTTGAGAGACTAGACGAAAAACACTCGCTAATTGATTTGAAAGCAAAATTAACGACTGCAATCGTTTATTTTTGCCAAATTAACGATTTAAAAAATTAATCGCCAACTAGTTGAAAGCCGTCGCGTGTCGCCACATATAGGCCTAGGCCTACAGTGTGAGTCCAAAAACACAATCCCCTGATCATTTTACTGTAGTGTCTACATATTTGGCATACAGCATAGGCTATTGAGAAAAAATGCAACACAAAAGTTATTGATTTGCCTACCTCACCTACATAATGCTGCTGCACTACCATGGGTAGAATATTTCTAGTTTTCAGCGTTTCGAGATTTGTTTTCTTTGGTAGTATGTGGGTGGCTCTGAAAAGAGCCGGTTTTTGGTGCTGAGATGAGAATACAGACTTGGAGATCGACAGAGCTCTTGCAGACGCTCGAACCGTTTGCTGCAGCCACACGTCAAGCGCTTGGTGAAATTTGCCATCGCCTTGTTGATGTGTTCTTGTGGCAGCTTTTCCCCGATGGTCTGCGAAGCGACTTTCAACTCATCAGTCGTCTTGGGCTTCGGCTGGAGTTTATGGTACTTTTCCAGCATGGCGCCCCAGACGTGATATAGTCCAGTGGGTTCAAATGTAGATAGTTTGGGGGCCACTGATTCTTCTCAATCCTTCGTGGCGTGTATAAATTAATAATTTTCAGATACTAGTAATTTTTCAGTAAATATCGATGATAAAGTGTATATTTTATTGTTTAACAGTTGTATAAAATTCCATTTAAAAATTTGCACGCACTGCTGAAACGTTAACAAAAGTTGAAGGGATTGTTTTCTTTTCACTCGCCCTGTATATGCTGACGACATTATAAGTGTATGGCTCATGTCGATAGGCCGCTGTCAACAGGTGAAGGCGAATGGCATTATGCAACCTGTTATATGGTGGCCCAATGGTGGCCCACAAGTGCCACACTACTTTTGAATCAAACATGTCCAACAACACCAACTGGGAAAATTGTTGTACGTGAAAAAATATTGTGTTGTGCGAACGTCGCACAACACAATTTTTTTTGACGTAGGCCTACAACACAATATTTTTTCACGTACAACAATTTTCCCAATTCATGTTGTTGGACATGTTTGATTCAAAAGTAGTGTGGCACTAACTTGTGGGCCACCATACTGTTAGATGTGACGTTGTTAAAGTTACTGTTGTGCAATACTTAGGCTATAGCTGCAAGTACATCAACATCATTCCGTTTCAGCCTCCCGAATGGGTTCAATGATCCAACAGCAACTTGGATTGACAGCAAGCCTGCCTATAAATCAACTAGAAAAGGTGGCAGGTGCGATGCATTGCAACTTGAGGCCGGCGGACGTCGCGCCATAGTTGTTCCACTAGGCTTTAACTACGAGGCCCATAATGCACCATGGCTACAGCGATATTTTGGCAATGGGTGAGCATTTAGTCTATCAGTGATTTTTTGGTCGCATCTGTACTGCGCATGCGCCGAAACTGCTATTTTCGAGCCTTTCATCAAATTCTGACATCGCCATTTAGATACAACGCGAGGAAGGCAGATGTGAAGTAAGGGAAATAAAGAGCGGAAAGGATAGGCTACACCCACACTTTTTGGCGACAGTGACTTAGGCCTGGATTGCCTGCTTAAAAATAACCTTCTATCTCGTCATCAGCATGGTTTGCTGTCCAAAAGTTCCACTTGTACGCAGTTGTTAGAGTGTGTAAATGATTGATCGTTAGTGATACGCAATCGGATACTTAATGATGTGATCTGCGTTGATTTCTCTAAGGCTTTTGATTCTGTTAGCCACTCAAAACTAATGTACAAATATCGTTAGCATATGGTTTATCTGGTAGACTGTTGGAAATTGTAGCAGCAGCTTTGTCTAACATGCAGATTTCAGTGTGTTGTCATCGATAATGTATGGTCACCGTAATTAGCCTATGCACCAGTGACTAGTGGCGTTACGCAAAGCAGTCTTAGGCCCATTGCTGTTACTGTTTATTCCGCGCTGCATGGAATGCAAGCGCGGACTAGCGATGAGAAAGCTGTCTGTCTGTCCGTCCGTCCGTCCGTCAAATGCGTGAATTGTGACAAAACGAAAGAAAGATTTGTCCATATTTTATACCATACAAAAGATCTTTTAGCCTAGTTTTCTGAGAAGAAAAATGGTTGGTGGGGGCGACCCCTTCTACCTGAAATTTTGGGTCAACAGGCCTCCATTGGAGCGAAATCGCCAATTTTGAATCGATATTCGCTCGTAGCGCCTCAGCCGTAACACCTAGCGAAAAAAGTGCATTTAACACCACTAGGAAGTCCACTACGCGCTTTCCAATAAGCCCAAGATGATCATGGTACGTTGCCCCTAAGTCCCCAAGGGGGCTAGAAGACGCAAAATGGCCGATTTCCGTCTAAAATCGCACTTTGCTAGAAGAAAGTCTGCTACAAAGTTTCTTTGTGTGAAAACTGTCAGCGGCAAGGTTGTAAGGCATTTATTGGACTAACTATCGATGCAAAAATAATTGGTGGGGGGCAACCCCTTCTACCTGAAATTTTGGATCAGACTGACCGCGTCTGAGCGAAATCGCCGATTTTCGATCTATTTTCGCTCGTAGCGGCTCAGCAGCAACAGCTAGCGAAAAAGTTCAATTAACACTAATAGGAAGTCCACTACGCGCTTTCCAATGAGCCCAAGATGAACATCGTACGTTGTCCCTAAGCCCCCCCCCCACCCCCAAAGGGGGCTCAAAAACGCAAAACGGCCGACTTCCGTCTAAAATTGCACTTGGCTTGAAGAAAGTCTGCTACAAAGTTTCTTTGTATGAAAACTGTCTGCGTCAAAGTTGTAGGGCATTCATTGACATAACTATCCGTACGAAAATGATTGGTGGGGGACGGGCTTTCAACTGATACCGATCCCGATGACCTTGAATGATTTTGAACGGGTAATAGCCCTTATTTTGCGTTTTTCACCGAATTCGATAGCTTTCCTGGCCAATTACGTGACTGTGGTTGAAGATAGACCTATAATGTCCGCAAAATATTGTCTCCCAGTTCCAGTCTCGCACTTTTGGCCATAACTAACGCACCCTGCAACGCGGTCTCTGCGATAGCTGAGCTACTTGTAGCCTTTCTGTCCTGTTGACACAGTTCTGCTCTCTATTGTTTGTTACTGCGTGTATCTTCGTTGAGAAATAAAGAAATAATAACTAAATAAATGATGCCCATGACTGTCACCAGGGTATTCTCTCCTGGGGATTCTTCCCAGACCTCTTGACCATCTTTGCCCCAATCTTTGTGACCTGGCTACGCCACTGCTGCCGAATGTTTCATGTGTTTGATGTAATGCATTGCGAGACGGCGTTACCGTGATAGTGTGGCAGGCAGGTAGGCCTCGACAACGTTCTGGAGGAGGAACTCTGCTAATGCATTCGTCTGCTGTGGTACAGCGAAGCTGATTAGCACACACAGCGCACGGCGTGGACGCACGTTCACCGACGGTAATTACAGCTGGCCACTGTCGACCAGTGTCTCAGACGGCTTCGCCTCGCGTCGCGTCGACTCGCTCGGTGCACGCGCAGCCGACGTCCACCAGTCCTAATGATGTCCATCGATTTGCACGCGTTGCTCATGTAATTGCAAGTGACTGACAGCTGCTGCTAAGCATGCATCTAATAATATCTTGCGCAGTGCGCACAATAAACGACACTCCAGTGCAGGCCATATCATACTACTAGTGACAGTGTTTTTCGAGCGCTGTAAGTGTAACTGTAACTAACAGACTGAGGCAGTTGTATTGCGCCCCCTATACTAGAAGACGTGTGAGGGTGCATCACAGAGTCAATCCGTATCCTGGTGTCCGTAAACAGAATCAAACAGAAAATAGGTGGCAGTAAAAATTGCTGCCATGGAGTTGGAAATCCACCCCGGTTTCGGTTTCGGTTTCAGTGACAGCACTCGTTTCGCAATGTCCAAATCTATCTGACACCAAATTTCGATAAGATAGCACAATGCACGGCCGTGTTATTACTACTTCTGATTTGAGAATACGGACATCCGCCATATTGGAATTATACTTCCGGTTTAGATTTGACCTATTGATCGTCACGGGTATTGGCATTTTGCACTGACTCACAAAATTTGAAGTTTCTAGCTCCAACCGTTCCCGAGATATGGAGGGGTCCCAAAATTTCAAAAGTAGGTCACGTGACCCCTTCCGGACCCCATTTTACCTAATTTTGTATTTTTTTTCGTTAGTACCCCTGATATTCAATATGCATGCCAAATTGTAAGTTTCTAGCCCCAACCGTTCCCGAAATATAGAGGGGGTCCCAAAATTCGAAAAGTAGGTAACGTGACCCCTTCACGACTTGTAAAAGGGGGTCGCCGGTGACCCCATATTTGATTCCTCGACCCCGATTTGCCTATTTACTATATGACTTTCATGGGGCTACGATGACGATTAAGGGTAGTTTACAGATGAGTATCCCCACTGTTAAGGCCTTTTTGAGGCGAAATTTTTGTCTCGTGAAAAATTGGCCAAAAATTTGCGTTTTGGGGGAAAATGGGGTCGAAATGTAAAATTCTCCCCAAAAGGCACATCCTTGCGCGAAACTACGTCATTTGACGTACTGATCGTCAAAATCGGTGCCCAAGTCTACTGACCTTAGTTCGTTATCGTCATTCATTGGTTGTCATTAACGTGGCGGTAGCGACGAATAACCGTCTGAACTTTTCGTCCGCACGGACTTCGATTCGATGCGCTATGCGCAGCCCGTATGGGCGGGCATAATAAGCTAGTTAGATATCAAGTGATTTTGATTAGCTGGTTGACCTGGTAATGACAGCGATAGCACACGTCACAGCGAGCAGGTTGATTGGAATGCGACGGCTGTTACGTTGCGTATGCCCACTGCTGGTAGTGATACTCACCAGTGGCGCCGAGTTTTGGTTTTGCTTCTGGGTGCATGTCTTTCCCACGGGCTCCCGCAGGCATGGGAAAGAGAGGGCACTTGCCCCTTCTGGAAATGTTGTGAAGTGTTTTTGTGCATTAGTAGTTACAGCAAAACGCACAGTAAACGAATTATTTTCGCAACCTGTCGTCGGCTTCTGGGGGCTTCGCCCACAGACCCTCACATAGTGTTCATCCCTGGACCCCGCTGGGGGACTTTCGTCCCCGGATCCCTATTTTGTCCACCCCTGGAAAAACCCTGCGGGGCCCATGGTCTTTCCCCCACCCGTTCCTTTCTTTCCCCTCCCCTTCCCTTAGAATTAGGGCTCCTTCCCCTCAAATCCAGCTAGGAGGTATGGGAGCACTGTAAGCTCCCCAGTAGGGTTTGGGGCGCAGCCCTAGCCGAAATCGAATTTGGTGTATTTCAGCCTTAAAATATGACATCTGATGGCAACAATTTTAATGATTTTCCCGGGAAGACTGATCAAATAGCACGCAGTTTAAACGGTACAGGCAAATCGGACCCGACGATGCCTCAAGTGGTCTGGTCCTGACCCATGTTCGTTGGTGTTATCTACTAAATAAAAGATTCCATTAAAATTTCACTTAAGGTCCAAATTCTTCTGGGTGCGACGCACCCACTAGTTTTTTTTCGGTTCCCAAGAAGTCGGCGCTTATGATACCGACTGAGCGTGTTCTGTGACGGCTGACGAACGACACAATACTGGGTTATTGGTGGCTCGCTGTAGAATTGAGCAGAGCGCGCTGATAACAGCCGCATTCATTGCAGTCGTAAGTCGGCAGTCCTTTCATAACTACGCTACGGAAGGAAGCACCGAGCACGGTCAACGCTGTCAGCATGCCACCAGCCGTGCGTGTGTCGGACAGAGGAATGCACTGAATAGATTTATGGACGAAATACGTGACTTCAAATCACCATCAGCAGCAGCATCAGTGTCAATCGTCGGAGCAGCTTATAGCTTTAAGTGACGTCCGCTGATGAAACCGGGACCGACGACATTGACATCGGCCGCTGTCACGCTCGCCTTACAGCGCGACAAACCAGTCCTGACGCTGACGGAGTAATCTCAGCGCTGCGTGACGCTCCAAGCTCTAATAATTCCCGCACTAAGTCTCTGGACCGCGCTGCACGCAAAGACCGCGTCAATCGCCTGTTTGCACAAGGAAACTGCCAGTCGCAGAGTGAGTGAGTGAGTAGATTCTTAACGGCACAAAGTAGGCTATTCGGTGCCACTCCAGTCGCAGAGAAAATACCAATACACCAATATAGTTGTATACAGAACGTACTATCTTTCAGCAAGCAGTCCGACAGACAAACACAAAATATGACAACTTGTCAACCATCAACTCTGAATGCCAAAATTCACAGATTTAAGGTTATCACAAAACGAGCAGGCAGCAATTTGCTTCTTAATCAGCAATTTAACAGGAACAGCTACAACACACATCGAACACAAGACTGAAGCAAATGAGTGACCTTTAACCTATCGACTAGAAATGCAGACGGCATAACAAATGATGGTAATACGACTTTGTATTTAGTGATTGCTGAGTAGAAGCTAGATGACGTTTTTGCTTATCAGATTATCAAACAACAAGACAGCACAAACAATGCATTCACTGTTACAACAATTGCACAACCAAAACAATGAAGCCTTTCAACACGAACAATTCATAACACTAACAAGGCAACAGTACAATAGCCAACCACTGTGCATTACAGAACGCCCAGATGATGAACAACACAGGACGTGTAGAGTCATCAGTGCATCACAATACTTCACCTTAGCAAAACACACTACCTGTCTACTGTGCACCATGATCAGTGATACATGTGACTGATAAAAATTATTTAAAAAATATTGACACACGTAGGCAGCTGTGAAATGTGGCACGAATCACGTGTACAGATTTAATGAAATGATGTACCCCACACGTCAGTGGTGTACAGTATACAATAAAGAAAACGCTATGCTCAGATGCAAGCAAGGCCCAACTTTCTCCAGAGTGCTAAAACACTGGAAACACTGGCATTCGTAATGAAGGCCAAGTCCTTCGCCTTGGGTCTGGCTTAGTCTTGCAGTATACTTCAACTGGCCCAAAGCAGTTCCTTCCTATCTGGATTCAGCTTAACACGGCTTGCAGACAGCCAGCGGGTAACTTCAGCGAGACATCGCACGACAGTTGCTGCCATTTTTATCACGGAAACAGAGCTGGTACAGTTGCGTATTGTTGGCAAATGCATGAATGTTCACACTGCATTCATTGACCACTTCGACTAGGTCCGCCACGTACAGAATTAGCTAGAATAATAAGTTATTCATACACACTCATAGAATATATAAATCGTGTTGCTGTTGATCGAATGGCTACGTTCTTTTTCTCGATGTTACCTTCTGTGAAATTCGCGGAAGAAAAGGTGCTCGTTTTTTATTCTCTGTGAAAAATGCTAAAATAGTGCAACTACAAGTCTAACCCTAATCCTAACCCTAATTTCCAGGGCAGACTGATCAGATAAATCGGAGTGGTATTGTCGAACGGTACATTGTGGTCAAATGAATCTGGTTCGATAAAAGAACGCACCCAAACTACTGACTGTCAACAAAATGTGTACTGGCTAGCGATCAATTATCTGTTAGGTCGTGGCTTGTGCAGCCAATCAAGGAGTTGTCGTCTGTGGCTGAGCGGTGTGCCGGAAGGGCTGCGCATAAATTGAGCAACTAACTAATGAACAGACATGGACCAAGAACCGATCCTCTTGTGGCACACAGCAGCTGATATGGAACAACTGTAAGTGACAATTTTCCATGCAGATATGAGCAATACCACTGGAGTGTGCAGTAATTGTGCATGTTTATCAGTTACAATCTGAGTAAGTACTGTAAATGACCTTAAACAAATGAATAACGAGTTTCAGAGTAGAAAGGACACAACTTATAACAGATATCAGCTGCAGACATGACACAGAGGCAAGCAGGACTCTCGTCACAATCACAATTCTCAGCTGAATTTTCTGCCTCATGAATTCTAACTAATCCAGCATTTTGCTTAGTATATGTTTTAGCCAAATTTTGTTCTGAAAATGAAATTACGTTATAATTTAGAAAAAAAGCAGCTAAAATTTGACTGCAACAATAACAAATGCATATTACAGAAACACACCACAAATGTATTACAAACAAACATCAGTTACAAACAAAATGTGAAAAAACACATAAATGCAGCCTTAAATATGATGATACCAGTGATTTTATCATGAACGAAAACAAAAACTAAAACTAAAAAGAATAGAATTAGTTCACGAAAACTAGAAATAAAACTAAGGAAAAAATGTGAACGAGAACAAAATGGAAAGTAAAACATTCACGATTCTTTAAGAAAGAAATACAAGATGCTCAGCTATTGCAGAGAGACCGCACTGCAGGGTGCATTATAGTTTTGGCAAAAAGTGGAAGACTGGAACTGAGAGACAATATTTTGCAGACATTATAGGTCTATCTTCAACCACTGTGATATAATTGGCCTGAAAATCTGTCGAATTTGGTGAAAAACGAAAAATAAGGGTTATGGCGGCATTCAAGGTCATCGAGGTCGATACCAATCGAAAGCCCGTATGCGACTTCCTATTAGTGATTAATAGTAACTGACATCCTATCTTGTACCGTTTCTGAGTTATCGCAGCTTATTGTTCAAAGTTTGGACACTTTGCGTTTTTGAGCCACCCTTTGGGGGCGTAGGGACAACATACGATGTTCATCTTGGGCTCATTGGAAAGCACTTAGTGGACTTCCTATTAGTGTTAATTGAACATTTTCACTAGGTGTTACGACTGAGGTGCTACGAGTGAATATCCATTCAAAATCAGCGATTTTGCTCCAATGGGGGCCAGTTGACCCAAAATTTTAGGTAGAAGGGGTCGCCCCCACCAACCATTCTTCTCAGAAAACTATGCTAAATGATCTGTGGCATCCTATCTGCTTAAAAATGCAAAATAGAATAGTTAAGGAGCCATGGAGTGTTTTACTATTGCACTATGTCTCCGTATCTTTCGACACTTTATATGATATTGCATTTAAATGTTTGCAACAATAACGATAACATTTAAGTTAATGTGACATTGGTACGAATGCGCACACGCATGCTGCATTTCACAAAGCACTGTAAAGATATGCTTCAAGAGAGATTGACGATTTTTATGTCGTTTTGTTCCACATATATTGGAGTATATATGTACCAATAACCATTTCACTGTAAAACGCTTTTACAAAGTTACTGCAGAAATAAAGTGGTACAGTTTTTCTGCCCACAGTGTAACTTACACATACGATACAATATATGACAGAATGTTAAAGTAGATGTACAGTAAAAATATCAAAATATAGCTTTTTAAGTTCACGTAACAAGGCACAATGCAATGACTGCACTTTATAACAGCAACAATGTACAGATGGCATTTAACCTCAAACACTGACCATCTGTGACAGGTGATGCATGATGACAATGCAATTAAGACTGATAATTCGACTGCATTATGTGTAACAATTTACTTTCCGATGGAAGTCGACAGTCAAAAGATCCACGTAATATGTGCACACGGCAGACAACTGTACAACGTATTCAACACAGCAACAACAATCAGTGCAGGCACAAGCCTGAATGAGGCCCCCGCCCCCGAAGGGCAAAAATTTCCCCTAAATTTTCCAAAGACCTTTTTCTAGTCGTCACCCTCAATTCTCTGACTACCATTTTTTTAGTCGTCATTCTGCATCAAGTTCATCTCCCTTTACACAGCCCTTTCTCGTGGTGTGGCCCTTCCTTTACACCGAAATATAAGGCCTTTCACTACCAATGGGACCCTTTCACCCCGTGATAGGCCCATTTCACCCCCTTGAGAACCCCCCAGTTAGGGCGTTTTGGGGTGGTCTGTGCCGGCTCTGACAACACAATTGACAGTTCTGCAGGACATCATTCAGCAATCACCACGCATCACACTGCACTACTGGATAGCAGGACGGAACTATATGCAACGAGTGTAAACTCGTTACGTAAACGATGAAAGAACTGTTGGTGGTCGAAAAGTGCTTGACGGCGCCAACCTCAACGCACGGCTGCTGTTATTGTTTAATGTTAGTGTATGATATGTCACTGGAGAACCGTCCACCACACAACTGTCACAGACACTCTGTGGACGTAATGCATCTGTGTCAATATGACATCGTGAACGATGCAGCGACTGCGTTCTCCGTCGAATGTCACTATCACTCTCTTCCTCAACCTAACATACACAACACTGTATGTAATAACAGTTTTTATAATCACAGCGTCATAACATTTAACTGAATAGCTCAAGTAATCATTTAAAAAGTGTCCTTTTACAACAAAATAATACAAGTACAAAACAGTTCAAAGTTTGTATTTTAATCTTTAAAATGTTTGCATTTGCCTGCAAATTGCACGTTTATCACATTTTACACAGTACATAATCAACGGTGGTCTAGGTGACTTAGATACACAGTTAACGAGTAACAAGTTGTCGCTCATCGGCAATATGGTATGCCTCCCCAACCCTTGACAGATGGGCCGAAAAAAGTAGAGTTTGGTCCTTTCCAGTGAATAGACGATACCGATGATAATGGCATAAGAGAGGCAGTGATAAGCAGCCTATGATTTCCTATTTGTGTTTAATAACATATCACACGAGTAACCACAGCTCTATCTCTCATTGTTTTCGAAGGCTGTTTCGGCCACTTCTGGTCACCATAGGGCCACACTGACCGGTGGGTTTGACTTTCAGCATGGGGTTTACTATTTGTTTCTATAGTAACCATATGCCTAAAATGCACCATTTTTGCCCTAGGGCATGTGACAGACAGATAGAGGGACCGACAGACGGACCGACAAATTCCCCGCTGTGTTCGGTGATTAGATCGGACCTCTGCTGCGATGGCAACTGCACCAGAAACATAAACAATTTGCCATTTTGTTGACGTCTGGTTTAAGCGAAAGATAAAGTGATTCGGTTTTAAACCAAAGTTTTATCTCTAAGTGTTTAGTGACAACTGTCTATCAAAATACATTCTGATCGTTTGGTTTGAAACCGGACTTCTGAGTTTAAGTTTGGTTTGAAACCAGAACTTTGGCTTCAAACTTTGGTTTTAGCTAAGCACGGTTTTAAACTTGATTTGAAACTGAAACTTAAGCGTCACTTTACGTTTCGGCTTAACTTCGGTTTGAAGTCGGTTTTCAGTTTCAAACAAAGGTTTTAAACTTTGGTTTTAACGAAACATAAAGCGACCCATCGTGTCTGTGGTAGTGTTTCAGCACAGTCTGACATTTTATGATACAACAATGTAATACCTGTCTACTTCTTGACAGTATTAGCAATTTGAGAGCCAAAGTTCAGTATTCATTTCCTTCCTGTATTCTACACACATTTGCTGTAATTTACGCTGTACTATTCAGCATAACATGAACGCATTATTTACGTACTACTTGAGTCAGAACAGACCCACTAACAACAGAAACTTACTCGGTCAGTAGCATTTCTGCCATCTTCATCACTATGCAGCGACGGCAACATCTGATGTATTTCGACGTCAGTACCATCATACTGTATACTGCCAGGACTTGGCCGTGGCGGTGCCCTGTCAATCAACAGTCACAGGCAATGTACCTGCCAATCACGATAAAATATCTTCCAATCACGATAAAACATCAGCCACCGGTACCCAAAAATATGCACAAGCAACCACTTTACTACCATTTAATGACTTCTTCATTAATGCCTGTGTTATAAGTAAGTAAGTAAGTAAACATCAATTTGTTGAGCGGGATTACGTACACACTTTTAATGCACTAATGCTTCGAATGTTCGACGAACAGATACATCTTCAAGTCCTGCCTAAGATCATATACAAGTAACACTGTCATATGCCTCATCGACAAAACAATGATACAATACAGTCTGTTCATATTAATTCAAAAACACATAAAAATCTTTATCGACACACAATCAGAATGTCATCTGTTCCATTACTGTCAAAATCCTAAAAATATCCTTTCAAGAAGCAGCTGTATTGTCAGTAATTGTGCTAACGTCACAAGCAAATAGCAAGCAAAACGATATCCACCACACACTACCTGGAGTATGTGGGCAAAGCAGAAAAGTGTGAATACCTGGCATGACTCCAGCGCTTGCGTCGTTCAATAGTTGTAACGCCCGATTCATTATCATCAAGTGAAATACTAACAGCAGCACCAGCCTGTGTGTCTGTCAACAGTTTCTTCTGTCCAACATTGCCTGTATCATGCACACTTACATCAATGATGACCCAGCAGCACGATTTATATAATAGTAATAATTTGTATTATACATATAAATACTGCCAATGTACCAACAACGTGGTTAGTTACCAAAAGTGTGTTAATTACAAACAGTCACAGAGCATCACACAATGCTAACTCGTATCAAAATCTGCATTCGTGTGTGTTATTGCATTTCATTTTTTTAATCTAAAGATGGCTGTGATATGTATCAACTGGAAGCTATTTATGTAATTATTAGATAATCAGGTAGATATAAATAATCAGCGCCATAAATTTGATGCCAGATTCTGGAGTATGTGTCATACCATCTGGCATCAAATTTTTCACGGTGCCGGTTTCTGGAGTCAAATGGAAATGGAACACTGCTCTATTTCTGTGCCAGAAACCAGCAGGAATGGCCTTCTCTGAACGGTTGATGGATTTGTTTACATTCAGTGCTTCCACTGTTTGGGATTTTTGAATTTCAGGACTGACTTGGAAATTTAAGGAAAATTGCAACGCTTCTTGGAAATTTTAGAGGCACATAAAACAATAAAACTTAAATAAATTCTGAAGTGTAAAACAAGCAAGTCGTTTCGTTGATCGCGTTTCTTTACAGACATTACAGTATTCGCAATTGTAGAATCGAGTGGTGCGACAAGAAAATTGAATTACTAATTCTTTGCAAAATACTTTTCTGTTTGGTGTTAAATTGAGTGATTATCACAAATGGATGAAAAGAGCTGCATCTCGGTTGTCTGCCATTACTAATTTTGATGCCATAAATCGGTGCCAGTTTTTTCCATGCCAAATACAAACAGCACGGAGAACTAGCACCGGAATCCGGCGTCAAATTTATGGCGCCAACTTCTGGAGTGTGTTTGAAAGGCTCTACACCTGCTACAAACTACAGACAACTACAAGTCGTTACCATTGGAGAGACGATGTTGTTTACGTCGTCGTGTGCAAACCACGAAGCAAATAACGAAGATGATCACAGTAACTATCAACATGACAACCATTGCAACTAATAACACTATCCACAAGTGTCCACTCAGCATGTCAGCATCCGTCTCATCTGCAACGTACAACACATACAACAACTCATTACTGCCACACATTCTATGCGGCAATAACAATGACAGTAATAATAATAATATTGCATCCATTTCCACAGCGCAAAGAATGAACTGTCCTCAGTTGTGCTCACAGCAGTTCAAACAAATATGTCTTCAGTCTTCCCGCAAAAGTCTGCAGAGAAACAGACGCATAGCGAATGTTAGCTGGCAAACTGTTCCACAGAATAGGACCAACGACCGCAAAGTTGTGTGCGGAGTACAGTCTTGGTTCTTGGAACGAGACATCGGCTATCGGCAGACTGAAGGTGCCATCTGCCCGCCACAGTTGTGACAGGCACACAGTCAGCAGTGTGGCACACAATACAGCATCACACCTCATAAAGTGCCATGAGGCTGCAATACTGCAACAAGTCAACACTTATGAAGCCATCAATTACACCACTGTCTGACATGCCAGACGGATTCTATCGGCATAAATCATTCACCTTGGTACACTGCAATAGCATAAATTACTCCAGACCACCAATCACAACAAAACACTGCTATCATCTAGCTTCACGTGCATTTGTCAATTTTTAATAGTCACTTGTCTGTATAACTCACCATCACAAAACAGCAAATACTCTAACACAACAACCACTGTTAAATACAAAGTCACGCCATTCTACTTGTAAGACGTAAACATCAGTCGCTCACGTTAAATCTAACCATGAGACAAGTGAGAACTAACGCTGCTGTGTGAGCAGGTCATTAACTGGCTGGCTTGGAGTTCTGCTGGAAGACTGTGACAAAGAATTCATTCTGCCTGTCTGTAATGCCTCGCTATGCAGGATGGACTGTGTAGACCAACCGTGGAATGATGAAATCATCTCCGACACTTGTATTACTGGCATTACTAACACCACAGCATCACACAACAAGTCACAATAACAGCTGCCAGCTGCCCAATAAATTTATAGGCATTTTGTCACAACCCTTGAATATGTAATTTCATTAATTTGCCGATCTCTGGGGCGTGTTCATTTACTGAATCAGATTTATCTGACACTGACAACATTGCACCGCTCAAAAATACCTCTCCGATTAATCTTTATCAACCTGTTCTGCGTTCTTTCATTTTGACCTTTTTATTTTAATTAATAGGAGTGGTATTTTCAAACGGTACAATGTTGTCAATGTCAGATAAATATGATTCAGTAAATAAATGCACCCGAGAGATCAGCGAATCAACCAAATTACATATTCTAGGGGTGTGGCAAAATGCCTGAGAAATTTATTAGGCAACTGGCTGATGCTCCAGCAAGCAGAGACACTACACTGCTAATATGTCTATCTGCCTTCTCATCACATCACACTGCACAAATGAATGTGCAATTATCAAAACCATCGAAACAAGAGCAACCAGAGAGCGCAGACCTCCGCCAAGGTGGATCTGGTCTGAATCTAGAGTCCATATCCGCATGACTTGCAAAATTTAATGGAGACTTCCTTGCCCAAAGATACATGTCTGCTGAAATTTTCATAGATTGGAGATCCAATCAGGAGTTTATACTGGAACGTTTACATGTTCGTCAAAAGGTGAACTATGTTATTTTTTGGGGGACATTTTGTGCTTTTCAAAAGCAACGTGCACTTTATCGTGGACTACTTAGCGACTGTTTATTTTTCTTCTCTTTTTTGTATTTTGTAGTACGTGTACTATGTCGTCGTAAATAAAACAAGATGCTCAGCTATCGCAGAGAGACCGCGCTGCAGCGTGCGTTATAGTTTTCGCCAAAAGTAGAAGCCTGGAACTGGGAGACAATATTTTACGGACATTATAGGTCTATC
>Ga0049105_1000209_pt1 | contig 16754 bp, 10 predicted proteins | sample WorMetvaBAHAMAS1_FD_61260 | JGI IMG/M metagenome (GOLD analysis project Ga0049105, IMG submission 61260) | Worm MetaG Olavius vacuus BAHAMAS.1 | ecosystem: Host-associated > Annelida > Digestive system > Unclassified | place: Germany: Marburg | collected 2013-04-09
TAGATAGATAGATAGATAGATAGATACATTTATTTATATAGCGCCTATAAGTCGAAAGAGTCACTAGGTGCTTCAGTCGCCAAAGAGATGTGTTTTCAAAGATCGTCTGAAAGAATCGAAGGAAAGTCCCAACTGCTGCAGTCCGGGTGGAAGATCTTTCCACAGTCGAGGACCGGCGGCCGAGAAACTCCTGTCAGATATGGGCTTGGGCAGTGCCCATTGAGCTGCCACTATTCTCCCAACTTTGGGCCCATTGTTCTTCACTATTGTAGTGTTACAGGTATTTTAAAAAGTGTATCTCAAAATGTCCGGTCAATATTTCAGTTTTTAAATGGGCCTTTCCCAGCTGCAAAATATCTCCCTAAAATGAAAATGAAGGATGTTACCTTCAATTCCTGGATGTCAGGGGGTATGACAGTTTCAAGTGAGGTATATGCCCATATTGAAAAAAGCTGGTAATCCAGCTTTTGCAGACAAATGCTGGTGCCAGTTTGAGATGCCAGTCTGCTTCTGTTTGTGTTGTTGGATAACTGAACATGTATTGGTCCTGAAAAGTCCTTTCCTGTTATAATCGTTATGGCTGCATGGTGATGTGCATTTTATTATTATTATTGTCAGTAATTATTATTACTGACAATAATAATAATAACATGAATAGTAATAATATCATGAATAGTCGATCTGTGGAACTTACTGTGAATAATGTCGCAGTAATGGTTGTTGATTTGTGAGACGTGTGCAAATCGTTGCAGCAAGATAAGTTGAAGGCTGCTGTTGGCTTCAATGAAATGTGCCATGAACATCGACTCATCATATCTGTGAGTGATGTGACTTCGTGTTTGTGTTCAGTCACTTGTAACTTTGCAGTTACTTTGTATCATATTGTATGGTAACCAAAATTTATATGATGGTGATTTTAGCTGAATTGGAAATTACATTTTCCAATAAAATCAGGCTGTGGAAATATCAATGGAAAGATTGTAAGTACAGTGTAACTGGGAGGCGATGATTCATAATATGATGTCTTTTGATATTGTGCAGAACTTCATTTGAGGATTCAGGTGTCGCTTTTTCTGGGGCACTGATGCTATGTTGGCAAGATTTGCTTCGTGACACTTGACCGGTGTCTCATGTATTGTTATTAAAAATGTACTGATAAGACTGACCCCATCATGAAGACTGTGCAGGGCACTTTGCATAATAAAAGGTTGTTGCCTGAATGACGGAGTGATGGCAGCTGCTTGTGACTGTAGGTTTATATTTTATTAGTTTATTAGTTCTACATAAAAGTGTAGAATAAACCACAAAGGTTGTTTATGCTACAAGATGCACAGTGACACAATAGGAAAATCAGTTATCTGAGTATGAGTAATTATTGTAGAAATGAGCTAATCTGTGCAGCATGATCTCATTTCATTGTCTTAATGTTGTGCTGACTTTAGCTGGTGGAGATGGGAGGCATTGTTGCATTATCACTGCTTGCAAGAGAAAAGGAACTTCAAGTTGTGGTTAGTAGCGGGAATGCTGTCAGATTTTTTTTTTCATATTTTTAGTATTTGTGTTCAAGAAATTGTTTAAACTTTCCCTGTATGTATTATTAACAGCATCTGAAGAAATTTGCCTTAGTTGTTGCGGCAAGCTGCTCTTTGATCACAGGTAAATGTGATATTGTATTATGAAAAAGGTTTTGCATTTTTATGTTTGACTAAGTTACAGTAATGTTGCCATAGAGGAAGGCACACAGGAGCACATGTCCCAACCCTTTTCCATCCGGGTCACGGGAATTGTTGAAATCTAAGGAAAAATTTGGGTAATGGGTTTCGGGTCCAGTTGGGCCATATGTTGCTTTTGGTCTGACAAATTCACAAAAAGAACTGAAATCATTACACATTAGACAGATTTCCTGTCTCAAAATACGAAACTGTTGTTGTGAATGGGGCTCTGTCCCAGATCCGTCTGGGAGCTAACAGCGCTGCCACAGACCCGTAGCTGAATTTGGAACTGCTTTATGGTGGGGAGAAAGAAGAGGGAAAGAGGAGGAAAGAATGGGTGAAAAGGGAAGGTTTAATGTGCAAAAACCCATGACCCACTGTGTCCCGCCAACCTCTGAACCCTCATTGTGGCACTGTTATATTATAGCGTTCGGTTCCTTTTGGTTGTGCAAACTGCAAATGATGCATGATGCATGTATGTGCTTGCGTAATCCTGGTTGGGCTTGGTGGTTTAGCTGTTCCAACACCCAGGGTTTGATTGCCACTAAGACATATGGCACAATGCAGTGAGTGTGGCATCGGACTTGTGACTTGAGAGGTTTGGCTCCTGGTTTGACACTGCTGTGCAGCAGTGTTAGGCAAGTTGCACCTCTGTCAGCAAGGAGTATATAATGTGGCACTGATGTAAAAACCAGGAAGGTAGTGGCAGCATATAGAAGAGGTGTGGTTTTTCTGTCTGCTGCACTGAGTGTTAGCTCGTTGTAGGCTCACGAGTCAAAACCATGAAACAGAGCTGAGTGCTGCACCTGTGTGTGACGGAGCTGTGAGAGGGTAATGCTGACTGAGGCTCAGTTACCTTTTTAAGATGTGTATGAGTTATTGGTGGACAGGAAAGTCTTCCAGCAAAAAGTGCCACATTGCTGCAGAAAAGGTAAGTAAGTAAATAAGAAGATTTCTAGTCAGCTCCCTTAACGTTCAGACACAATGTTCCGCCGCCCAGCTAACCAAACATAAACGTTTTCAACAATCGTTTGAATTGTCCGAAGGTAATATCTGGGTGCCGAAGCTGTTCAGGCAGCCTGTTCCACAGCGTTGGCCCATCGGTGGCAAAACACCGGTTAGGTACTACCATTACTGAACAGGCGCACGTCAGATTTCTTTAAAAGGCTCGTGCTCGGCGTAGAAGGTGTATTAATGCCTGAACTTAATGCAGGATGTTGTCGTGTTTGTTTACCTGTAGAATGTCGTACTGAAGTCGCTTTCAGAATTGGCTGCACATCCAGTGCTACATACATATATGGCTGATGTTGGTGTTATAACAGCTCTGAACAGGTTTCAATTTTCTACATATTTCAACACGTTTGTTAACTGACTAATTCTGGAATGCAAAGTACGTTTTCATTTCTTTGCCTTCATGAAGTGCATTGTGAATTTGCCGCATTTGTTTTTCTATCTGTTAGCAGGATTACTTGGAAATTTCTAGATAAATTTTAGCGTAGTTTTTACAAGTGTTAGGCCTTAAGACAAGGAATAGATGACTGTAGTTTAGTGATTTGAAGTCTCCTGTGTAAAAAAAACATTAAAGTCGTAAAATAAATAAATACCGGAATTTTTACTTTCCACTTGACTTGGTTAATCACATCATTACTTCAAATGGGAGTGCACAGCTTTGAAAGGCATCTTTTTGTTTCAACTTACAAAACGCTGTACACTGTCTGGTAACCAGAACAGTAACTACCATTAGAGTTATGCTTCATGATGTTGTTAGTTTTGCATATTATGGTGAATGCACGCAGGCTTCTGCTTGATGCAAACAGCAGTTCAATGAGTGGACTTGCAGTTGATGTCTTGAACCTGCTGACTGTGCTCTGTAGCAGCGAACCAGTCCAGATGATCGGTATTTTTGAGCTGTCATGTAATATTGTTGTCAATCTTAATTCAGATTTGTTTGTACTTTCCTGTTATCATTACAAGTTCCCCGGAGTCACCGCGTGCACGTTTTTAATATACTCTGTGCTGAGTAGTTAATCACCTTTATCCATATGTTATTGAATTTTTTGCACTGTTGCTGCATTGTTATTGTACAGTATTATGATTCTGCCATCATCTTAAGACATATTTATTTTCCTAGTTCTTATATTTTAGTTGATCTTTCAGTTAGCATTTACCGGTAGGCTGTATATTATATTATTAATTGTTTTCATGATCAGCTGAGCTGCAGTTGAGCAGTTCCATGATGATAGTGATTGATACTGATCATCTTTATGATTGATAATGGATGATGATGATGATGATGATTGATGAGTGATGATGCGGATAATGATTGATGATACTGGTGATTGATAATGATGATGATGATTGATGATACTGATGATTGATGAGAGATGATGATGATTGATGGTGTCGATGATTGACGACAGTGACGACGATGTCGATTGATGATTGATAATTTTGATGATAATGATGATTGATGATGATGATGATGATGAAGACAATTAATGAACGACAATGACAACGGTGTTGATTGATGATTGATAATGCTGATGATAATGATGATTGATAGTGATGATGATGATGATTGATGATGATGATAATAATACTGATGACTGGTGATGGATGATAATAACTGATAATATTGATGGTTGACGACACTGACGACGATGTTTGATGATTGATAATGCTGATGAAAATAGTGATTGATGATGATAATTTATGAACGAGTTCGGTTCAGTTCAGTTCAGTTCGGGGATGGTTAGAGTGGCCTAAATGATAATCATCACTACAAGAACCACTGTAGTGTCAAATGTACAGTTAGATGATAATATCCGGATATGACTGAGAGAGTTGTTACTGGTGCACTGTTGAAGCTATAGATGAAGGAGTTCTGGACACAGTGTTCAACATGTGCCACGTCAACATGCCCGATACAGTTCGTCTGGCAGCACTGCAGTACATTGCGACCATCTCATCGCAAAGTGCTCAGTTCTGTGATGCTCTGACTGACGTTACACGACGCAGCACACTTATCAAGCTGCTCACTCTCGTTGCGTCAAATGATGCGTCGGTTTGTATGTTTACCTTGTCATACATTAGGTAACAGTAAATGATAAACTTTATTGTATTTCAGTACTAATGTATTATTAACATGTTGGCCGCGACATACAAGATATCTTGTACTCTGTCAGTATTGTTTATTTGCGACGTATGAGTTAACTCGTACCTCACACCACTGTGGGAAACGGTTGCCCAGCGTCCTCATGAACTATAATGTCACATCCCAGCAATGTATATCTGTGCTGCTGTCTACCAAATTTGCACGAGAGTAATATACTGCACAGCGTTTCACATGTTAATTACTCAGAATAGTATTCGTGGTACTGTTGTTACGACAAAATCATTATGAGAGTTTTATCTGTTTCATGTGACTAATGTAGAACAGCGCCAAGGGCTGCCGACTTTTAGCCCAACTAACTTTGACCACGAGTCTGCCTGTGTAGGCTGCTATTATGAACGTCTACCGCGCCATTTAGTATTACTCAATCTGATACTTATTTTGCCATCTCATGGAGAATAGAAGGCTGAGTTCACCTGGGCACTGCAGTAATGCTGAGCAGGCCATGACCAAAGCTGTGTATAACAGTGGTTTTTGTAACAAACACAGTCCATGATGAGCTTCAGTTCTCAGATCTCGCGCACTGCAATCAAGCATGTATTTTTATGATATATTTGTATATTGTTGTGCAAAATTTTGCTTTTAGACAGAAACTTTCAGTGGACTTCAAACAATATGACAAAAGGAATGAATTTTTAAGCATTTTAAAGCAATGTAGTAAAGTCAGTAGTGAGATGTTAAAAATATTTAGTACACTTAGTATGTTAATTTATTGTTTATCTTCAAAACGAAGCATTAAAATAAAAACATTTTTCGTTGATGACTGGAGGGGTCCCAGGCCTCCTGACAGAGTTTAACGTTAAATGTCTGCAAGTTGTGACAGATTAGTGATTAGAAGTACAGATGCATCGTCATTATCAGATAATATGTTGTAATTGGATAACACTGGCATTTCTGAATGCTGAAGACTGGATCGATATGCCAGATGAATTCTAGTGCTAGATATTGTAGTCTTTAGTATTTCAGTTATTGTCGTTATTCTGTAATGTACAGTTTGGTTTGCATTGTGAAGGTTCAGAAAATATCTCTGAGGATTCTGATGCAGATCTCATCAACGACAGCCAATAATCGACATAGACTAGTTCAGGTGTGGCAGCATTATTTTGAACTCACTACCTGGAGGCTTTGAGTTGTCTAACAGTATAGCTATAGTTTTGAACAGCAGTTGTAAACAACACTTAATTCTGCCTTCAGTGACATCGTGTTGTAGATCTACAATCCTTATGACCAAGCACTTCCGAGTTTGCTCACAGAATTTATGGCATTATGTGAATTGTTATGTATTATATTGTATAGCACATGTCAGCAGCTGGTGTACAGTTTATTTGGTTTCCGCATAAATTGAAAAATGTGTACTGTATTTGTGTTACTTTGACTCCTGTGCTTAACCCATTATCTAACATGTATGCTATATATAGTTAGCATACAAAAGTACTGATAGTACTTTGAGTACCAGATGTATTAATTTCTCCAAATAAGATGATCGTTGAGCAGTAACTGAATTGGAATGCAGCTGTTCAGTTTCGACCATGTTAACTTAGACATAATCTGTCTGCTTGTACGCACTTGTTTGTGTTTATTGAGCTGATCATAAATTCAATTTTGAAACGTCGAGTTTTACGTCATTAATTGAATTAAAGAACTTACCGTGTTACTTCATTGCCTAATCTGAACAGTAATAGTCTAGTCATGTGTTGAATCATTGATGTGTAAAGTGACATGTGACTCCCCAATCGGTTCAAGAACCCAAAAAGTGGCATAGGGAGTTTCAGGGTTGTGCACTCAGATTCAGGTTCAGATTCAGTTTACTGAACTTGTAGCCAGAAGGCTAAAAATCAATAAGCTAAACAAACAATAATGCACTGTACAACAAAACAATACAATACAAGACAAGAAATGAAATGCAGTGCAGTGCAGTGCAATGGCAAAAAAATGAACCAAGGAGAGTGATATAGGCCTATTGGTATTTTATGAGAGCGTGATGAATGAAAGATTTGTAGCAGTTAGTACGGTTATGGGGTCTAGGATATGTGGTTGCTTTTCTAAGCCGAGGTGTGATTTCAGTGTCACGAAGGGGTGGCAACAGATGATGAATGCAGTTAGATGGATTAAGCAATTTGCGGAAAAATCATGGCAAAGTTTGTCGCACCTGTCTGAAAGAGACAGGAGCTCAGCATACTGCAATGCCACCCAGTATGGCGTTGGTAATTTTATTGGGATGGTCAATAATATTATTGTAGGAAGACTTGTACAACGGCAGTTCTGTTGCTGACATCCTGGTACGGCATGAGCTAGCAAGTGCTGATGTGTTAACTATGGCGGTTTGTCTTGTCGCAAATCTTGCTGCAGATGAAGCATCACAGGTGCAGATCTGTATTTTCATACTTACATGAGTCTCAGTTAGGTAAATTGTCTAATGTTGATCAGATGACTTTATGGTTTTTGAAACTTCGCCTCTCCACTCCATTATACAAACATAACTCTGTTGAGAACCTATTTACACTAGATTTAAAATGTTTGATGTAACTGCACACTAATGCTAGTAATCTGACCTGTTAGCAGTAGTCTGACTGATTTTGAGATTACGTTCGTCAGTCATCACAGCTCATAGGCAGATAAGCATGTTGTAATCAGCAGAATGTGGAAGGTCATCATTGGCAAGTTTGCTCACTGCACTTGACTTATGGATGTGGTGATGGGGAAGTGTCCGACCACTGCTTCACTGTGCCGCTGGTGATGTTGTTTGGCTGCTGACAATGCTCAGTTGGAGGATAGAAGAGGTGTGGCATGGCTTGTGGTGGTGCGATCAGAACCTAGAGAGCTTTCATCAGTGCATCGGATCATTAGTTTCTTTGCTAGCAGGAAAGGCAGTATTAGTAGGAAGTAGTATGAATCATACCAACCAGACTGACTTCACAGATTTCAGATTCTTGCTGCATCTGCTCAGCAGTCAGCATTTTTTATTTTAATTTGTTATTTATTTACTGATTTTCATTTTGCTGTCATGTAGCAGACTACTGCGGCAATTTGTTGCCTTTTGATCACACGTTTAATACTTGCGTGTCACATTGTATCAGCAGGTTGCAAGATGACAACCATGTTATCATGGCTAATGCTACTCACAATTTGCTCAGTTCGCTTACTACAACTGCCAGAATTACTAACAAACACCGATTGCAGCTGGTTTTAAGCCTGTAATCCATCAGCCAGTTGCTGGATGAGGTTAAAAGTCAGTGTCAGGTGAGACCACCTTAGTACTCCTTGTACATAGTTCATATTTGACATTGTCTTCAAGCCATAATGTTTTTTTACTGCTGTGGTGTAGGGAGGTCTGGCACGCCATCTGGTGGCATTGTGCAGCATCGTCTGTGCATCTTCATGTTGCGACATTGAGCTTCTGAGGCACGCCGCTCGTGGCCTGTCGAACTTTGCACGATTTCAGTCAAATACTGACACCGTGGTATGCTTGTCCTGCTTGATTCTGTTCGTTATGATCCGTCTTATTTTCATGCATTACTTTGTTTCTGCAGCAGTTGTATGCTGTGGTGCTACAACATTTAGTGTTGTTATTTTACAGTTTGCAACTGTTTGCTTATTAGCAACTTAGAAATACTCTTTCTTACTTACTTACTTACAAACAAGTTGTTATGGCATTAGCAGAATGTTACAGACGATGGTTAGAATGTCATACTTGCGATCAGGAGGTTGTGGGTTTGACTGCTGGCCATTCCATTTCATGCAGTAATGCAAGTGTCTCTGTCACCAAGCAGTAGAATTTGTAACCCTTAATTGTTATATTATTTTTATTGTATTTTGTGTCATTTTATTCCGTTCAGCGCCGCTGTTCAGTATTATAAGCGGCACTATACAAATCTCATATTGTGACTGTGACTGTGATTGTGATGCTGGCTGCTGGGCGATGATGACATACAGTGAAGAAGATGACCATTAGGTCTGGCATCACACCGGCCATGTGTCACATGCCTGCAAACGGGCTTCGTCACCTAAGAATAGGATATGAACACGCCATCATATGTTCATTTGGAGCATGGCATGCTGGTTGCCTGTCCGTGGTTGGTCATTTATGGCATAACATTCTGCCATACCATTCAGCCTCTTCCACCCTGACTCTGTCGTAGTGTAGGTAGGGCAGAACTGACTGTATGGTGGAACTTTTTCCACCCTGACTCCACCGTAGTGTAGGTAGGGCAGAACTGACTGTATGGTGGGACTTCTTCCATGCTGATTCCACCGTAGTGTAGGTAGGGCAGAACTGACTGTATAGTGGAACTTTTTCCACCCTGACTCCTCCACCGTAGCGTAGGTAGGGCAGAACTGACTGTATGGTTGGACTTCTTCCTGACTCTGCCGTAGTGTAGGTAGGACAGAACCGACTGTGTGGTGGAACTTCTTCCACCCTGACTCCACTGTAATGTAGGTAGGGCAGAACTGACTGTGTGGTGGAACTTCTTCCACCCTGACTCCACTGTAATGTAGGTAGGACAGAACCGACTGTGTGGTGGAACTTCTTCCACCCTGAATCCGCCGTAGTGTAGGTAGGACAGAACTGACTGTATAGTGGAACTTCTTCCACCCTGAATCCGCCGTAGTGTAGGTAGGACAGAACTGACTGTATGGTGGAACTTCTTCCACCCTGAATCCGCCGTAGTGTAGGTAGGGCAGAACTGACTGTATGGTGGAACTTTTTCCACCTTGACTTGACTCCGCCGTAGTGTAGGTAGGACAGAACCGACTGTGTGGTGGAACTTCTTCCACCCTGACTCCACTGTAATGTAGGTAGGGCACAACTGACTGTATGGTGGAACCTAGCACTAACTCTGACCCCAAACCCATACTCTAACCCAGCCCTAATCTGCGACCATTCCCCCCTGTTTGGCAGTCAGTCTCTTCTGCCATTGGTTATTTGTGCCATGTGGCAGTTATGGCAGAATCGACTGCTTTCAATGGTGGAATTCGCCATTTTTCTGTGGTCGAAATGACCGGCTACCTGACACACTCAACTTACTGATGCATTGTTTATTTTGTTTCAGATGAAACATTTTGACGTGGTTTGTGAGAAACTTATTTGTTCAACTGACGAATGTACGAGGATGTACAGCTGCATGGTGGCGATGGCTATGCTGCGTTTTCAACGTGAAGCCTGTATCAGTGTGCTGCTGAGGTGAGTATGACTACAAGGTTCTGTTCTGTCTGTAATATATTGATTCCCAATCCAGACGACTATTTTTAAACCCGGGTTTTGGGTTTGGACGCCCTGAAACCCGGATTTCGGGTTTAGGTTTTGCAACTTTGAAGAGTAGAAGACAAGCGGACGATGTATATGGCATATACAAGTGAGAGAACTGCATGAAAATGCATATGTAGACGAGACCCATACATGTATTATGATGCAGCCTCGCTTTATCCTGAAGAACGTATGATTTGTCACCACTCACGAGTCATCACTCATCATTCAGTAGTTCAGTAGATTCAGTAGGCCCTAACTAAAATCATATGTTATATTCTGTCTTTAGTATGAAAAAAAGGAATTAAACTTGCAAGACATTAAATAAACTGTCATTTGTTTTGCTTATGTCAATGATGTTAATTTACTTTGCATTTGCACAGTCTGTTGAACACATGTGCGTCTGTCACATGTACTGAATGAACTTACTTACCTACTTAGGTCTGCGATAGCTGACAGATATACATAAGGCCCATAAATACTAAAGACTATATGCATGCCAACAGGAAAACTGCAAAAGCAAATGAACATTTGTTCAAGACAATGAGAAATGGCAAACCGGTTCATATACAGAAAAGCAATTCAATGGTTGCGATGCAGCTGCCATGCTGTCAGTTATTTGTCGGTTCTGCTGCCGTGTTTCCACATTTAGAGTGTAAAAGGCTGTGCATCTTGTCAGTTTGATGGCTGATGTTTTACGTTGTGCAGGCACGGTGTGTATGAGTTACTACAATGCCTTGGCAAAAACATTCCAGCCGTCAATGCAGTCGAGTGCGTGTTTGCCAGTCAGGTGCCTTCCATCGCCACTGTGCCAGGTCCGTCTAAAGGACAGCGTGATATAACTGACTAGTTGGAGGTGTCGTGCTATTGTTGACTGACAGTCCTTTGTTATCATTGTACATAATATTATGCTGTTAATCTATGCATTTGTAACCTCATCGTAGCATCGTGTTGTGTGATAATTGTAATTCATTTATAACATCTCGTTACTGTGTTATATATCTGATGACATGACTAGGATGAGTTCTGGTTGCATTAAAAATGGAGAAAATTACATTTATTTTGCAGAAATGTTGCACTGACCAGTTGCAGTTATTTCAGTTACTAAAGCAAAAGTAAAAATTAAAAAGTTGCAGTGCACAATTTGTACAAAAGATTCTAGTGTGGTTTGTGTACTCACTTCAGCACAGTAGAGCAGAAATTCTGGTCACGTTGTGAAAATGTGGTAAACATTGCAGTAAAAAGTTGCATCTGTAATGGGCAAAAGTTGCAAAAAAGTTGTATCGTAAACTTTCACCGAACCACCCACAAACTTCTGAGGAAGTAGTTTTTAAGTGTTTAGGCTGTAAAACAAAAGATGCAAAATCTTACCCTATTGATAAAATTGACGTACATTATTCGAGCATAACCAGGGTGTGGTCGGTTAACGAGACTACTGGCCCAGATTGCCACAACAGCAAACATGCTTATTTAAGCATTAGATCTAGTGTAAAAATTTCTGTCAAAGCCTTTCTGTTATATCATTGTTGATGTTCAACTGTTCCTTTAACTGTGAGTTTTTTTGTAATATGTTATTATCCCGGAATTTATGAACAAGTATCAGTAACTGCAGTTCTCTTTCAGTTGGTACGTCTTGGTTGCATACGTAGCATCAAAATATAGCACCATGTTGGTTGTTGTTTACTCGTCTGTGCATCCCCAGTAAGTCTCATTGCAGACACATTTGGCGTCGGCGTACAAGAGTATGCTGGTGATAAACAATTATACGTATCGCTCACTCTGACAGACATGCATGCACGACAGTCACAACTCTCTGACTTCCTGTCTGCTTTGCACAGCTGACTTTGTCACAACAGCCTGGCCCTCAACAGCAGTAAATCTGAATCTATTCTGATTGTCACCCGCCAACGTCTGCGTACTTTCCCTCCTGTTGCATCACCTACAATAGCCACTCCCATCGCATTTTCAGAAACCATCAAAACGCTCGGAGTCATACTGGACCAAAACTTGACCTTAAATAAGCATGTCTCCTCACTATCGCGAAACATCAATTTTTACACCTGTGCGCTCCGTCATAATAGGCCTGCCCTCACGGAGTCTATGGCCGCAACTCTGGGCGCAGCTTTGCTCTTTGGTGCAATCCAGGTTGGACTACTCCAACTCCATTATGTATGGAATGTCAGCATCCAACATGCGCAAACTAGAGTCTGATGAAATTTTCATGAAGATCCAATTAGTAGTTTTTATGTAACATGGCTGACAGACAGACAGACAACAAACACCGGGTAAAATACAGCGTCCTTGGCAGAGGTAATCATGCATGCAAGTTGTTAGCAGTATTGTTTGAAGTACTTCCTTAACTGTCGGTTTTGGTCGAAGGTGGCAGCTTGGCTTAGCGGTAACGACGTTGCACACATCAACAATGTTACGCTACGTCAGGCCCGGTTAGTACTGGGATGGGTGAACGTGTCCAGGTTCAATTCCCAGTGCGGGACATTTATTTCGGTATGTGACCACCCAGCTCAACTCAGCCTGGCCATCCCTTCGTGGGTAGGGGCAATGAGTACCAGCCAAAGGGCAGTGAAGAAACCATACCTGCCTTTATTCCCCAGCCTTGAGGCTGGGGAGTAAAGGCAGGTATGGTTCCTGTGTGGGTGGCAGGTAAAACGTGTGATCCCATTGTTACACACAGGCCATATCTGTCTATCGTGCTGGCGTGGGCGTAAGTTGTAACTGGTATTGGTCTTCTCCAGCAGCAGCGGCCGGACTACATGGAGTTTGTTGCGAAGCACTCGTTCAAGGGGTGAAAATGTGCGATATTTGGGCTCGATTTTCGACCCCGTTTAGTTTGAGGCGCTCTGACTTCGAAATGAAGCAACATATTCGAGATTCAAAGGTGCGAGGGGAGCGCCAATGATTGCCGTATCTCCTCCCCAAATTTGATTTAGGTCGCTGCCCCCAACTCTGAGAAATAGGCGGTCCAAAACTACCCCTGAAAACCGGGTCGTGACAATTGATCGAATCGTTAATAGTCTAACTTAGCGTGAAGTGGGGAGGAGGAGCTCCTACCTTCGTTAGGTGACCGAAAGTGGAGAGAGGAACTTCTACTTCCGGTAGGTCACAGCCGCGCAGTGAACGATGGTGTTGAAATGTGCTAGCCAAATTTGGTATAGTTCGACCCAGGCCCACTCACCTCACTGTCTCGTTGGGGCTCCCCTGAATAACTCTGCTGCAGATAGTCGGATTTTGGCATTTTGCCTTAAAAAGGTGTGTAGGTGCGATATGGGTCCGCGGAGGTAGCCCATTGATTGAAATACACCTACCGTGGAATCGATGGTGGGGGCAGCCCCCCAAATTTTCTATCTTTATGTCAATATAATTCAGCCAGGCACGGATTGTTCCATTTCGCTAAAATTTGGTACAGTTTGATCATGTGACACAACGGATACACTACAAGTGTTCAAGGCCAAATGGTCAGAGGTCAAGGTCACATGGTTAATGCCCACCATTCGCCGAAAGGAGGTTAATGTATTGAATTATGGTGCATTTAAAGCCGAGAACGACTGGCGCGACGTCGGGATGCCTTCAAGTTGCAATGAATCGTAATTGCTAGCTTTTCTCGCGACCAATTGAAAGCGAAACCTAGTTATTACCGGAAGCATGCATCCTTTGCCCTTGTGTTACTATTAGCCAGCTTTCTAGCCTCCGTTGTCGGTTGGTATGTGAACACCCGCCATTCTCTCATGGCTGGCGTTATTCGGCCGACCGGCCGGATAACGTCGACTGGCTGTAATAATAAATGTCATCGAGTTATCGCAACTTTTAATTAATACGCTAAACAAAATATTTTAAATTTTCGAATTTCACTGCCTGCGACGGGCAGTCACGTGGAGTTTGTTGTGCTCAGCGACTGTTGAAGTGCACGAAAAATAACGAGTTAATATTCATTACCTGGTTATTTGTTAGCCCTAGCGTTCTGCTACTGGCATACAAAGCGCAACGAAAGAATTTAATTACTGCACTGCAGCCAGACGCTAAAATGCCAAATAGCCTATAGAGACAGAAACGTGATCTTACAAAAATACAAAAACAATCAAGATGAAAGACGAGACGTTTATTACAGTGGGTATTATTCTTTTTAATGCGGGAAAAAAGTGAATGTTGGCTAACACTGTAAAACATCTAGCTTCCTTGATCAGTCGCATGGAAGATCGCGAAAGATACTGCAGTTCAGTACGGGCAATGTAGGCCTACGTTTGAAATTTGAGCCGATAGTGTCGAATGACATCGTGTATAAGTGAACACTACAGACGTTCTGTGCGAGTTGAAAGCCTCGCGGATGTTTCGTATGTGAGCCAAGCGTTAAAGTAACCAGTGATGTAGCAATGGAGTAGGCTACTCGAGTCCATACTTTTAGGACTCGGACACGGCACTATAGGCCCATGACGCTGTCGCGTATTACTTCTTGTAGTGACACAGTATGTTTAAGAAATATCAATAATATTCAGTGGACGTATTTATTTTCTAAACTCGTTACTTATCAAGTGTCTTTGCCGTACCGGTATCTGTTTTTACGGTCGTCTACTCAGTCAGTGGCTCTCTCAAGGCTACATAAAGTGGCATAGAAGTCGCTGGCTGTACCTGCAGCTGATGCTCCAGTTAAAATAACAGCCACTACGGCGTTCAAGGCCATTCAAGGTCACCGATTTTGGTACCAGTCGAAAGCCTGCGACTTCCCCTATTAGTGATTAATATATCTCTCGCCGTTTCCAATCGCAGATTGGTCAAATATGCGCTTTCGACAGGGACAGGTGATAATACATTATAATATACTAGATCGGGGTGAACCCCTAAACACACGACCACGAAATTTGGCCTTAAGAAACCAGAAACATGATTATCGTATGGTTCAAAATACGTTTCGATATCTTGAACCGTTTAGGCGTGGATCACGAGTGTGACGGACAGACGGACGGACGGACACGTCGCCATTAGCAATAGCGCCGTCTAATAACCCGCGCTAAAAAGTAAGATACTGTCTTTTCATACATCTTCTTGTTGCTTCTCAGTTCATGCTTAGTTATAAAAAAGACCGTGAATGCTAAATTTTAGCTAAGCTCGGACGCTACTCAGACTTGAAGTGAACGTGTGTTGACTCAGACTCGCGCCCTGTGGACCCGCGGGCTCGGACTTTGAGGACTCGGACTTAGTGGACTCGACTACATCGCCGAACTTAACAGAATAATGTCTAACGGTACCGTAGGTACGAACAGTGGCTACGCCTTGACTACGATGCCATGGCAGTCTGGAACAGATAACCGCAGGAACTCAACTGAAAGAAGCGCAGCATGGAGGCATTCGTTGTGGAGATTAATGGTGGCATTTCAGCGTTTCTTCAAAAGCCTAGTGCGACGTTTAGAGCCAGCAATTAAATGCGTACGGTACACTGACAATTTAATGCCACTCAAGGCAGCCTGATCACTGATCAGTGCCGGCTTTACTGCCGAATGAATGCTGACGCGAAGTGCAGGCTTCCTACAATATGTATAATGCATTTTTGTCACTAACGTAATGCAAAGCTCTCAGCGTTGACCAAAGCCAGAGATCTACAGAGCAACAGTTTGTCCACTCGTCTGAGACGAAGTTTCTTAAATTCATCGTAGGCCTACGTACGGTACATGTAATATTCTTTATTGCATTGTGCCATGTTCACGTTCAGCTCGGTGTTCGGCAATGCTTTGTTATCAGAGAATATGACATTGTGATAGCATACGGTTCAAAACTACAAAGAACGGTGTGTTCGAATGAATGAAATATGTTTTTTTCACTAATTCGCGATATTGCATCACACGATTACGATTGAAAATGCCGAGATGAATGTTAACCTTGGCGTTAAAGTGTTGACAACTATAGCGTCCAATCTATTTCCCAATTTCGCGGCCGTGACACGAGCTGCGTAATCGACGGTTTTCAGTGAAATCGGCAGCATTCCGTGAAATTCCATGAAATAACGCAATTTTCTCGATCATATTCTCAATATTTTTGCAGGCACATTACGCACATTACGCACGAACCTACAAATTCAACAATTTTACCGCGCTGCATAAAATGCAGACGCGGTCTAGCTATGAGAGTTCTGTCTGTCCATCTGTCTGTCCGTCAAACGCATGCATTGTGACATAACGGAAGAAAGATCTGTCCAGATTTTATACCATACTAAATATCATTTAGCCTAGTTTTTTGAGAAAAATGGTTGGTGGGGGCGACCCCTTCTACCTGAAATTTTGGGTCAACCAACCCCCGTTGGAGCGAAATCGCCGATTTTGAACCGATATTCGCTCGTAACGCCTCAGCCGTAACACCTAGCGAAAAAAGTTCAATTAACACTAATAGGAAGTCCACTACGCGCTTTCCAATGAGCCAAGATGATCGTCGTACGTTGCCCCTAGCCCCCAAAGGGGGGGGCTCAAAAAAGTGTCCAAAATTTTAACAATAAGCTGCGATAACTCCGAAACGGTACGAGATAGGATGTCAGTTACTATTAATCACTAATAGGAAGTCGCATACGGGCTTTCGATTGATACCGACCTCGATGACCTTGAGTGACCTTGAACGGCGTAATAGC
>Ga0049105_1000211_pt1 | contig 16688 bp, 10 predicted proteins | sample WorMetvaBAHAMAS1_FD_61260 | JGI IMG/M metagenome (GOLD analysis project Ga0049105, IMG submission 61260) | Worm MetaG Olavius vacuus BAHAMAS.1 | ecosystem: Host-associated > Annelida > Digestive system > Unclassified | place: Germany: Marburg | collected 2013-04-09
AAAAAATGCACTTCGCTTGAAGAAAGTCTGCTACAAAGTTTCTTTGTGTGAAAACTGTCAGCGGCAAAGTTGTAAGGCATTCATTGGCCTAACTAGCTGTGCAAAAATTATTGGTGGGGGCGACCCCTTGTACCTGAAATTTTGGATCAAAGTGACCGCGTTGGTGCAAAATTGCCGATTTTCGATCTATTTTCGCTCGTAGCGCTTCAGCCGTAACCGCTGTGTGAAAACTGTTCAGGACAAAGTTGTAAGGCATTCACTGGCCTAACTATTGGTGCAAAAATGATTGGTGGGGGACGACCCCTTCTACCTGAAATTTTGAGTCAAAGTGACCGCGTTGGAGCGAAATTTGAACAATAAGCTGCGATAACTTCGAAACGGTACGAGATAAGATGTCAGTTACTATTAATCACTAATAGCAAATCGCATACAGGCTTTCGATTGGTACCGATCTCGATGACCTTGAATGACCTTGAACGCCGTAATAGCCCTTATTTTGCGTTTTTTTTCAACGGAATTCGACAGATTTTCAGGCCGATTATATGACAGTGGTTGAAGATAGACCTATAATGTCCGTAAAATATTGTCTCCCAGTTCCAGTGTTCTACTTTTGGCGACAACTATAACGCACCCTGCAGCGCGGTCTCTCTGCGATAGCTGAGCATCTTATTATTTTCAAAGTCGAACTGAGAAGCGTGTCAGAGATGTTTCTATTACGATCGCAATACAGACAGCTGGGTCGACTCAGTGGTCGTCGATGTTAAAACTGCTCCTTTACATGTACACCGTCACTGGTATGCCTTACACAAATGCTCTACACCGTGTCCGGAAAAAAGGTGCCACTTTATTTTTGCCTGTAACTCTGCGAAATGCTAACCGATTTTCAAAATTCTTTTACCGTCACACTCTGCAGTACATTTGCAGTAAAGGAGTCAAGAAATATCCTACCATAATTTACACGCGTCGCTACACTACCTTGTAAAACTTTTGTGCTCAAAAATCGTAATCAAAAATCAAAAATCGGTGTATGTAGCTGATATTGCGAGTCTAGTTGACCGCAGAGAACAACTGTCACGAAACTTTTTAAAGTCTGTACTGAAGCCCGCATCCTGCCTGTTCTATACACTTCCTCCAGAACGTTATTCCTCGGTTATTTCACGACTTAGAACAGCCCCAAAATTTCCTCGGATCCCAACTCGTACTAACAAATTAAAGTCATTTATTTCTTATGACCTGTCGCATTTCCAGTCTAAATATTCTGCAATTCGCTATGGTCCTTTTTTCGATTTTTCACCCAACAGCAATACTTCTAAACTTTAATCAATATTTTTAGCCTCATGAAAAATTGTAATAATACACTTGGATAGACTGTGATGTCAATTGTTTGTTGTCACTGATGTTTGCTCTTATGTCACTGAGATTGATGTAATTGTCTGACTGAATCTGCTGTGTTAATGATTAATGATTTAATGTTAATAAGACACTACATCAGACTATCTATGGCCGCCAGGCATGATTGGTACCAAATGTGAACATTGTTTGTTTGTTTGTTTGTTTCTACATTGTAGACCTACTTGAGGATATGGACCATTGATTGAGTGTAGGCCTAGCTTATTTATGTTGACATTATCTGTTAGTTTTGTACCTTGTATGTTGAGCTATTCGATCTTCTTATCGCAAACTTCCAGTAAACTTACTTACTTACTACATATTATATGGATATTATATTACGCATAAAAAGTCACAAAACTGGTGTCCTCACTTTACAAATATACACGTTGCCTTCTACACTATTTCCTAATTTAGGCCTACATCACACACGTTTCATTAAAAACAAACGACAGTGAATAACTAAGAGGTTTATTGCACGCGCAAGCTGCAAGCAGAATATAATATCGTAACAATGTCCGACATAAATTCACCTTCAACCGTCTCGATCAACAAAAGACAACGCTTTCAGATCACATGCACATCACTCTTTGCCTGTCTCTTTTCCATTCTCTCTGTAATACTGATGTTATTACAGGCTTTCACACTTACTCTTAACACAGTTCTGATCAGTAAGACTCGTAAACAGTTATCAGGAGTAAGTATAACAGTATCAAAATGCAATTCACTTTGAACCGTCAACACATAACAACGCTTTCAAATTCAAATCACATACACGCCACTCTTCACCTCTCTGTATTTCTCTGTTCCATTCTCTCTGCAATACCGATGTTATTACAGGCCTTCATACTCACTGTCACCCCAACATCGCAACTAGTAAGACATTGTCTAAACAGATATAAGCAGTAAGCAGGCAGTAAGCAGATATAATATCGGAACAATATCCGAAATAAAATTCACCTTTAACCGTGTTGGTCAACACAAGACAATGCTTTCAAATCACACGCACATCACTCTTTATTCCTCTCTTTTCCATTCTCTCTATAATATCGATGTTATTACAGGCCTTCACACTTACTCTTAACACACTGTTCTGATCAGTAAGATTCGTAAACAGTTATCAGGAGTAAGTATAACAATATCGAAATACAACTCACTTTCAAACGTCAACACCAAAGAACTCTGTCAAATTCAAATCATATGCTCACCAGCGTTATCCCTCACTATTAAATAGTGAGGGATAACGCTTTTACCACTGCATTCTCTCCGTATAGGCCCAATGCCGATGCTATTACAGGCCTTCACACTTCCTTTTACCACAACATTGTGACCAGTAAAACATAAACAGATATAAACGATAATAAGTAATAAGCAGGCAAGCAGTTAGCAGTAAGCAAATATCATTCTTCACTTTACGACACGCAACGATACGACATGCAAATAGCGAAACCGTATGCGATACGATGCAATACTCTAATTAATACCAACAAATTAAACGGCAGTTACACAACTGCTATTAAGAAAAACATCCCGATCAGTAAGACTTATACTAAACAGGTATAGACAGTAAAAGACGTAATATGGTAACAATATGGAAATACTATAGTTCACTTCCAAACGTATACGGATCAGCAGAAGATAACGATTTTAAATCACATGCACATGATATCACTGTTCTACTGTCTCTGAAATACATATTTTTATATATAACTCGCCGTTTCATCCCCAGCGGTGACAGCAACCATTTCTATACTTATTACACGGTCGAACTGGCCTGCGTGACTTTCTTGTTTTAGTTTATTCGTTTCATAATTTGTACAATGATGTGTGGTAGACTAAGCTGGTTAAGCATTTAAACGTAGGTTAAGTATTTACATATCGTAGGCAACGTGTCGTAAGAAGAATCTCGCATACATATCTATCTCGCAGACGCCACATAACTCAGTGGGGCACACCTCATTATCCCAGATGAATTTATCAGCATTAGCATTTGGACCCGCATACACGCAGGCTTTAGGCTGAGAATTAGTTGGGCAGCCGGGACACCAGTTGGTGTAGGTCAGCTCCTGCTCTTCTCCTCCAGGCAGTTGCCACTTGAATGGTGCAGTGATGTCCGATTCGTCTCTGCGTAAACCAATCCAGAAGTGACGATGTGGACACTGTGAAGTTGGCACTATAACGACATCGCACACAGACGTTTATACCACACACACACACGCGCGCGCGATATACTATATCCATAAAAAGGTGGCAGTACATTTGTAAGCATAACTTTTAAAAAATCTCAATTGATATGTATAATTTTTGCATTGTTGTAAACAGGAGGAAATTTTTTACACATGTATGAAAAAATGTCCATCTTACCTAAATATTGTAGTTATGCTACCTTGTGAAAATGAAACATCACATTCCAAACTTTTTATAATGCACTCTTAGAACAAGTTCACCTGCTGCATCAAGCATGTTGTGAAACATAAAGTTCATATGAGTACAGAGAAAACAAACATATAGTCGCAAAGTATCAGGGATGCGGAGTCCTTTTTTATGTAGGATGCAACTCCAGGGTTAGAAAATTTAGGACCCCAGACTCCGACTCCGGCAGGCATGACATAACGTATCAGCCTAAAAACGCTATAATTCAGGCACGGATAAGTTGTAGAAGGTCAAACTTGGTGAACATTATCTCAGAGCAGTGTCGTATTTATGATTTCAGAAAGGGGCCACCCTTCCCTTCCCTCCTTCCCCTTCCTCTTTCCCCTCACCTTTTCTCCTTCCTCCCCTCTCTCCCTTTCCCCATTCCTCCCCTTCCTTCCCTTTCTATCCCCTCCTCTTCCCTTCCCCTCCCCTTTCCCCTGCCTTTCCCCCTCTCTCCCTTCATTTTCCTCCCTTCCCTTAGAAGCAGACCCCTTAAATCCAGCAATGGGGGTATAGGGGAGCGCTGTAAGCTCCCCCAGCGGTGTGGGGCGGAGCCCCAGCCGAAATAAATTTGGTGCATTTTAGCCTTAAAATGTGACATCTGGTAGATAAAATTTTAATAATTGTCCTGAGAATCAACTGACCAAATTTTGTGCATTTTATGATTAAGATACGTTTTGCCACACTAGTACACATCAATGTCACAGTCTCACAGACGTGGTAAGCATAGACCAATAAAGCAAATTGAAAGTGCAGTTGCCTCCTCTGTTTTGTGCCGCGTGAGGCAGAAGCAGAAGAGGCAAAACTGTCCTACATATGCACTCAATGGGTCGATAAATAAGAGCTCAGCACTGCAGTAGTTGAAATAGGTGACCGTTTGTCCACAATATACCAACGTTACAGACAGACAGACAGGACATCATCGTCATCATTATATTTTATTCTCCAAGATGGAAAAAGTGAAGTTATCCACAGCGGTCTGATAATGTAAGTACTTATTAAACCGAAAAAATTGGTGACGCAGTTAACTGCTGCAATGAAAAGATGTTTTGCAGCACCGTCGATATTCCAAAACATGATGTTTAGCAATGTCGATAGTGCTGCAGTTGTTGCTAACGCTACCAGTTGGACCGTGTTCTTGTGAGGCTGATGAGCTTTCATTTAGCTGCCTGAGACGCCTGGAAACCTGAAGAAAAGGAAAGAGAAGGGTCTGTGGAAAAGAGACGACCTTCACTGTCTTATGGACAAATCAAACGCTGTCTCTTTGCCTCCTCTCTTTTGCCACCCTGGCTGCGATGACGGCAGTGTGTGAGATTTTTGATTTGCTACATTTTCGGTCGACGGCCCAAGGGGGGGGGGGGCATGGCCCAAGTGGCCCAATGGTAAATACGCCAGTGTCTCAGAGCTCAGCGCAATACGTTACACGGCGTTCAAGGTCATTAGGTCAAATATTGAAATCGCAATACCGCCGCCGAGGATTGATCGTTCGAATATTTGGTACAGAGTTTCATCACGTCTCAGGCGATACATTGCAAATGTTAGAGGTCAAAGGTCAAATGTCAAGGTCACGGAACCAAAGGTCAAAGTCACAGCGTAAAGTAATGTATCAGCAGCAAAAGCGCTATAATACGGCAATGAATAAGTGCTGCGAGTTCAAACTTGGCATTGCGCCGTTATTAAAGTAAAAAATGGACTGGCATGGCGTCGGGCGACCTTAAGTTGCACTGCATTCGTAATTGCCACGTTTTCTCGCTGCCACCTTTTCTAGTCCCGGTCTTTTTGTTATCACAGCTCCTTACCACATTTTTAACCAGACAGTGGACCAAAGTAAAGCATTAAATAACACTGACCGTCCCTGATCAAGGCATCAATTGCATCCATTTCCTCTTGACTGGTGATGATTGCCAGGTGGGCACGTGCATCCAGCTGTTGGCATGCCGGTCCAGCATCTGCATATGCCTTCGGATCAGACAATTTGTAGCAGCCGTTCGCTGACTCAGATTTTGTAAAGCCCTCAGGACACACTACTACACACAATAAATATTGGACACTGCTTACGTATAGGTTAATGCGTACTAAACAGTGCGATACGTGTAGTTGATACACGCTAGCAGAGTGAAATCACTGAAGCGAGACGGTTGGGATCACAATCCGTCGATGAATCAGCCGAGTGCTTGAGCACGAGGCTCACAGCCGGCTGCCTCACCTGACCTGACGGACTGTGATACCGTCCGTCGAGCGACAATGATCTCGCTATGCTAGAGTGCATTAACTACACGCATCACACTGTTTCGTACGCAGTAACTTACAGCACAGTGTCAGGTTCCCGATACCCGCGATTTTTAATTTGACATAGCATGACTGTGATTATAAACGACTGCTAGGCTACATTTCAATCTTGCTTTAGCATACCTGGCACCTCCAAGTGAGACCTAATCGCGGCCAGATCACTTTGTATACTAGCGAGTTCTGTGGCACAGTCACAAGCTGCATCACTTGTTGACGACTTCAGCACTCACAACGCACACACCCAACTGGAAGAGCACTGCCATCCTGTACATCCATATTGAAACCACTGTAAAATCCGAAGTTTCTAGCGATGCTTTGTTATGCTGGTTTTCCGGATTTACGGCTAAGTTAGCAGTTGCACATTGTGACGGGGTTTCTGTGCTTTCCACGAACTGATTATCACTACTTGACACCACTGCCTGACATCTCTGTCTCTGGGACAGTCTCAGTTTCATCAAGAATTTCAAGGGCCTGAGAATCCGACACGTGGCTAGCGACAGCCGGCAAGACATGGGCCCTTATCCCTTGTGCCGGGACAGTACCCGGCAGGGTGGCCCGTGCTCAAGCTCGAAAATTATACATAAAGAAGCAGACAAGAAATGACCTTCTGTGACCTTGTAACTAAAATACAATAAGAAGAGATACCCGATAAATAACTGAATCTTAAATTCGACGATTTGATGATTATGATTTTGAAATTAGTTTATTTAATATTGCTTTTTTTCACGTGGTGGCCTAAATTTACTTCCCCAAATTATTCTCTGGCTTATCCGATTAATTGTCGGAAAAGTTTCCAAAAGTAATCCTAATTATCTCCAATGATAACAGAGCACACTTCAAGCAGGTAATCGCAAGAACACAACAGTAGCAAGCAACGACGACGACGATGCCGAAAGTCGTCCAAACGAGTCCTCAAACGTCCACAGACGTCGGTCGCAATGCGGTGACAGACGATGACGATAAGTCAGACGAAACTCGTCACAAAGACGATGAAAAGTCGTCCGAAACGTCGAGCTACTGGATCGGAAACGTTGACAGTGGTCAAACTTCTCCTCGCACTCTCTCAGACAGCGAAAGAACGGCGAAAGTGCGGGAACTGTGTATTTGTATTTATACCGGAATCGCAAATCCGTTTTTTTTCCGGAGGGGCGAAGAGGTGGGGCGGTGACCTTGAATGACCTTGAACGGCGTAATGGCCCGTATTTTGCGTTATTATTTCACCGAATTCGATAGCTTTCTGGGTGCATTACGTAAAAGTGGTTGAAGATACACCGATACTTTCTGCGGCAGAAATGTAAACAATGTTCACAAACAATGTTCACAAAGAATGTAGTTTTAGCGATATAGCAATGATGGCGTTATTGGCCGCTCCCACAGACCACTTTGCAGACGCTGTCTAGCGATGAGAATTCTGTCTGTCCGTCTGTCTGTGAAACGAGTAATTTGTGACAAAACGAAAAAAAGTTATGCCCGCATTCTTATACCACATGAAAGATCATTTACCCTAGTTTTGTAACAGGAAAAACCTTTGGTGGGGGGCGACCGCTTCTACCTGAAATTTTGGGTCACACTGACCCCGTTGTAGCAAAATCGCCGATTTTCAGTCGATATTCGCTCGTAGCGCCTCATCCGTAACGCCTAGCGAAAAAAGTTTAATTAACACTGATAGGAAGTCCACTACGCGCTTTCCAATGAGCTTAAGATCAACATCGTATGTTACCCCTAAGCCCCCAAAGACGGCTCAAAAACGCAAAACGGCCGTTTTCCGTGTAAAATTGCACTTCGCTTGAAGAAAGTCTGCTACAAACTTTCTTTGTGTGAAAACTGTCAGCGACAAAGTTGCAGGGCATTCGTTGGCCTAACTATCTGTGCAAGAACGATTGGTGGGAGGCGACACCTACCTGAAATTTTGGGTCAAACTGACCGCGTTGGAGCGTAATCGCCGATTTTCGATCCATTTTCGCCCGTAGCGCCTCAGCCGTAACACCTAGCGAAAAAAGTTCAATTAATACTAATAGGAAATCCACTACGCGCTTTCCAATGAGCCCAAGATGAACATCGTACGTTGTCCCTATTACCCTAAGCCCCCTAAAGGGAGCTCAAAAACGCAGTGTCCAAGATTTGCACAATAACCATGCGATAACTCCAAAGCGGTATGAGATAGGATGTCAGTTACTATTAATCACTAATAGGAAGTCGCATATGGTCTTCGATTGATACCGACCTAAATGACCTTGAATGACCTTGAACGGTATAATAGCCCATTAGCCCTTATTTTGCATTTTTTTCACCGACTTCGATTGCTTTGCTGGCCAATTACGTCACTGTGGTTGAAGATAGACCTACAATGTCCGTAAAATATTGTCTCCCAGTTCCAGTCTTTCGCTTTTGGTCATAACTAACCTACCCTGCAGCGCGTTCTCTGCGATAGCTGAATTACTTGCTCCATTAACAAACGTCTTCTGAAAGGACGATAGCTTACGACAAGCATCTCAACGACAGACATACTGTGACGCCTGGAAAGCACTGAAATCCGATTTCGGAAGCGGACCCGCCCGGACCCCGCTGGCGGAGCTCACGACGCTCCTCAGACCCCTTTGTAGGCTGGGGTAAATCCCTTCCCCATTCCCCACCTCATTGACTCCTTAGCGTCTCAGTTCGGCGCCTTTGGCGCTTCGGACCTTAATGCATTCGGCCTGTCGGCATCGGTATCTTTGGCGCTTCGAACCCCTTTCGCCACTCGACCCTCACCCCCAGCCATGCCAGCGAGCCATAATCGCATGTTATTGTTCAACGTTTGGACACTGCGTTTTTAGCTCCCCGTTGGGGGCTTAGGAACAACGTACGATGTTCGTCTTAGGCTCACTGGAAAGTGCATAGTGGACTTCTTATTAGTGTTAGTTGAACTCTTTTGCCGGAAATGTGCATTTTTGAAGAGGTATGGTCAGTTTCGGCCAAATTTTGACGTATAGGGGATGTCCCACGAAAACTATTTTTGCACGGATAGATAGGCTAGTGAATGCCTTACCACTTCGTCGCTGAAACTATTCATACAAAGAAACTTCGCAGCAGACTTTTGTACAAGTGAAGTGCAATCTTAGACGGAAAACGGCCGTTTTGCGTTTTTGAGCCCCATTAGGCGGACTTAAGGGCAACGTACGATGTTCATCTTAGGTTCATTGTAAAGCTCGTAGGGGACTTCCTATTAGTGATGATGGAACTTTATCGCTGTGTGTTACGGCTGAGGCGCTACGAGCGAATATCCATTGAAAATCGGTGTTTTTGCACCAACAGGGCCAGTTTGGCCTAAGATTTCAGGTAGAAGAGATGCTTTTTGTCAGAAAACTAGGATGAATGATCTTTCATGTGATATAAGAATGTGGGCACAAGTTTATTTCATTTTGTCACAATGCGCGCGTTTGACAGTCAGACAGATGCAGACGAACTGACGGACAGAAAGGCCTTGGCAATATCGTGCGTTGCATTACATGCAGTCGCGCGGTAAAAACGGGGTTATGGAATGAATGCTATCTATCTAATTAATGCAATTAGTGCTATAGTTTGGTAATGATCTGTGTAAAAAGACGGCCTAGTGGGTTGGAGGTGTGGCCGGTCGTACTCTTTGCGGTATCTAAGCTTGTTTAAATAAGGGAACAGAGACCAGTGTTGTACCAGCAGGACAATAGTATGTCGTTCTCGTGGAACAGGTTACTTTGACTCTTTGCCTTTGTCCGGGACCCGGCATGTATGTATGCGAGACACGGCTCCCAGGTTTTATGGTATCTTACAGCTATCAAGTCAAGTTTATTGCAGCCCTGTGGATGAAAAACCAAACAGCAAATGACAAACAGGAAATAAGCACAAAAACACTCGGCGAAAAAAATACACTGCAGTTCTACGTATATAACGAAATTACAGTAATTACAATGACAACATGACGGTACAGTTTTTCTTAGCAAAAAGATACAAACAAAAGTAACTATGTAACGGACAGGATCAAAAAGTGAATTAACACAAAACACGGTGCACACAAACGGTACAGTGAAAGGTGTAAACCAACTACAACAAACGTGTGCGGTAGCTACATCTTGTGCCGTTATCGTATAATGTGTTTCAGTAATGCGTAAAGTTTTAAATCTTTGTAGTCATGAGAGAGCCGCCATACGACCTGATCGTCTGATGATGTTGATGTAGATTGCGATGCTGCACGTCGTTCTTCGGAGTTGTCGAAATGCGACTGGCGATGCGAGGTGGCGATGCCGTTAATATACATTTTATGCGTTATAACTCAATTTTGACACTGCGCGATGAGCGGGAAGAGCGGCGAGAGAGCTGCAGGCGCTAAATCGCCCGTATCGCCCGTGCCGCTCAACTTCACCGAGGCACGGCAGGCTCCGATTGCCTGGTTTGGCAACATCTGTGTTCGACTTCTGCATAAAATACAAGCTGAAGTTTTGGGGCGTAGAGCGCGGAATCAGCTGCGGACAGCGATGTCAGCTTAACTTCAGGCACGCAGGCGCGAAAGGTTCGGACTGTGTGTGGCAACAGCTGTGAGTCAGACAAATCCACAGCAGTCGCAGGGTTGGGCAATACCACGGTACTAGCGTGGCACACCGCGATATGTTTTTCACGGTTCCAGAACCGTCGAAGACTGAGTAGTACCACGCTACTGCAATACCACAGATACTGCGGTACCATGACCTTACAGTACTTGCTGACATCACAGTGCAGAACACCGATCATTTCAGAGAAGATTTTCCATGCGAAACACCAGTTTATCGACTATATTCCTGCGTCGTTCCCAGTGCCGTTAGCATCGACTGTATGTAGCCCGGCCGTCAAAATTAATCAGACAGCGAAAATTTGCATTCTGTGGCCTCATAGTGTAGAACAGTTTGCCATCTGCTCTGCGCGAGCGCGACAGTAGCGTGATATATTGCCGAAAACTGGATTCTTTGGGCTATGGCTGTTGCAGTAAGTATGGGACTGGCTTCAACCGATTTCACATATTTGGCTTTAAAACGTGACGCATTCGGCGGAATAACGCAAAGTAACGGCCATTACGCCGCTCACGGTTATTCAAGGTCACCGATTTTGGTACCAGTGGAACGACCGTATGAGACTTTCTGTTCTGTTTCTGTTTCTGTTTCGCATTCTTCTTTTCCTATGATGATATCGCCATGCAGACCATCTGGGAAAACCATCTGCCACAAAACACATCAAAAGACGGTGGCAAACTTCACCGAGCGCTTGACTACCTGTGTGGCTGCCACTGGTGATCGCTCAAGCATCTGCAGTAACTCTGTTCATCTCAAAGTCTGCATCCTTATCTCATCACCAGCTAATCGGCTCTTTTCACAGCCATTAACAGACCACCGGAGAAGACACGCGCTCGGAACGCTGAGAAATCGGGTTGTTGCGATTAAAACTGTAAAGGTTCAATTTGATATAATTTGCAACAAAACTTAGTGATATTTCATGCTACATGTTAGTAATGTGTAAATTTTAAATTTCATGCAGACATTTGCATGCACTGCTGAAATATCAACAGAAGTCGCAGGGGGAGGGGTTACTTTTTATGCTCACCCAGTTTCAGTGGAGTGATGTTAACGATAAACAGAAAGGGAAGGGTTCAGAAGATTATTAGAAGAAAGGTATTCAGTAAGTCGAGATTTGACAACACGTTCTAGGATTTACTTAATTATTTAAAGTCAAGTGTTGCCTCGTTGGACACGCGAAATTTAGTAAATCACGTAAACCGTTCCGCTCCGCTTGTTCGCGTCATTGCATGCTATGTTGACTTTTACGAGATTTTTGTGTCCGTCACTTCTGTCTAAGTAAGGTGATTTATAGCCTAATAAGCCTGTGGGTTGAGGTAACAGATAGGAAGTACACTCACGTTATTACTGAGTACCGTGATATTTTTTCGCGGGACGTAGCGTGGCGCAAAATCGGTGTTACCGCCCAACACCAGCCGACAGCTCAAACACTCGAGCCACGAGTCACAGCAGCTTACCGCCACGTTTCAGACTGCGCACTTGCCACGTACATCTATACGTGGCAAGTGCGCAAAGTGTGAACCGTGGCGGTAAGCTGCTGTCACTCATGGCTCGCGTGTAGGCCTATACTTGAAATGACATTAGGACAGTACTGCAACCCGCTATTCAACAAACTCAACCGATATCCAACATCAGTTTCTTATCGAAAGTTCTCGAAAAAGTGGCCAATGAGAGAATGTAGGCCTACTGGCAGATTTAGGGAGGGGCCGGGGGAAGGGGCGGGGGGTCATCGCCCGTCTCATGCCGCCTACAAAGAACACCTGATACGTTATCAAGGCTAAAACTATCGCAAAGATGCCTCACTGCCTTACAGCACTCTTTCAGAATCATAGCTAGATTTGTGCCCTCTTCGTGGCAGGGAGGGGTAGGAAAGGCAGGAAAGAGGGGAGTCATGGGACCGGAGGGACAAGAGGAGAAAGAGGGGACGCGGAGCAAATACGGAATAGAAAGAGGTAGGAAAAGAGAAAAAGGATAGAGAGAGAGCGAAAAGAAATGGGGAAACGGGAAGGAAGGAAGCCTCCCTTTCTTGGCCTGCTTCTCCGAAAATCCTATATCCGCCACTGTTTAGGCTTACACATCAACCGACATTGCGGGGCTGTCACTCCGACCGACTGTCGACACTGACAATCTAGCGACACAGCTGTCGTGTGCCTTTGCAACTAACGACTTTATTTTACTGACAAAGCAGATTCAGTTTAAAAAAGAAAAGTATACAGGTAAAGAACTACAGATTCTGTCTCGTAAACGGCCGCTATGAAAGCAATGAACGCTGTTAATTCGAGTTTTTATAACTACATGTAATTTAGTTTGTGTGGTGCATATATCCAGTGTATGTTTTGTCAGGCCGCCCGACGACAGTCACATGGCCGATATAATGTTCAAGGCTGAGAAGTCAAAGGTCAAGGTTACTGAAGTTTGTCATAACGTACCAGCAGTAAAAACGTAATAAGTCAGGAACGGATAACGTCCATTTTCTTAACTCTGCGAACGTCCATCAACTTTTCTATTTCGCGTCAATACAGCCTGCTGCAGGAAATACCGTAACGTGTGCTGATGAGCCGTAAAGAAACTTATTTAACTCATTGAGAGATACGATTTAGCGACCGAGTTGTCAAACGCAAATGATCGTCGGCGCTTCTAGAGTTGAAGTGTCGTTTAGATATGTTGTTTTTTTCGAAACGAGGGCAACTCAAATGCGACTGCGGTCGAAAATTAAGACCAAATTTTGGGCATGATCACCGTTGTAAAATTGTGTTGAAATCTGATAGGCAGGCCTACTCTTATAATGCATTATGGGCGTTGTAATTAAAGCTTAGAGCGACTTGCGCGACGTCGGGCGGCCTCAAGTTGCAATGCATCAAAATTGCCAACTTTTCTAGTTTTGTTTTAATTTAAGTCCGACCGACGTTGTTTTTCCTCTGTGCTTGTTGACACCCACGCTCTAATCTTCTAAACGACCGAGAGACGCCCCGTCAAAAGTATACAACAGGTTTGATCGTAGCTAGGGTCGAACTGGTAAAATTCACTCCGACATTTCGCCTACCCGTCCCTTAAATTTTAATGGGCCACAACTGCGAAATTTTGGCTCGATTTTCGACACCAGTTGCCTTTGACGGGTTTTCGCTACGAAAGGGAGGAACTTATCAGAAACCTAATACTTCCACCTTGAGTGACGATGATCGAGCTTCGATCTCATTTAGACGGCCCCTCCTCCCCCGCCCCCTCAGTTTTTACAGGGGGGGCGGCCAAATATGTCGAAATTGAGCTTTGGCACTCCAGTTCCGAAACGAGGCATCGTACCTGATACCTAAGACAAACTTGAGGACCACCGACGAGCGTTGTATGTCGTCCCAAAATTTGGTATAGTTCGGTCTCCCATTTCTGAGAAACTTCGGTTTTCAGGTCGCCACCTAAAATTTGTGTAGGGAAAATGCGTTAAATCTCAGAGCTGGCGCTGCGGCTTCTCACTATAAGTATATCAGAGACTGGGTCCTAGGCTGCGCTTAAAATTACGACTCGAATATTTCGCCTATCCCTCCACGAATTTTTAAATGGGGTTGAAAAGTGAGAATTAGACTTACCTACTTTTAAAATTTTTGGACCTCCTCCACATCTTTGGAATGGCTGAGGATAAAATCTTCAAATTGGTGAGCAAATGGATTAGGCTGTACAAGGAGTACTGTCGAAAAATGCAAAATTAAGAAACAAACGGGGGCGTGATCTAGGTCACGTGACCTACGTTTATATTCTGGGACCCTCTACATATCTCTGGAACGGCTGAAGCTACAAACTTCAGTATCGAGTGTTATTTGCGTGCAATGTTCAGAACTGCTCAGCAATGCCATTGTCGAGACCCCGGTCTATCGGGACAACGACATCGAGGAATATGATCACCTGGTCGTCGACAACAGGCGGTGGCGCCAGGTTTACTAACTTACTTACTGCTTCCAATCAACGAAACATGAACACATGGGGCAGATGTGAAATTTTGAATTCCACATGTGGCATTTCGGAAAGGTGGTCTTGACTGTGTGCTTTAATCTCTGGAAACTGGTGACCACGAACAAAGTTAGAGCTCTTTGCCGAAATTACATCACTTCTTTGATCAAAATAATGTATCGTTTTCAGTTGTCCCATCTCTGAGAAAATGGGACGACTATTACCCCTTTCTTAACAAGAAACTCATTAGGAGATGAGACAGCGAACGTGAACTTCCTTTACGACGACATCGCACATGTACTACAAAGTGCACTTCGCTCCCTCCCCCGCCCCGAACTGCACAACACGGCGTAGTTACACTGTTACCAAAGAGACTGTTACAGACTGTGCGAACAACCGGAAGCCAAGCGTCAAAATATAACAGTAAAGTGAAACTTAGACGATAAGTAAGTAACGTCAACCGATTTACCGGTAGCGTTCACCTGCGAATGACTTTGAACGGCGTAATGGCCATTATGTTGCGTTATTTCGCCGAATTCGGCAGCTTTCGGGGCCAATTACGTAAAAGTGGTTGATTAGCCATCGACAGATTTTCTCCGGAGATATGTCATAAAGAATACCAACAAATCGCGACGGACGCGCTGTGCTCTTTGCGATAGCGGAGCTTCTTGTTGCATTTGTGACTTTGTTCATCAGGTAAAGGCAGCTTTTGACTGCAGCTTTGACCCACGCAAAAATTTTGGCGTGGCGTCTCCTCCCTCCCCTGTGTGCCATCTGACTTGAAATTCTAGCATTCCACGGCTCTATCAAAAATACTTCTAAAGCTTTTATTCCGTTGCTGCCTGTAACTATGACTATGGAACGCTTGACTACCGGTAAATAGAAACGGTGGCAATTGCGAGGCATTGCAACGTGAATGCCGCCCGACGTCCTGGTAATTAGTCGTTCTCCGCTTTGATCATCAGGTCCATAATGCGCCAGCCTACAAATTCAACAGCTACGCGACCTTCTTTGCATTTGGCGACTTCGATTTCCTCTCAGAAACAGATATATCTGGCGACTGGTGGTCATTTACCAGTAGCCTATTTTAGCCATATTTTACCGCTCATGCGCAGAAACTGCTGTTTCCGAGCTTCCGACATCACTATTAGATTCAGCCACCCCGATTTCGTAAAACAGCAAGCTTGGCGAGGGTTTGTCTAACCGTTATAAAAAGTATACTTTTAGGGACAGAGGTACAACAGAAAAACGGCCGTGGTGTGCGCTTTCGTTCTTGCTATAGGAAGCCCACTACAAATGTGTTCTTACTTCCCACCAGGATACCGAGTCGTTTGACGGGCCTGAGACTAGCTGAAAAGTGCAAAGAAGTTGCGAGAAAATCGTCTATGATGAACGTTCTCGCTATCACGTCAAATGCAAGACGTGCCGTGCTCGTCGGCCTCTTGGCCGCGTTTTGCAACGTGTATCGTCATAAAATTAACAAAGTCGTATGTCTTTTCTTTCGCCTACCGGTCCCGGCGGCGAGCCCGCGAAGGCAATCTTTGTTTTACGACAAAATCGAACGGAACACGTCAGCACTACGGAGGCCGTCTAGCCTGCCGTCTATAGCCTGGACTAGCACGGCACGTCTTGCATTTGACGAACATACATCATAAACGAGCTCGTAGGCAAACCTGGATATTTTCATTTTTCATTACCACGGTGTGAGCAACTTCTTAGCACTTATCAGCTTTTGTCGGTGTTCAACACCAATGAGGTCGAAAAGCTAGGCCAAATTTTGCACATTTCAACCCCTGTAAAACTTAGGATAGAGTGGGCAAATTGTGCTCCGCCCAAATCCCACAACTTGATACACCACAGGCATCAAAGGAATCCCACAACTCGATACATAATCGCCCATTGCAGGCATTGTTTAAGTAGGCAAGGCAGGCGCGGTGTTGCTGCGGTGTAATTATCTGCCCATAGCTATAGCATATTGCATGGGACAGATTATAAAATCGGTTTGCGTCTGTGTGTGTGTGTGTGTGTGTGTGTGTGTGTCTGTCCGTCTGCGAGCACTCTCACGGTCGCATTTCTTGATCGATTTTCACCAAAATT
>Ga0049105_1000212_pt1 | contig 16668 bp, 8 predicted proteins | sample WorMetvaBAHAMAS1_FD_61260 | JGI IMG/M metagenome (GOLD analysis project Ga0049105, IMG submission 61260) | Worm MetaG Olavius vacuus BAHAMAS.1 | ecosystem: Host-associated > Annelida > Digestive system > Unclassified | place: Germany: Marburg | collected 2013-04-09
CCTAATTGACGTATAGTGAGTAAACTAACTACTGACGTAGTGACGTACTGTACTGAGGCCTCCAATCAAAAATCAAAATATGCGTACCGGAAAATATTGTTTTACAAAAAAAGCACTGTCGACAGGTATAAGACAAATGTGACTAACAGCAGTCTGCTGGCCACAGGTTATGTGAGTCCTTATAAGTAAATAAGCACCATTGTAACATCACTTATTTTCTGACTAAATCCTCTTCTATTTGTTGGCTAGCTAATGTGGCTGCTGTCTCTGTTTGTGTTTTACGTGTGTCTGTTTGTCAGTGTAATACTAATTTTAATTTTTTGCCGGTTTAGTCACGGATTGATGCTCGAACAGCAATGTTTTTGCAGAGGTATGCTGCGAGTGAAAACAGTGTTCACTCTTTGCAGCAAATGCTGCAAGTCAGTTGAGACGTGTTGCATTCACGTAGGCTTTTATAGCCTGCCTGTGTTGTGCCTTTTGTGTTTGTTAATATGTTTGTTTGATTTTGCGTTCTTATATTTTTCGTCTTGCTGCTGATTTTGTGAATAAAGATGAATATTTTGAATGTGTTATTGCAGTGCAGCAATGAAGAGAATGCTACTTGATGGCACAACATTGATTGTGGATCGTTATGCATTTTCCGGTGTTGCATATTCAGCAGCTAAACCTGTAAGAAACGTGCTTAGTGCTGCTTTTCACTTCAGTAAGATTTATAATAAGTTTTTTTGTTGATGTATGATTATTGATTAGTAATGACATCATTATAGTTGCTGAGATATATAAGCATTGTCATAGATAGTTTCATTAGTTGTGATTTAATTAGAATCACTCTTGTTTTGCTAGAGATGACCATTGTCCGTGATGGTACTTTCTGTTTGCACTGACTTGATGATGACTTGAAGTCTTTGATAGACTGTATTTGTATGTTGTAGTTCATAATTATTTTCTCATGTACTAATTGTATCATTCTGTAAAAAATATACAGTGGGTCCAGAAAAAATGAGACCGAAATGTTTTTCTTTGTAATATGTCCCATGAAACTCTGGCGATTCTAGTGAAATTTGATGTAGCGTTTCCTGAATAAATTGAAGCCTAGTCCTTAGGACCTATCTTCCTTCAGTGCTTTGACACTGTTGGTTGGGTCATTTGTCCCGTAAAAACCCGTCCGCGATATGACCTACAATGTGTTTGGTGGGACGTTAAACCTTATGCAACCAGCCAATCCTAAATGAATTTGCTGCAAAAATTGTAAACAATTTTTACCTCACCTGAATAATATCTCTACACTACCTTGTGAAACTTGACCTGCTCATCGAAAACATTTTACGATTGAGTTGTTACAGGAAGAAACTACAGAATTTTGCCACCTCAACTATTGCCTCAAAAATTTGCCAGATCTGAATCCAGTTGATAACAACGTGTGGGAAATAGTGCAAGAGATGGTGTACAAAGCAGGCATCACTGATCTGAAGCTATCGACTATGCCACTGACAAATAGCTGCCGCAAGACTACATGATCCTGCTTGACCCACTTCGTTCTCAGGCGCTGTTTCAGTTTTTTCATATCATTGATGCATGTTTTGTACACCTTCTCTTGCAATAGTCCCCACATGTTGTAATCAACTGAATTCAAATGTGGCAAATTCGGAGGCCACAAATGAGGTGGGAAAGCTCAGTGGTAGAATGCCCTCGGTGAGCATTCCAAGTTTAACAAGGTAGTGTAGAGACATTATTCAGGTGAGATGCAAGTTGTTGACATTATTTTGCAGAAAATTTATTCACGAAACGGTGTACCAAATTTCACCAGAATCACCCGAGTTTTTTAGGAGATATTACGGAAAACATTTTGGTCTGGTAGTAACAAGTTTGCAGTAAGCATACAACTTTCACTGCCTTTGAAAGGATTTAAATTTATGTTGTAACTATTGTTGTTCTTACAACTACTACCACTACTACTAATACAGTACTACTACTATTTCAATGCTGTCACTATGATGTTTTGGTCCAGGGCATGAGTTTACACTGGTGCATGCAGCCGGATGTTGGTCTTCCACAGCCAGATGCTGTCATATTCCTATCTTTTGATGCTGATGCCGCAGTACATCGGGATTCGTATGGCAATGAGCGATACGAGAACGTTGCGTTTCAGAGAAGAGTCGCAGATGTCTTCAGACAGCTGAAATCTCCGTATTGGAAGGCACGTGCAATTGTGCATTTGTCTATGTATTTTACTTCAAATGTTTCATGTTGTTTTGTGGCATTTGTCACTAGTTACTACGTAAGCAGTCGTTGTGTTTAGTTGATTTTGATCAAAAACAAGATTGCTTCCACCCACGAGCAGGATACACGGACACTAGACCTGAGAGGCACTTCGGTTTGTGCTTCTGACTCGACTTGGCAGCCAAATGACTTGAAAGTCGACTTAAGTCGAGCTTAACGACTCGACTTGACGCGGAGATTTTGTGACTTAAGTCGGCGACTTTATACGCTCATTACGCTACACGATACTACAGCCCGGCTGCCCCTTCTCACTCTGCTAATCACAAATTTAATCTTAGCAGTCATGCCGGCCACAATTCCTCTTCCTTCTTTCAAAAAGGCTTTCTTCTAAACAGCTTTATTATGCGCACCCGATATAAGTAGTACAGACAGTGCCAATATTATGCAATATCTACCCTTTGATAAAGACAAGTGAAGTGGCAAGATCTGTAAAAAGTGGCTGCAGGCTGTAAATAGCAGTTAGCAAGTGTGCAGTCTAGGAGTGTCTGCAAGGATATAATATCAGTAATTTATTCAACTTCAAGTGCAGTTCAATCTTCTGACCAACCTCTAGTAGGCCTATACTTAAACTTGGTTTGTTAAACGAAGCCAGGAGTAAGAGATAAAAGCATATAAAGCGGTTTGGTGTTGTAATCGTTGTTGCAGTGGATTGACGTTACTGGTCGTGGAATTGACGACATTCACGACGAGATGTATCATGTCACGAATGACGTTGTTCAAACTGTCGGCGACAAACCACTCGGACATTTGTGGACGGACGATGCTAAGGACCTGAGGACTGTTAATGGCATCTAGCGTTAGTGTATATGTTAATGCTGCAGATCCGCTAATGTTTTGGTTCAAAGCTGATTTTGTACTACAGAATTGGATGTGATGAGAGATGGCCTAGTACCATTATTAATAATAATAATAATAACAGCATTTGTATAGCGCCATAAAGTCCAAAGATACAGAGGCGCTTTATTCAGTGTTAGCCATGTAACATGTTACCGGTACCAAAAGCGTGAGAGAGCCATAGATTGAACTTCTTAAACTACTAATTTTGACACGTGATGAGTTTAGCAAACTGCCAGTCAGACTAACCTTAGTGGCATGTACGTACGTGCCAGTGTCATCTGTACACATTAACTGTTTGCATATTGTGTGTATAAAAATGAACAGCTGATGGGCTGTGAAGCTCAGCTGTTAGGGACACAAACTGGTAGGTGGAAACGTTTGGGGCCGACAAATTGTCTGGGCGAATGTCCAGGAGAGAAGTGTCTACATGTAGCGGTTAGGGTTTCTGCCACCCTGGTTAACGGATAGACACAAACCACATTTTTAAACTGGATATTCTATTAGCTGAACCAGCTGAGCTAGAAATCTTGTGTATTTGCCATAGGTTTTAACTATGCTGCAGCCAGGGGCGTGGAGTCGGAGTTCCCTTGAGTACACTTTTCATTATAGTGTTATAGTCCTAGAGTCGTAGTCAGAGTCTAGGTGTTTAGGGCCGGAGTAGCAGTCTGGAGTCCTACAAAATAAACACGGACTCCACATCTGTGGCTGCAGCTACTGCCAGATAAACATTGGCACTGAAGCTTGCTGTACAATTACTGAGACATTTTGCTAAATTACATTTTCAAGTAACTCCAACAGATGTGGTCTAATATCAACAACTTTCGGTACAATCACCCTATGGTTGGTTGCGTAGCACAGTTTGCAGAACGCCGGTCTTTGGCCAGCGAACTGACCGTGTCCTGCGCTCAGCCTGCAGCCGACGGGTGACCACTTTGTGGGTAAACCGTCTGCTACAGGTCAGCCAACTAGGCCAACTCAGCCTTTCATCCTTTCCTGGTTGATAAATGAGTAGTAGGCATGTTTATCGGATGTGTGCTCGGGTAGCGCCATCTAGTGAATGCCCATGGGGTGATAAGCCTGGTGCGGATGTTTCCAGCCACTTAGCGCCGCATGTGGCAGCTTCTTGCCTGTGCTAAACCCAGTTGTTATACCTGGCCTGCGTGCCGGTATTTGTTGTGCTGTCCTGCATGGCAGCTTGTATGTATGTATTATCCTCTGTAATCGGTGCAGTTGTGAAGCTGGATTGAAAAGGCGATTATTATTATTATTATTATTATTATTCTCTGCTTCAGAATATTAACAGTAAGTTATGGATCAAAAATGCACACCATCAAAATCTACTGGAGTATGCATTTATTCATTCTGCACACACTATTGCAATGACGTTCATAAGGCATCTGTTACTATGCATAATTGTTATTGTGACACGAACCTAAAAAATGCATTGGTATACAATGCAGTTGGTTAACATCTATCACACGTCACAAACATTATCACTATGTTAGAAAACAATTACTCTATCTGTGAACATTCAGAACTCTTCAGTCACATAAAATACTGCCAGTAAAAACGTTACTTTTTTTTCAAAAGACACTTGTAAACAACGTTATGTCACGTCTTGTTGTCTGTAAATAACGACACTGAAAACATTTTACAGCAAATGACAATTTTCGAAACACATTCTCAGGCACATCACCTCACACAGTAATGAAAAATCTACGGTCAAGGCCACGAGGAATGTGGACTGAAGGAAGATAGGTTCTAAGGATTAGGCTTCAATCCCATCAGGTACACCCACCATGCTAGCAATAATACCACAAATATGCGGTATGAAACAAAAAAACACACAAAAATACACAAATAAATGTATGCACAGTGAAATGGGCCCGGTGCGACAAAACCCAATCCAGAGAACTGTATGAACTGCTCATCTAAGTGTGCTTATGACTGTGCACAGCTTCAGTACACAATACAACACAGAACAGTTCTGATAATCTCTCCTCTTACCTCCAGACAAACATCATAGCTCAGATATTGACTACTGGAGGAGAGGGGCCCTTGCAAACTGGACTTGCCTCATATTCGTACTATAAAACCATTAAATTCTCCAGCAGTTAACTTACACTTGCAAACACTAAAAAACACTATACAACAATAACTGCCAGGCAACAGAACCTGCACAATACATACTGTATACTTCACTGAAGACAGGAGCACATTAAAAACACGAGTATCTATTTACATTCAATGCAGTGTTGGAAAAAATCGAAAAAAATCAGATTTTTTCCATATATATCGAGCATTTGCACATACATCGCTAAAATATAAAATTTACTACTCAACAGTAGTATGTGTGTGCTTTGCATATTAGGTGAAGTACTCTCGTCATTCACACTGCATTGTTGTGGAGAGGTGCAATCTGACAGAAGTTGTCCAACACTGAGAAAATGCTGAGGGCACAAGTCATAAGCCAGCAAAACACGCAGACTGCTGACATCAAAACATAGTCACAATGTGTCACGTTAAAATATTTTAAAAACTCCACAAAAATCGTATATATTGAAAATATCCGATATTTTCGAATGAAAATATCTGATATATATCAATGATCAATGATATATATCGGCGATATATATCAAGCCGAACCTGATTCAGTGCTATCTCAAAAACTGTACAGCTTTCTCAAAAAATACATATAATAAAAGGTATGATCTTGCTTCGTCATGGAGTGATCTGCCCCGAGTCTAATAAATATAAACACAGAAGATAGGATAATTGCAAATGTGTTTCAAAGTTTTCTTTCATAATGTATTACGTGGTTCTCTATATATACATCTATTACTGCTATGAGCATTTCATCCGATTATTGTGCCAATACCACAAGTTCTTGCATTATGAATGAGCTACTGACAAAAATTTTTTCCAGTATCTGAAATAGCATTGTTAGTCTAATGTTAGCAACGTGCGAGTGTTGATGGCTGTTGCAATATACGAGTACTGGATCGGTAATCTGTACTGTGCGTAGCAGCTCTGGGAAATGCTGATGATGCGGCTCAGTAGTTAGACAGATATTTATTAAAAACAATATCACAAAGTGCAATTGTCACAAATGTAGGGTGTACAGTTAACTGTTAAGAATGTTAACGAATACAAAGTGTTAAATGTTAAAAGTATGTATGTAAGTATGGTTTTGCACCGCATCAACTAAGGCTGTAACCAGACAGTTATTTTGGGATGTTTCCTACTCTCCCTTCCCTACTTTTGTCAAATCCAGAGCCGTGGGCACAAATGCATGTTTTGACATCGGCCTATTTACAGCGCACGTTAGAAAAGGGACAGATAGTTTTATGACGCTTTACAGCTTTTGGTCAACGTTTAGTGTACTGCAACTGTTAATGGGCTCAGTCACCATGTCTAGGGCATCTTATCTGGACATTACTTGATACAACTGCTACAATACTCGTCGTGTGGCAAATTTCACAATGTTCTGTGCTATTTACAAAATTACGAATTCTAAAAAAAGTTTAAAAATAAATATAAAAAATGGTCACTCTCCCTAACACATAATGACATCAGAAACATCCCCTCTGTACATTCGGACTTTTTACCGCAGCATACAAAATGCCGATAGACCAATTGCTATAGTAACAATTCTATCCACAGACTCTATTATTGCTAATATATAACAATAACAATTCGTGTTACATCTCTATTAAGTGATTCACACAGTATATAGTACACATGCTATCACAATTAACTAGTTGCCTAATTAATGCACAGCCCCTTCCGGCACACCCCCCTGCCGCAGACAAATGACAGATGATTGGTCGCTGCCCAGTGCCACAGGCCGTGTCAGTGCCCATTTCGTTGACAGCCTATGCCCATTTTGGTGCTCGTATGGGTGCGTTCTTTTATGAAACCAGATGTTTTGAAAACAATGTACCATTCGTCAATACCACTCTGATTTATCCGATCAATCTGCTCTGGAAATTAGGGTTAGGATTTAGGTTAGACTCAGAATTAAACTATTTTAGCATTTTTCATGGAGAATAAGGAAAGTGAGCACCTTATCTTCCGCGAATTTCACGGCCGGTAACACCTTGCTAACAGAACGCACCCATAAAATAAAAATTACATATTCTAGGAGTGCCCGTGCATAAATTAGGCAACTAGCTAATGACAGAACCAATCTAGCTCATGGGTGGGCAAACTTTGGACCATGATCCACAGGTGGCTCACAAGGTCTGCAAACGTCCTCACATGGCTCTCTGAAACTACACTGCAAACCATAAAAAATGTGCCACTGTTTTCGACTATAATTCCTGTGTTTCTTGAACAAGTTTTGTACCAGTGGAAACAGGAATGAATACTGTACATTTACTTACTCAATGGCCTGACGACGTCATAGCAGCGTCACATCGCATGTCGTGAAATATTACTTCACGGAGTTACTTCTTAGAAATGTGGCAAGTTCTGAATATAAAGTTTTGATCAAAAACCTGCTCGAAGACCGATGAAAGAATTTCCCACCAGGAACAGGAAGATGAAAGTTGTAAATGACCACTTTGATCAAATGCAATCCGGGAAGCAGTCTCGAACTGCACATAACTTTGTTGCAGTCATAATTTCGTGACATGCAACATGATACATTTATGATGCTATGAAGCCGTTAGATTAGTAAACTGCCGAGTATTCGTTTCCACTGGTAAAAAAATCGTAAGAACTGCTACAGCAACACACAAAGTGACAGGAGTTATAGACGAAAACAAGGTGGCTCGATTTTATGGCTAACGTTATGTAGTCCCAGGCATTCTTGATGATAGATTACTTACCAGCACTTACTTGCAAATTTAGATAGAATAAAGAGCTCAATGACATCGCAGTGAGATTTTGTGGCCATTCTCTAACCCTGTGACCCACCGGAGACCACCGAGATGTTCCAGGTGACCCTCCGGTGGAACGGTTTGCCCACCCCTGATTAGGCTCTGCTCAACATCTGAGTGTCACTATTTAACTCTTATCACAGCACATCTATGCTTTGCCTGCAATTCACTGCCTGACAACAACAAAACCCACAAAACGAGAAACCTCATCACATTATGCCAAGATCACGCAAACGAAACTAGCAACTACTGCCAGAGAACAATGTCAACGTCCTTCGCATAATGTGATTGACTGCTGCCTATAAAACAACAAAACGATCAGTCACTCACGGTCGTTAGTTGGACGACTGTGACACGGTGCCAACTGCTCAACCATTCCGTGTCTGCTCACGGATGTATCGTGGAACTGATACACGGACGTTCGGCTGTTTTATCACACTTATCACTTGGTTTTTTATAAGCGTGCTGGCTACGCCGAGCTGATACTGTCTGTGTCACTGTCTGTCTCTCAGTCGGTGCAGAAGCTGAAAGACTACTGATCAGATATTGCTAGAACTAGGTAAGAATATGTATTATAGTGAACCTTAAAAACGACCAAATTTTGGCGAGATGTGACTTTGACTAACTATTTTCGAATTTTTCCAACAAAAAATTTCCTGTAAATTGAAAACTGCTGGAAGATTTAGATACAAATTTTACACAGTAATGTACCTCAGTTAGTTATCAGACGGGGGGGGGGGTTTGTTGTGCACAGATTTGTGTTCCCCAGAGACACGATATAATTACATTTATTTCTAATTAATTTTCTGTTTTTGATCTCGTGCAGCAGACTGACTACTACGTAAGCTGGCTACCTATCAACTGTAGAGAATACATTATAATATATAATTAATGCATAATTATGCACTATCATATCATAGTCTAAAACAAGTGAGCCTTGATGTCAAACTGTCGAAATGAAAGCATCCACCGCAAAGGTGCATCTCATCTACAGGGACTTAGCCAGAGGGGAGCCAGGGGGCCATGCCCCCCAATTGTCCACTGAGTGGATTTTATTGTACATTATTCAGTAAAGTAACACTGTTCTCTCTACCAGAAGTGTTATGTGGGCCTCAACTATGCCAAAAACGTGTTGGCCCCGGACTCCACTGGGGAGCTCACGATGCTGCCCAAGGTCCCCTAGTCGGTTGGGGAGGGGACATCCCCTCCCCAATCCCAATGCCCTTCGGCGCCTCGATTCTCGCATCTTCGGCGCTCAGCTTCTGTGGTCCCCCAATGTAAAATCCTGGCTATGCCCCTCACTATGACCTTGACCTTTGATCTTTGACCATGAAGACCTTTTCAGCAATGCACACTCACATGATAACCAATTGTGCCAAGTACATTGAAATCCCTCCACTGATTGAAGAGATATTGCATCATGCAGAATAGGTGTAAATGGACGAACGAAGCAAGGATGGACAGCAGACTTGAAAACGTAAGCCTCTTGCCGCCTAATGGTGGCGGCGAGAGGAGGGCAGCATCATTTTCACTCTTGGACAATAGTTGTATGTGTTAGTAAGAAGTTGCTTTACCATAATCGTTTGAAAAACCGACAGTACTCACAGTGACCGGTACAGAATCAACGCGAAAATCGATTCACAAGGCTGAATTGAATTACTATTTAAACCAAACATGTAGTCCCTGAAGCATTCAGCACAAGACCTACAAAGCACACAGCTTCATTGCCGTAGACCAGTCCCAGCGTGTAGAGATGTACTAAAAGCGGACGGTGGATATGCTGCCGGAGCTTGCATTCCCATAGGCACTGGCTGCTGCATGTAGCCCATCGGCGGTCTTGGTTGCATACCTACTCCTGGGGCCATTGGTCCGGCTGGCACAGCCATCATGCCTGGCTGTGAGCCATATGCCATGCCTGGCATTCCCATCATGCCAGGCTGCCAGGTTCCCATCATCATTGGCTGCTGGTAGCCGACCATGCCAGCCGGCTGACCATAGCCCGTCGGCTGAGTATAGCCGACTGGCACTGAATTACCTGCAACACAGACAATTACTTTCACTGAGCATGGAAGTAGAAATTTATATTTTTTTTATCGAGTTGGCATTTAGATATTTAGCAGAAAATAGCATAACTACTCATTAAAATGCAACTTGGAATTTGTACTATGCAAAGAGCACAACGAACAGGAATACAGGTTTTGCACAGTGTCTAATGGAGCAGCAGATATGATTTCCAGAAGCCTTCCACGATATATTGTGACCACAATACAGTAGAATTTGCAGTGTTTTCGAATCTGTAAATACCAATTTCCTTGCTATTTTAGCAGACATTAACCAGGCAGGGTTGCTAACCCCAAGACCGTACCAATCCCGGTCCACTGTCAGATCTTTTCTACTGGCGACTCACTACGTGAATGCTGAATGCCATTTACATACAAGAACTGTTATTTGTCAGTCTTATTAGTGACAAACAGTCGAACACTGTCAGATAATTTCGAGAAGACTCTGCAAATTTCCAGTAGATTTCCAGGATGGTTAGACACCCGTTCTGAACTATGGTGACTGGCACAACTGACTTGTGACCGAGTCGTCGCAGGTTCGGCTCCCAGTAGGGCAATTAGCTACCGGTACTTGCATAAATTATGCAAAAAATAAATAATTCTATGCTGTGCATGCGTGGTCAGGTTTCCGCCAGTTTTTTTTCACTGTGACGTCCTATTCTTGCAAGGTAAACACAATGGTTTTGTCATATTGTTGCAAGTGCGTAAAGCGAATTCTTTTGAACAGATAGCAAATTTTGATTATACAAGTAAAAGCATGGAGGACGTGTGGTCTTCCGTCCATATAATGACATTAAGTCCCACACCTGTATGTCGCAGAGCTGTGAGAAGCTAATCTTGAATCTTGATTGCATCTCACTTATCTGTGCTTTTAATTAATCGCTAATCTGCTACAGTAAAGAAACCACTCAGCATATAAAACGTTTCGACAGCCATTTCTAGGATTCAGGCACAAAATAAAATCAAGAAGAGACGGAATACTACCACTCCAGGTTTACCATGGTCAGACAGCAGTCCCTACACGTCTCCAAAAAGCCGTCAAGACAACACAAGACAACAGGAGTTTAATTGTTAACCAAAAACGATGTGACAATAACCAACAGGAAATAAGCACATACTTGCTGTTGAAGACAACTGTTTCATTGGTGATGACATGGTTGTCGAAGGCTTTTTAGTTGACATCAAATCATCAACGCTGATGTCAATCCCAACATTGCGCCAAGTTGCCGGTACACTCTGCCACCAGTACATACAGCTCCATCAGTCCACTCCTCAGTGACACAATTCATCTTCTTATGAATTGCACTTAATCCATAAAATATTTGAAATTAGAGCACTACGAGGATACAGTTATGAAATGATTGCATGTTTAAACGCATGCATCAATAGTCAAACTGCGTCACAACTATAACTTCATACATCACTGCTAATCCAGTTCAACATCAACTAAAACGACATGAAACAATAACATAATTCAACAACTGTCAAAGAACATGCTGCATGGGAGCAGCAGTTTTAGGATTACCGGTATAAACTGAACTGTCATTTAGTGCAAGGCCACGATAAATTGACTGAGCAAGGCTTAACATCCCACCAAACACATCATAGGTCATATCGGGGACAATTTTTACAGGTCGTATGACCAAACCAACAGTGTCAAAGCACTGAAGGAAACCAGTTGGTCTTGCAGATAAGGCTTGAATCCCACCAGCACCACTCCACCATGTTACAGTAATACAACTCTAGGCAACCGCCTCCACGCATGGCGTAAGGGTCTCAATGTGACAAACCGAATCTGCTGGGCCTGTAAGAACTGCTCATATAGGTGTGCTGCTGACTGTGAACATTGTGTCACACAACCCAGCACAGAGCAGTTCTGACAATATTCTCCCTTGAATTCCAGCAATCACAATAACTCGGATGTTGTCTATCGGATGGTAGGGGAGGCTGACATTTATGGGGCAGGGACGCCACACCATGAGATCAATAAGTGATCCCGTTTACCCCCGGCCACGATAAAAATGAGTAAAACAATTATACCACTTACAGAGTTCTGAGACGTAGCAGCACTAGTTGTAGCACTGGCCATCTGCAATGGTACAGCCTGAGTAGATGCAGCTGCTGGGTATGATCCAACTGACGCTGCTGCTGCTGCTGCTGCTGGGTATGACCCAGCCGGCGGCATGGCTGATGGAAATGTCTGCTGAGCGGCAGGCACGGCAGCCATGACTGGCTGGGTTGGCGGCACAGCGGAAGGAAAAGAACTACCCTGGAATGGTACGGAAGGTGGAATTAAACCTACGGGTGACATCACTGGTGGTGTCACCGCTGCTGGACCGGCAATTCCCGACGGCTGAAAATAGCCCATCTGCAGTGGTGCCATGGAACCGCCAGTGGCCGGTTCACCGAGCTGAAGTAGGTCATTGCTTGGCCTGAACAGATATGCAAAATACTGACAACAGCTGCCAAGAATCGAAATTAATTATTAATAGTTTGATGATAGCGAACAATTGGTCCTGTCCGATAGCAAACACTCTCCCAACTTGTGAAGATGAGAAGATGTGCAGTTACTCCATTATGTGGAGAGCATGTGCTCAAGGTTTCACACTCGTTAATAATACAGTACAATATAACAGTCATTTGGTATACACTAAAGTACAAGATTGACACTGTTCAGTAGCGTATTACAGATTCAACAAAAGTTAAGCGGTAATGTCGAACACGAGATTAAAGAAATAATTACTACCGTATATACTGTACAGTCGGTAATTTTGCACTCAGTCATGGCGAAACCAATCTCTTGAGACTGGGGAATATCTGCAGTGCATATCACAAATTAGGGCCAGCTGTTCGCAACATAGCTACTCGGTCCAATTCAGTGGCATAACTGCAGACCCACGGGCTCTGGAACACAGTGGGACAAATGGGGAAAAACCGCAGCACTAGCAGAAACCTCAACCTTGAGCTTGACTCAGCCTACATGAATGTAGACAGGACACATCTGGCCACACTCTGACCACCACTCTTGCCTGCCAACGGCTACAGCCTCTGCCTGTTCCCAAGTTAAGTCCCAACCTCTGTGAGCAAGAAACTAGACAGTCTTGAACAGCAAAGCATTGATCAGCTGAGCTGAGCAAGGTTTATCGTCCCACCAAACACATTACAGGTCATATTGGGGACGGGTTTTTACGGGTCAAACGACCCAGCCAGACCTGCCAACATTGCTAAACACGAATCAGTAAGCTTTGGGTCCGAAAATAGTAAGAAATAGTAAGCACCACGTACTTACTTTCCCCCACATGCACAAGCGACTTCGAAATGAATTTAAACTCGCTACTGTATTCTAGCTTAAATTTGTGCTCGTATTGAGGACGTTTAACAGTTTTCGAACGAGGCGGCGTTATCCACCATTTTCTACTGTTGTTTACTATTACCAGCTCAATGCAGCACACAGCACTCAACGATTGTGCTGCTAGCTAACTGTGCCGGCTCATTTAGCGCTGACCTGCCACCAGAATAGCAGGGTGCAACGGCACATCACACTGTACCGAATTGCGTGCCGACACAATCACTGATACAACTCGACGGATTACTGCTAGATCGGCGCATTACAGCATGCATGAAGCAATAAATAAATCACTTTGCAGCAAAATCGTAAAATATGATATTAGATCGTAAAATCGTCCAATCCATCGCAAAATCGGAAAGTTTACGCTAAAATCGGAAGCATTGGCAGGTCTGCCCAACCAACAGTGTCAAAGCACTGAAGGAAGATGGGGTCCTAAGGATTAGGCTTCAGTCCATCAGGTCCACCTCGCCGTGTTACAATAATACAACACATATGCAGCTGACAAAAAAACACAAAATAATCGATCAGGAAGCAGCGTCTGCGGTAAAGTGCATTTCTGGAAAAAATGCCTGTTTATTACATGAGCACCGATACACGCATGCACGGACAGCCCCAAAACAGAATGCCTCCAGCACTGTTCTAATGGTGGTGTAGGCATAAACAGTGATCAGCTACTGCTCTGTTCGCTGTCCTTCTGCATACACCTACTGTATTAAAATACTCACTGTGTCGGCTCGCTAGCTGCTGGTGCCGACTGGAAGGCGGCAAAATCGTCATCACCACCACTGGCAGGCTTCGTAGCTAAAACCAGAGCAATTTTACACTAGTTAGTAAACTTCTGCTCAGGCCAAGTGGAATTACAAATCAATCACCTATTACTGTGCAAAATGAACCCTGCTTACGAAAAAAAACGTAAAACGTATCGACCAGCATATCTGCAGTTAGTCATTCCTTGCCATACAGTGTATCTAGACAATTTTATTATTATTATTATTGTTAAAAAAGTAATGATTTAAGTGACACCATCACAAGAAACAGTTGCTGGGGCACTTAACAAAAAAAGCACAAATAATGTTGCACGTTTTGTGCTGACAGTTTAACTATCAATCAGCAGAGACAACGCCAGACTTCTGTCAATCATTTGGCTGACAGAAAAATGAGACTTGGTCTCCCGCCGAAATGTCAGTAGTGCCTCCCTGGTCTGTGGTGGCAGACTGTTATTTATTAATTTGGTACTCCAATAAAGTAGTTTACTGCAGATCAACTTACTCATGAAAAACTGTGAATTGAGCATATTTAGTGCAATTTTTGCTTCATTGTGCGAGTTAAATATCTAGACCTGCTGAAGAATGCATTCACTCTAAACTAGTCTGCAAAGAAATGAGATGCGACAGTGAACACCACACCGCCAAAATGTACAGTATGCCTCCACTGTAAAAGTGCATTCAACCTCACAACGACTATGACCTTTGACCTCTGAACTTTTCAGCAATGCACACTCATGTGATGAATGTTAGTGTCAAGTCTCACTAAACACCCCACACCAAGTAGACATCTCGTGTCACAAGAAATAGGTGTCAATAGATGGTCTGCCATAAGTCGAAAGTTTTCCCTCATCTGAGAAAGGCTTTTGGCCTTGCCTTGCTATCACCTTGAAAACTTTTCAGCAATTTCCACTCACACGAGGATTATTATTAGTGGCAAGTTTCGTTGAAAGCCCTCCACTAAGAACGCAGATAACGTGTCGCAAAATTTTCTTGACATGGCTATGACACTGACCTTTGACTTCTGACCTTGAAAACTTTTCCAGCAATGCTCACTTACATGGTACATATTTGTGCCAATAAATTCCTCCAGTAACTTGACAGCAATCTTGTAATGCAAAACAGGTACTAACAGATAGACAGACAGCCTGACAGACAACCTGAGAACACTATGCTCTCTGCCTACCATAAAGCTGCATATGGATCCCAACGTTTAAGCCAACTATTGCTACCCAACATTATCAGTATGACAGACAGCAGCAGTCAGGTAATCACCTCTTTCAAATGCTCGCGGATTAAAATCGGCAAAGTCGCCATTTGCATTGTCGGCAGTCCTAGAACCTTCGCCGGACAGCTGTCGGCTAATCTTCGATGGAAGCTACAACAACAAAGACTACTACTACAGCAACTACTACTACAGTGTAGGCTGCCAAAAAATGTGACCCTCTAAACTTGATTCCAACTGTGGCTAATTTTGATCATTATCTTTTACAAATTTTTTTTCCATTTCATTTTAACCATAAATAAATAACGTATGAAACTGTAATAAAACCTATTAAAATTGCCGGCGTAATCTCGAATGTACGTACACACTACCCGGAGACAGTTCTCGATTAGAGATGGGCCAAATGTCAGATTATGACATTCCGCCGAAGCCGAAGGTTTGGGCAGGCTCACCGAACGAGTGCTAAACGTTCGGCCAAATGTTGTGTGCTAGGATGAAACATCTTTTACTGGTGAGCGCACTGAGCGGCCAGAAAATGTCATAGTAAGTAAGCACGTAAACACGCACGCATCGTCTGAGATGGCAAACTACGTAGAAAAACTACAGTGTATCGTCTACGAACAACAGTGATTAGCAAATTAATGATTGCATATCTGTGTCAAGGCCAAGCAATGACCTACTTCAACTCGGCGATAAGAGTCAAAATTAGTGAATGCTTTTCACCTAGTCTCTTATCTAAAATGCTGAGTTTCTGGAGAAAGATGTGATTATTTTTTTGTTGACGACGAATCCGGCTGAGCTGAAAGAGTCGTTCACTTTACAATGTTATCTTAGCGATGTGGCTTTAAGCAAATCTTATCGATTAAAATTTGTTTCAATTGTTAATATTTCTTAAACGATTAAGCATGTGATTATTTTTCATTTGCCCAGCCTTAACTGATTTACCTTCTTCACACCAGCTGCAGCCTGTTCCCTCTCAGACCGCTGGTATGAGCCTTGCGCTGACATGTGACTCGGCTGTCTACCAGCTGACTGTTTTGATGCAATGCTATCACTGTCATTTTCATCCTCTGGATACTCCCTTCAACAACAATCAACTACTTCGTCAAATATAGGCCTAACGCTGCCGTCGACAGTACAAACTATGCAATTAGGGCTATTCAATCTATCTATAATAATTCGTAAGGGCTCTGCTTGACCGGTGTCGTGTCGGAATGTCGAACGGCCGGAATGCCGATCATGTCACACTGCCAGCCGTATGCCCACTATT
>Ga0049105_1000214_pt1 | contig 16638 bp, 18 predicted proteins | sample WorMetvaBAHAMAS1_FD_61260 | JGI IMG/M metagenome (GOLD analysis project Ga0049105, IMG submission 61260) | Worm MetaG Olavius vacuus BAHAMAS.1 | ecosystem: Host-associated > Annelida > Digestive system > Unclassified | place: Germany: Marburg | collected 2013-04-09
TAATTAATTACTTTACTTTGTTACATTTTTAAAAAGTAACGTGTTACTTTACTTTTTACTTAAAAAAGTAATTTGTTACTGTAATTTCGTTACATGTAATTTGTTACTACCCAACACTGCGTGTGTGCACAGCCGTCGCAACACGCCGGACTTCATCATAGCACCCAACCTGTGGCTTCTTAACATATCCGACTTCAGTCCTGTTGATTACAGGTTATTGGCAATGCTACTGGAGTGGGTATGTCAGTATCTTGTGCGACATGTTGATAAGCTGAGGCAACGTCTGATTGACAGACAGACGGTCATTGATCAAGCGATCAATCGGTGGTGATGTAGGCTGAGGGCATTGCAGACATGGACATTTTGAACATTTGACATAGTCCAGTGTTTTACTATTGCATTGCATTGTTGGTCCATATGTTTTCATACTTTATGTGATGTTTCATTTAAATGTTGGAGACGATAATGATAATGTTTAAACTTACGTGACGTAACTGACATTGATTATGACATGTGAACGCATGCTGCATTTCACAAGGCATTATATATATACTATTCAAGAGAGACTGGCGATTTTGATATTATTTTGTTACAAATTTATTGGAGTATACGTGTGCCAAAAATTACCAAAATATAGCTTGGTTTGACAACGTTATTGCAAAAATAAAATGGTGTAGAACCAGAACATGTTTCTGCATTATTTCACACAGAAGGCTGAAACTTTTAAAAATAGTGCAGTTTTTGGCCAACCTGGTACCTTATGTTTTTTGATATTGCTGCATTGTTTTGTGCCTTATTTCATGAACTGTGATGGTGACATCTTTTGAATGAAGTTTTGTGATCAAAGCAGCTGTTTGTAGCGGCGATGAATTCGGATGAACTGAAGCTGTTAACTTCGTATTTGCCATTTAATCTAAACATTGACGACGCTGCATTTCGCCGGCAGCTGATTACTAGTGTACATACTGTGCTTACACGACTACGTGACTCCAGCCTGCTGCTGCTGCGTCGAACTACCAGTGCCGAGAGGAGTACTGTCGATGTCTCGGAAGCATTTGGTCAGTGGGATACGTGTGGTATTGTCTTGCCTTATGGTACACAATGTGTATATGGATGGATGAATATCGTGGGTGTGGTGTTGTTGCTATGTGCAGTTCCTGCCTCATTGAAACTCTTGCAATTGCTGTTAAGTGATATATTTGTGAACTTGAAGATATAAAATCTGGCAATAAGTTTGTAATATTTAGTTTGTCTTTCTCTTTTTCTGGTAGAAGGGTCACTGAAAAAGCTACATGGATGAATTTTCGTGAAATTTTTAGAATGTAATGGCATTGAAATGTGGAACAGTCGTGAATTTTTGGGGATTTATCTGCATCTGTGTCTTGATTCAGGAAGGTTTTGAAATTATATGCTTGAACTTTGTTCTTAAGTTTGCAGACATGCCTCTTACTGGGTTGTATCCTAGGTACACAAATAATGAATTCACAGAAATAATTGGACATAGGCTCAACTAGACCTGATTGAATGTACATTGTGTATCGTGTCCGGAAAAAGTGGACCCCTAAGTAAATTGCCATAATTTAACAGAAACTTGTCAGATTTGTCTGAAATTTTACACATGCAAACTTTGAAACATATCAATAAAAATTTACTATTATTTTACAAATACACAGGACAGCTTTGATATTATTAAGATTTAAAATACATCACTGAAAATGAACTCTGTCCGGGTAAAAAGTAAACCCATAGAACATTATTACTGACTGCATCATTAAACAAACACTGCCATTAATATAGCTTTATGTACAACATTTTTCAGTAATACAGGAATACAAAAAATTTGCCGTAAAAGTGCCATGAAATAAATATTTAGTTACTTTTTTACTTATCCAGTATATCCATTTACTAACTCGGTGGACATTTGCTATTGACATCGAAGTGATGTCGTGGTTGTGGTGTAAACATTAAACAATTGATGGTTTTCAATCAAGAAGATAACGTTTTAATTAAAGTTTTGCGACAGGAATAGGGCTATCGAGCGAAAAAGTTTGTCTAAGTTTCCAAACAGAAACTGGTCTGTGTCGTTTTTGAATAAGTTGCTAAAGAAGATCGATCATAGGCCTACCATGAACGAAGCTGCTGTGTTAGAAAATTTATATTTTTATTTCTGTAATTTAAATGTTAATAAAATTGACATTGTCATGTATTTCTCTAAACTAATATGCCAGTTCTCGTTGATTTGTTTTCAAGTTCACATGTCTAAAATTTCAGCCAAATCTGGCAAGTTTTTCTGAGTTATATTAATTTGTTTGGAGTCCACTTTTTTCGGACACAGTGTAAAAAGTATTTTATAGCTGTTTTGGAGGTTTGAAGTTTGAACTCTCTGGGTACTTTTTGTTGTTCCATATTTGTCACACTGTAGAGGAAAGTTCAGTCACGTACTGACAGGTACTACTGCATAGATCTGTCTGAGGGCTTAATGAATATTTGCTTTGAAAATGAAAACTGGATTTAAAAGTGGGAAAATTTACCACTTGGTTCAGTTGTCATTCAATTCTCTGTAGCTGTGACTGTCCATTGATGATGCATTTTATTGCTTAGTGCGCTGTCACAGTTTTATAATTTGTAGTTTATTACTGGCAGGGAGAATAAATGGTAACAGTCATGTTGTGTCTTGTCTTTGATGTTTTGATACTGTTGGTTGGGCTCCATGGAAGCATCCAATCTGAAAAATGTACAGCTCCAACCATGTCCATGAAGACGTGGAAGGCAACTGGTAACCTGTCTAAACCCAGAAAATGGCTAGTAAAATGGTGAAGTATGTGTGTGTCGTAGAAGTGCTTTCTTTCATTTTAAACTGTTGCTGATTTTGGTCACTTGTAGAGTTTGTTGATTGGCTGTGGCAGTTGTGTCTGCACAATATTCATCCCGCTGCAAACTTTCAGAGACTTGACACTTGCTTCCGACTCATGCAAGTTGTTCTGGGTAGCTTTGAACTGCGGCCACATCAGAGCCAACGGAAAGGAGGCATTCCTGGTACAAGCTCATGTTATATGTATTCATTGCTTATCCGCAGTATTTCTGATACTGTTATCATATTAGGCATAGGAGTCTGAAGCTGCAGCGGCAGAGGTACCCTTCTGACCCCAGAGGTTTTTTAGCAAAAACTGACATTGTGCATTCGGATTGCATAATGTGCCTTGGACCCCATCAGGGTGCTTACACCACTCTTCCAGACCCCCATAGTTGCTATAACTTTATCTCAGTCCTTCAGACCTCAATCATTTTCGGAGGTAGGGATCATGTGGTCCACCTGTCGTTGTCTTATCTGTATGTGGCGTGTGTTTGTGCTCATTGTTTAAGAATAGAAGTATGAGGTTCAGATTGTTGTATAACATGAGTAATTCATTATGTCATTGTAATATCAAAGCCAGGGTCACATGTTTTACAAGGCTCAGCCACTAAATGCACTACAACTGAATGTTTGCACTGTTGGTTGTATGATGTTTAATTTAGTGTATATGTTATTCCGCTAAGTGCCTCGTGGCCATAACTTACACAGCTCTATGGTTAGCGGTCAGTGTTGGTGTCACAAGGTCAGCTTCTTTCTGCCCACTGTTTATTGCAGTTGATGTTATGCACTGGATTAGAATAATGGGCAGCCACAAAAACTTGACTGGAAGAGTAGGTTAATCTCATACAACAGTGATAAGCTTTGGAAGTCAAACAGTGAAATGTTGAGTTTAAGAGATGCTAATGCATGAACATAATTTGTAAATAGCATTGAGTGCTGCATACCATGTTGGCCATTGGCCCGCATAACTTCTTGTTTAAGACGTGATCGTTAGCAATGATGTCATACTAAACAGGAGATGTCCATTTATTTCTGGATGTTGCTCGTCGCATCAAAAAGTGTGTTTTCTTCACTCCTCGTGCAGCTGACAGCATTGTGGCTTGCTTATTTCACAGCGCTGACGATGTATGTATGATGTGCTTTAGTTTTCTGTTTACTATGTTCGTTGGAATGACATATTGTTTAATTTAATTTTCCATTATTGCTTACAGTAGAAGCCTTAGCTTGGTTTTAAAGACTGATTTAGATGATCTAGGTTTAGTTTTTGCCGAGACTTAATAAGTCAGTGGCAGCATCAAGAATGGTATGTAGTAAGATCTGCTGGACATAATTATATGCAGGTATGCATAACTTATAGAAGAGGTTGTCATCTTTAGTGCTTATTTTCATACTACACGTATGTTACCTGTGTGCTGTGAATTGTTTCCTGTGTGAATTTCTATGTTTTTGTCTTATTTAAATGGATATTGGTCATTATAGACACACAATTAAGTATGCAAATGTAGCAAACCTACGAACACAGTGCACACAAAAATACACAAAGATATAAAATACGTGATGAAATGCACTAACAGACTTGACATCTAAAGCCTAAATATCTGGAATATACAGGTGACTGCATCTGCATAGCCTGTCAAGGGCATTGTCATTTGGGACCTTGTGTATCCAGATGTTCTCAAACATTTTTGCACATCAGTATCTCGGGGGCTTCATATTTTTCATATCTATTTTAGATAATGTATTAAATTTATGACTGAGCACTGCTTTTCATCAGTCATTGGATTGATTAGCTGTACGTTTTAACTGTTTATGTGTGGTAAAGATTCGAGTGATGGCAAGCGACATATTAAGACTGTACTTCCCTTGGCCATTACCGTCTGCACTGCTCGAGGAGCCGTCAGTTGATGATGCAGCATATCATTTGTTAGACACTGCATTGAGACATTGTAACAGCACAAGACCGAGGGAGTGTGACAGTGGTGCATTACTATGTACTGTCATCTTTAGTGGGTTAGTTTGTCTACTTCTCTGTCAATATCACTAACATTTCAGTGTTATCAGGACAATCACTGACAGGCGTGTGCACACTGATGGGAAGTGACGTAGTACTTTCAGTGTTATGCATTGTACTTGTTGTAGTTTTAAAATATGTACATGAATCACTTACCTGATTCATTGAGTGAGCCTTGTTTCAGTAACTGTCTGTCACACTAAACTCACTTTCAGCATCATCACTCTTTCCAGGCTTCAGACCTACTTGTTTCCCATTGTAACACCTACTATCTATCGGAGTTCGTTCACAGACTTTCTGGAACATTATTGTCTGATTTCTCGTGCAGGGTTTTCGTTTTCATTTCTTTGTTTTGTTAATTTTCTATCTCGGTTACCTTCAGTCAGCAGGTTTTGAGCATACGTCATGCACGTTATCGTTTTGTATCGCATTTATCATGTTTTGGGCATGATATTAATTACCAGTGGCTCATTCTTGTTTTGTGTATTGAGAATGCCATCTGTGATAGCAGTGTCAACTGTGTGCACTGCACATGCAGGTCTGTTGGTGCTCGACACAGTGGCTGTAGTATATCATATGACACTGCCGCTGGTAGATGGCTAATCTCTCCTGTTTCTCTGCCTTCACATCAATCTCCTGCATTCCACTTCATGTGTCAGCTGCTGGACCAGATTGACACTGGACTCAAGATAGCCACTGTTGACATTCGTCTGGTGTCAGCGCAGTTTCCTCTTCATGGTGTGTCTTCCATTTAATTACATGTGGATGTTTGTGAACATTTTTATTACCTGTGTCATTTTTAATATTAGTTTTCTCATTTACTATGTTATATATGTGTTATTTGGTAAAAGATGCCTTTAATGTTAGGCATTTAATGTCTGGCATGCATAAATTGCATCTTTTTGTGGTGCTCGAGAGCAAGTTTAGTGGAATGCTGTTCCTGCTGCCACTGATGACTTGTGAGTGCCAGCGGGTATGCTATACAAAGTCTGCCAGGTGCAGGGTTAATGTCTTTACTGCTGAGCCACGTGTGCTGCGTCATTTAACAAAAAATATTTTTACGTGTCATTGATTAATACAAATTTTGAGTAATTAAGTCAGTCAGGACATTTGTTGATAGCACTGGACTCACAGAAATGCTACATCTGCTTGGAGTGCTGTTTATTACTGTCCAAAGAGATACGTTTCAGCCACCGCCCAACAGTGTTCAGTGAGAAACTATTCAAAGTTTACTTGGATTCAAAAGTATTGTGTAATGCAGTAAAAACTAATGTACTATAAGACAACATTTCTTTCGCTGTATTTACAGTTGCACGTCTGCCTGTGTTTTGTTTAGGGATTGTGTTGGCGGTTCGTCGTTGTCTGATGCAGAAGGAGCTGATAATTTCAGTGAATGAGTTTGCTGTGCTTCTTGCTCGCATTAAACAACAGTCGGCATCGATCATTGACCTCGTGCTCGATGTGTTTGGTGGAAAGTTGCATTCTGATGGTAAATTCTGCTTGAATTACTGATAATTGTGAATCTGTTCCACAGGTTACTTATTACAAAGATCAGAGAGGTTAGGGTTGAAATTCGATTGAAGTACAGATTTTTAGCTTACGTTAAAACACTTTGAAGTCATGATGACAAATTGCTAAGGTTATTGTTTTATATAAATGCTAATAATGATAAGCAAAAATAATGTATCAGTTCTCTGACATTTTATTAGCAGAGCACACAGCCACACTAACAGACCTGTGAAGGATCGTGTTGGCATTGCAGAAACAGCTCCGTCATTTGAGGAAATCAGTCAATCAATAACTGATCTACTGACAGACTGTGCTGCTGATGACAGTGCAGTTGCCGAATCTTCCAATGGAATGTCCACTAGTGCGTCATTGTCTTCTGAGTATCAGCAGATTAGCACTTGGTGCTGGGTCAACATCAGAGTATGTCATGATGCATATCTGTAACGTATTGTCTGCGTTGATATGTGATGTTGTAATGTGTGCCACTGCAACTTGGTGCAATGCTTAACTCAAACAAGGGCATGACATTAGCGTATTGTATTTCTGTCACATAGTTGATGGGCAGCTATATAAACTTCCTTGACTATGTTAAGTAGTTAATTTTATACACTGCAACATAAAGATTAGCTTTAGAAGTTAAATGGTCAGAGATCATGAAATTGCAGGGAAGGCTGCTTATTGTCAGCCATTAAGGTGATAACATCTATTTTGTTTGTGTGGAATTTGTGGTTGTTATTGTTAGTTATAACTGTGTGAAGTGAGAACAACTTGATTTTGTAGGAGACCAGTTTATTGCTGGGACAACTGGTGAGCATTGCTGTTCAGTCTGATGGCCGATATGATACAGCACTCAGCTGTACTGATGCACATGAGATCGGTGATGTATTTCTACGTGTTCTCACTGGTTGCCGACACAGGGTAACTCACCAGCCACAGTGTTTTTGTCATTGCTTAAAATATAGCTAATCAATAGAAACATTGAACCAATAATAAGTACTTCATTGATTAACATAAGATCATTTTACAATTGCTGTCTTTCCTAGTTTATTTAGAGGTGTTGTTTTCAAGTGTTTGATACTTAGCTGTAAGTGCTAACAGTCTTAACAATGTCATGTTCAACAGGGTGCCATCGAAGGCTGCAGTATGGGGTTTTCTCAGTATTGTTCAGCTCTGTTCCAGTCATTGAATCCAAGCCTGTATGAAGTACCTGGCTTGCTGATGAATAAGGTAAGATGTGATAGCTGTTACTTGTTTGACATATGATGTTAATGATGAGGTTACATCCCACCTACATTTTATGTGGTGTACTAATTATTAACAGAGATTACAGTTGATTACGTCGATTTAGTTTCAGGCTTAGATTTAGGTTGGTTTGTGTTTTTTGCAAGTTTTTTCCATTAGCACCAGTTCGTTTTTCTGGTGGTAGTTCTTGTTTGTGTATTTTCTCTCTGTGGTTTTGAGTTTCATTGTCAGTACCAGTGCCGTGGATTGCCAGGAAAGTTTTATCTCCCGAAGTGACCAAGTTATGCGTTGAGACATTAATGTCACTGTTTTTTTTCAATGAGTGTATTGCTGCTACTGTGACTCCTGATGTATGACATGATGCTGCTTGCATGTCAAGGTTTTGTGCAAACTAAGTTCATTGTCAGAGGCGTCAGTCACACGTAGGTCGGCTGGATTGCCGCTGATCATTAACACAATCTTAGCCAGTGAAGCTCGTATCAAACAGGTATCTTATATCTTTATCACGTCAGTTCATTTTGTGAGTGCTGTAGTCACTGTGGTGTTTAGCTTGCTGAGTACGGTAGATATATTTTGTCTTGCGAATGATTTGGCAACTGTCTTCAAATTTTGTTAATGGACATGTGTTGAGTATATGGTTTGTAGTTTGCTGTCGGCTTTGTTCACATCACAGTTAGCTGATTTGGCAAGACCTCAATGGTATAGGTGTCCAGAAACAGTTCAGCAGAGATCGTGTTTGATGAATAAGGTCAAAATGTGGCTGCTTGGTAGTAGGGCAGTTACCGTTATATGTTTCATAACATACCAGTAAGCTGACAAAGTCACAACCAGTCTTTTATCCACTGTCTTGCTATGTCGACAGGTGTCATATCTCACCATACTGCACGTCTTTGACGTTGTAATGGACACTTTTTCTGATTTTGTTGTTTTTGTTTTGAGTAAAATTGTTTTGCACCTTGGTGTCTGGGTTCAGTTACCGGTGTCGAACACTTATTTCAGTATGTAACCAACCAGCCACCCAAGGCCAACTCAGCCTTTCTTCCCTCCGGGGTCGGTAAATGAGTACCAGCTTCAGCTGGGAAGGCAAAGGCAGGTGGCAGGTATGGTTCATTCCATTAGTGGATGAACGCGGGGTGTGCAGGTAAAACTGTGAGATCTCTTGAGAACGTGTGCTATATCTGAGTGCCTTACAGGTGTGTTCATGACAAGGCGCTATACAAATCCACGTTTACCTTTACTTTTACTTTTACGGAATAATGTATACAGTGTTTGTGACTCGTGGACTGAGTTTTCAGCCACATTTTGGTTTTAAGTTTGCACAGTGTGTGTTTTAATAGCTGATTTACATGTAAAATCTGTTCAGGATGCGTTACTCGAGTCAACAGTATCTTGTCTGATAGAAATATCTTCCACTCCGTTGGCTCTGAGTGACCCTTTCTACCACTCTCGAGACATCGCTCAAGTACATGCTGTTAATATCCTGCGTGTTCTTGTGCAAGATTCCAGCCTAGTTACAGCCATCAGCCGGTACTATGCAGCATTGACAATGCAGGCTTTGAATGGTTTCACGTCACCCATCTGGGCTGTGCGCAATGCTTCTCTACAGTTGCTAGGTTATTGTTTGTCTGCTTTTTTCTTGTCTATTTGGTTTTTAATTCTTAGCATCAGTTGGACTAGAACAACATCCAGCCTGTAAAATACTGCTGCAGCAATCTATAAAGGTTTCTTTGGAGACTTTTGGGAACAAGCAGTTAATGCATTTAACTTGGAAAATGGCTGTGAAAACAAATGCATGTTATTCTGTAACTGATATGCAATGCATTCACTGATGGATGCTTTCCTGTATGTAAAAGTTCTGCAGCAAGCTAGTGAGTTTAATAATTTACATGTATTGTTAATTATTGTGCAGTGTCGTAGATACAAGTCGCATGTCGTGTTGTTTGGTGATATAGTAATAGCAGAACATTGCATTGTTGCAGGTTCACTTGTGCCCAAGTTGGTTGGTGAGAAGAAGACGCGCAATGATGATATACAGTCGATGTCGGCCAGTGTGTTCTTTGTACTGTATCCAACTCTTGCAGACTACATTGTGTCTGTGTTGAAAGATGCGGTTCACTGCATGAACAACTCACATTCGCAGTCTGCAGCTAAACACTATGCACCGGAAACATCATCACCTGCCGGTCTGGGCAAGGCATCTGAAGTTTCAGAAGCATGTCTGAAAGGTGATGCCAGTGAAATGCATTCACAGTCGGAGAATGTAGTTCCAGTTGTCAGCAGTTCGTTATTGTTTCCAGTCTTGTCACTGCTGTGTCGACTGAGTCCCGGTCTTGAAGTCACAGGTGAAGGCAAGAAGTAGGTTCAAGTGTTTTTCATACTGTATGGTATTAGAATATTGGCCAGCTTGGTAGCAGGCCTCCATGCATCAGTGTTTACAAGCTTAGCTGATGCAATGTAAAACACGTGGTAATGTGAGCTTCCAGTTCACTCATCGAAGATTTGAAGACTCTCTAAGATTTTTTTCAGAAGTAGCCCTTGTGAAGTAAGGCACTACAAGATTCCTGTGCAGACATGTTTCAACTGTTGACTTTGTTTAGTCTTTTGATCAATTTTGTGTTTACATTTAATGCTGTTAATGTATACTCGAAGTCATTTTGAGGAGAACAAGATGACATTAGTTGGGACACATACATTTACAGAGTGCATGAGTAATTGTCGATAGTTTCAGTGCTTTCTTTTATTGAACCAGATTTATTTGACAACAATGTGCCATTTGACAATACCACTCCGATTTATCTGATCAATCTGCTCTTGAAAAATTAGGGTTAGCATTAGGGTTAGACTTAGAGTTGCACTATTTTAGCATTTTTCACGGAGAATAACAAAAACAAGCACCTTATCTGCTGTGAATTTCATGGAAGGTAACGTCTTGCTAAAAGAACGCACCGAAACGATCAACAGCAAAATAAAATTACATATTCTATGCGTGTCTGTGAATAAATTAGGCAACTGGCTAACAGCAAGCATTGGTGTGGTTCCTGGAGAATGGAAAGGAAAACCTGAAGAGTGACATAGGAAGTGCTGGAACTGTGCACTAATGGAGGACACATGAAGAATCGGTTTGTTCTATATTGACAGCATCTTGTGTGACAATAGCTGTGTATGTTTGCGTGTGTAGTTTTATTGATGTTCTAGTTGACCACTTGATGGCACTGTCGGCGAGTCCTATACTGGCAGTGAGACGACTCAGTAGTAGAGCTGTAGTGAAGCTGATTCCTCAGTGTCATGTCTCACTGTTTATAAAGAACATCGTCACATCATTGCCTTCATCGAATATGTCCGTAGTTCATTACAACCAACTTCATGGACAGCTGCTGCAAGTTCACTGTCTCCTGAAATGCTTGCTCTCTGCCGATGTTAGAAGGTAATATCTGACTTGTGTAATTAATAGCAACATCATGTTCTGTCGTGTGGCAGTGTAATATCGCATTTGTTTATTCATTCATCGTACGGCAGCAAGGCTTGTAGCAGACATAAAACACACATTCAAAACAGGTAAAACACAGCAAATGCACAGGAACTCGGGCAAACAGAGCAAATGATTACAGACAGCGAGACAGACATGAAACAAGCTTTGTTTGAGAGAAATAAAGTGCACAAAATATCTGCTGCTACAGGGTGTGTATGAGTATTTTACATATTTCATATTATATAACATGGGTTTTTATTAATCAGACAACTCGTTGTCTTACTAACTTGCTCATCATTGTTTTGTTCAGACACAGCATCACTGCCATCTCATGCGCATTACTGCAGTGCAGCTGGCTCATGAATTCTGCCGAGAACAGATGTGCATTTGTTCGTGCGGAATATGTTCAGATTTTGATCTTATTACTGCAGTCGACCAGCAGCTACATACAGGCAGAGTCAGATGCTGAAGAAGAACTGGAACTGGACCACATGGTTAATAACATTACTGTGGATGATGATGATGCAGTTGTTTCAGACACTGTGGAACACCTTCACAGCAGTGATCTCCGATGTTTAGACTCCACTGTTGACAATGAAATGAGGTTGCTACTAGAATCTGATGGTGTTGAGAAACATTGTGACTCTGAGGTTAGCATCAGTCATTTTTCACTAATATCTGCTTGCTTATGGAATACATTGTAGCTACTACTTTTAGTGCCAGCTAGCAGTCTGTGTGATTCTGTCAAAGAAACTCATTGTTACGATCAACTTTTTTCGTATTATTTACATGTTATTGTAACTAAATAGTCTTCACATCCAGTTATGTTCTTACAGAACGTGTGCCATACCTGAGCGCCTTAGAGGTGTGATCACGACGAGGCGCTGTACAAATCGACGTTTACCTTACCTTACCTTACCTTACAGAATATCCATGGTACTGAATGGCCTGTATGTTCTGATGTGCTGTTAAGAAACTACTCAGTCACTCGTCCTTCATTCTATAGAATTCGCAGTGCTGGAATTTAATACAACATACAATGTATGTTTCTAACATTGTGTGGGTTTGTTCAGAAAAATGTCACTTGAACAATATTGGTAGTAGTAGTACTATTGGAGATACTGTTGAATGAGTCTGTTGTTTTCTTTGGTTTATAGGTCGAGTTGTCTGTGCGGAAAGTCGGCAGTTGTACATGGACTGAGAGTGTAGTCCATTACTGGTTGAGTGCCGCCAGTGATGACCGCTTGAGAGAACGACTGAGTATTTGTTTCAACATCAGTCATACTGACGTGACTCTGGCGTGTTTGAGTTGGATTGAGGCATCATGTGATATTGCGCAGCAGTCCGATGATACTCAGCTGGTTCTTCAGGTTAGTGATGCTCTTTCTTTGTGACAGAATGTTGAACATGGTGTTTTACTACAATGAAAATCAGCAATAAATGCCAGTAGATGTTGTAAGTTATTTATTAAGCCAAATAGCTGTGTTATGCAAGCAGCGATCTAAATACTGACTAATTTTATATTTAGATTGTACATTTTTCAGTTTTGACACAGGCCATGTGCAAAACTTTTCTTCTTCTGTGATCACACTATTTTTACGACAAGTAAAAAGTGCGATCGCACGGACGACATTCTGATGTCACCTTGACACAGACATTGCATAGTAAAGCCAGTACAAGTTGTGGGACAGTTCTGATAGCACTCGTGCAGCATTATCTCATGCTTTAATCTGGAATATTATGTGTAAATATACTGTGTATTGACTAAATTATGCTATTCAAAGCTGCTAATTACGACTTACCATGCAATACTGTCTGCAGTGTAGTGTGTGTAGTGGTTTCTTTGTGTTGTGCTGCATGTTGTTTAGAAGTCTTTGTGGAAGTTGTCCATGAACTCTGACTTGTCGCTGAACGTTTTAACCAATTTTCTGTCTCTGCTGAATCACGTCTATGAGTTAGATGGTGTCACCAAGTGTCCAGTACACGAGTTTCATTCAGCATGGCAGCGGCTGCAGGCACTTGTGTCTCAGCATACCGGCAACAGTTTGGTGTCGTCGTTGGCCGTGCAAACAATGGCCGTTGTGATACAGCACGGACCTCAGTCTGTTATTTCACAGTCAGTTCAGAATACTGTCCTCTCTTGCTTGATATTTGTTACTGATAGGATCATGAAGGCAGGATGAGATGCTGTACAATGTAAAACGTTAAATGCAAAATAATTTGCATATCTAACTTGTGCATCTGAACTGCATTTACATTTTACATTTCTGCAGTCTTGGTGGGAAGTACTGGCAGCCTAGCACTGGTGCAGGTATATGACTGTTATCACCTGTGGGCTGGCTACCTGGAGACTGGCATCAGCTGTGAGCCCTATGCTCATTCTACGAGTATTATTATTATTTATTATAGAAATCATACACTGAGTGCAACAAAGGTAACAAAAACGTAAGTGACGAACGCACTAGGTAAGTGTGCTGTGTGCATTGTGCAGTCTATAACATACAGTCATTCACATGCTAGAAAAGAAATAGTGTCATCAACTTGTGATCTTGACACAAAATCTGACTCTTGACAAAATTCCAAAACTCCTTCTCTGATGTGTAACATTTCATACAAAAACGATTCAGTTTGTATCATATTGTCATTAACCAGGTTATGACGGGAGTTGGCAAAAGCAAAATTCAATAAATGAATACTACCACGTAAGAGGTCATCAAGAGACCAACTGTATCAATCACAGCAAAACAAAGCATTGCTACCAAGAACAGCATTATAACGGGCCACAGTTAGTCCAAAACAAACAACAGAACAAACCAAAGCAGAGACCCGGACAACACTTTTACCTTTGTCATTTACTTTATACACTGTAGTAGTTAATGTTAATCAACTTGCTTGTGTTTCTGCCAGGTTTGTGATATACTGTTGAGTGTCATTATAGATCAGTTACCGCCGTGGCAAATTCAAAGCATTTTTTCTGCATTAAGTCATATTATCTTTAGCTGTGTTCTGCGCTGTTGACTGTTATTGTGATGTATGTAGTTGTTCTGTGGTGTCAGGCAGCACATCTGTGAATGGTTGGCGCTGGTCGCTGATGCTGCACGTGCTGAGAAGCCCGATCATGTTCGTCATAATGCCGTCACCGCCGTTCAGTTGGTGGCGTCATCAGTCGTCAGTCTTGCACACAGCAACTGCACAGCAGATGACGAATGGAATGTCTTGGCTCTCAGGTTGGACTTTTGTCAATAAGAATCATTGTACTTGCAATACGGTACGCCATGTGGGCCGTCGAAACATGGCATTCGGTATGTGACTGTTACTGTGGCTAGTCTTGACCGATATTTGTAATGTTTGTATTACGTGCATACGGGCATGAGAGCAGCGGCCAGTTCTTGGAAGCCAAGCAGTAGCATGGATGGATGGACGGTTGCCCAATGCCCAGCCCCATGGGGTGGATGGAGCTCTGCTTTAATCACCCTGTCGTCTGCTGTTCTCCCTCTCTCCCTTACAACTTCCACCTTCCTGCTGTCCCCGTGCTGTGTTTGTATATAGGAATGAGCTCTGTGTGACGGAGGCGGCAGCATTTTATATGTGCCAGTGAACATGTTTGTATTGGTGGCGTAGAACAGGTGTGTATTATACAGATAAACTAACATTTTCCCATAGTTCTTCCGTCAAAGTTGGGGTGCGTATTATACAAATGTGCGTATTATATTCGAATTTTTACGGTACTTATTATTTTAAAATCGTCTTGCTAATGATATCAGCAAAGCATCATTGTCCACTGATGTTTACGAACTAAAATGTTTGCGAAAGATTTTTTTATTTTACCTCACAGTGCAAACAAGAGCCGTCCTTCATGGTTGCCATAAACTGTCTGTCTGGTCAAGTAAGTAAGCCAGCTGCATTTGCCCGTGGACCAGTCCAGAAATAGATTGTGAACTGCTGGTCATGTTAACTGTGCCATTATACATATATTGTCCACTGTGGTCACATAAGGAATCGTTATCACTCAGTAATGTAATGTTATAAACAACCACTCCAGTAAAAATGAAGTAGATTGAAGTCAGTTCGTTTATTGTTTGTAGATTGTTTAAATTATTGCTGGACTTCATGAGTGATGTGCTTCCCGAAATCCGACATTTAGTTGTTAAGTCAGTCTGCAGTGTCTGCACATTATCTGTAAGTATGTCGTTTTGATGCATATCTGTTTCTTTTCTAACTATTATCTTGATACACTAGCAGACTGCACACTACATGATACAAAATTATCTGTGGTAGCTGTTGTAATCGTTATGCTGTTGAACTTATGAAGCAGAGTTCATAACTTTAGTTGACAGTCGTCTTGCAGTTGTGTGATGGCCAGTTGTTCACACACACAAGTTGCTTCTCTCACCAAGCAGTGTGATCTGATACCAGCTATAATAGTGTTTCTTGCACTGCTGTTGCGTCACAGACTCACTTGTATACTATCTGATTATTTGATGCCTTAGAAGAGAAGTTGAACTCTGGGCATATTGTACCTTTGCTACACAGTACATATTACTTGGTAGCTGTAAGTAAGTAAGTAAGTAAGAGTTTAATACATATGACATTCGCACATGTGTACAACGAAACACAAAAATGAATATAATAGAAGTGAAAACACAAATTATACATAATTAAAAAGTGATCGAACAATAAAGTTTCGTTTGTTGAATTCATATTTAATAGCAGGCAATTCAAACTGATGACCACGGGTTCTCAACTGCATGGCGCCAGGTGGCCTAGGTTTAACCGTGTACAGATGATTGAGACAATGAGCTTGGCGGCAGCTGTGGCAAAAAAGATGATAATGAGCATTCTCTGCTAGTGTATCGAGATCATAGTAATAGGGGGTATAGCCTCTGCTGCTAGCTGTATGCAACACTCGCTGCAACATGTGTTTCTGACCCTCATTCAGGTATCCAAAATAAATAGGCAAAGCATACAGAATTTTATTAAGAACAATGGCTTTGAATACGGAGTCAAGTGCATATATACCAAGACCCTGTTTTTTAAAGCTGTGTTGACTGAAATCTGTTTTCTGCATCAACACTTATGTCAGTTTGCCAATTATTGTTATTTGTGTTGTGTATACACATCTTTGTTGACATTCAAGTTTGTTTCTCAATATATTCTGTATTGTGTGAAGTATTAATCCATCTACCATAAGTCAGACTATTTGGATGTCTTACTGCTTATTCTTGGTAGTTAATACCTGACGTAACAAACTTTCACACTCCACATCTTATTTTATTTTTGTATTTCTAAATGTGCATGTGAAATGGAATATTATGTGTCAAACAGTTCGTAATGTTAAGACTCACTTTTCATGTTGTGCAGCCAACAGCGTGTACCGATATTGATACCAATCATGCTATCAAGGTAATGAATTATTTCTGCTGCTGTACTGCGCAGAGAGTGTTAAACCCTTGCAGTGTTATTGCTCATGTCTACCTGTCTCAGAGAGTGTTAAACCCTTGCAGTGTTATTGCTCATGTCTACCTGTCTCAGAGAGTGTTAAACCCTTGCAGT